>Ga0209016_1000330_pt1:30000-60002 | contig 60002 bp, 51 predicted proteins | sample EPASupsiteSAE305_FD_187265 | JGI IMG/M metagenome (GOLD analysis project Ga0209016, IMG submission 187265) | Bioremediated contaminated groundwater microbial communities from EPA Superfund site, New Mexico - SAE3-05 (SPAdes) (version 2) | ecosystem: Environmental > Aquatic > Deep... | reverse complement strand
AATCCCTTCACGGAAGGAGGATTCGCCGGCATCAACGTCCTCGATGGTCAACCTGCCGCTGGTCGACAGCTCCTTGTCTTCGATGACCTTGCCGGCGGTTTCTCCGTTGATCTCCGGCCCATCATTGCTGCCGGTGATGGTCATGAACAGGGTGTGGCTCGTGCCGTCCACGGAATAGACCGTGAAGGTGTCTATGACCGATTCGCCTTCGCCCAGCGCCTGGATATTTACCGCTTCATGGTTGAGCGCATAACTCCAGTTGCCGTCCTCTGACAGATGAAAACGTCCGTAAGTTCCGAAGAGTTCTCCGGACCGGAAGGCGGACTCACCTGGGTTTGGATCGGCAATACTCAGTCGGCCGGTGGCGTTGACCATCAGGTCTTCGCGCAGGTTTTCTCCGCTGCCGCTGATCGTGGCAGCGATTGGAGGCAGTTCCGATTCCTCCGGTACCACCTCTTCGGGAGGCTTATCGGCGGGGAGCGGTGATGGTGGAGGAAGCGGAATCTCCTTGGACGTTAAAACAACAGTGTCTGAATCGATCGCCGTTGCCGAGGGATCCGATAGCGACCCTCCGGGACGAGGCGCTTCGTTTTCCTGGATGAGAGGGGTTTGCAGGGACGAAAAGGCTTCAGCGTCGGACGGGAGGATCGCTTCACCATCAAACAGCCTTTGCTCTTCCCGTTGTTTCGTTCCTGTGTTCTGGGGAGTGGTGTCAGTCGAGGTTTCTGGCTCTTCAGACAGATTGTGTATGCCGACGAACTCCTTAGAAACCACCGGCTGCGAATCTTCAGCTTGGGCAGAGGCAATTTCAGCATCTTCCATGCGCAAATCAGGCTGTTTACTCTCCAGGCCCAGATGCAGGTTGCCATAATAGGAGTTGTCATCAACGCGCCGGGCGTTGGTCTGCCAGTTTTTTGCCTTTAAGCTGTCGGAGGTGAGGGGATCCGGCAGGACGTCGAGCCATTGATCACCGTTGGTATCGGTCCCTGCGGCTGCGGTGGTGTTTTTGCCTGTGCGTATATCCTGCACCATAACTGTCTCCTATGGAGGTATTTACCCAAAAGCAGGGAAACCCCTTAACAAGGGAACCCGGCTGCCCATGTTCAGGGCCCGTGGCTTTCCGTCCCCATCTTTCGAAGGGTTTGGCTTGATCTTGCGTGCTGTGTACAAAGTCCCTGACAGATTGTTTTTCGGCTGATCACCGGAAGAATTCATGCCAAGGCCCGACGTTATGTGCCCTTTTTTAGCGAAAAAGTTCACTCTTTTGAGTGATGGTTTGTTCTGTGATGAAGTGCTTTTACTCCGATCATGGCAGACAGTATCAGGGTAAACCCGATTTCTTGTGCTCTCTATGGTCAAAACAGGGAAGCACCGCAGGTCCGGTCCCGAGTTGTTGAAGATGCAGCAACCAGCGAGGTGCTTTCTCATCCTGCCCCCCAATATGGATCATTATCGCTCTCCTTTGCGGGTGGATTCATAACCGCGGTGACCTGATTGCCCTGCTCATTGTACACCAGGCGATCAAAGGCGATCATATTGGCCATGGCGATACCGCGACCATGGTTATGGGAGGCGCGGGAAGGGTCAAATTGCAGAAAGGATTTCCAGGCAAAGCCCTTCCCTTGGTCGGTGACCTGCAGATAGCAGGTGTCGTTCTTTTTTTCAAATATAACAGTGACATGCTTGTTCTTGTGCTCGGGCATCTCCAAACGGCGGGCCACCTCTTCCCGCCAGGCATTCGAATCCATCAGTTCAGTTTTATCATCGTAGGTTATGCCCAAATTACCGTGCTCCACCGCATTGACGAGGAGTTCAGCCGTGCCGTTAAGGGCTCGGTCCGGATCCGGGAAGAGATTGGCCAGAAAGGAGGCCAGGCTATCCGCTTCCTCCAGGGTGCGAAAGCTGGCCTTGAGCATATTGATCAGGCTGAATCCCATGCGATGGCGCTGCATCTCCGTGCGCAGAATTCTTCCCTGTGCCCGCTCCTTAACAGCGGAGGCCACCACGGAAACCAGGGTCTTGCGCTCCACGGGTTTGGTCAGGTAGTAAAAAACACCGGCCTTGATGCCTTCGCTGATTTCCTCGGGCTTGTCGGCAGCGGTCTGCATGACGATGGGAATGTATTTCAGGACCGGGTCTGCCAGCATCCTCCGGGTGACCTCGATGCCGTCGAGTTCCGGCATCATTCTGTCGAGGATGATCGCATCGAAATCATGGGTTGGGTCGTGCAAGGCCCGCAAAGCCTTCGTGCCGTCGACGGCCGTGACCGTCCGATATCCCTCCTTGGTCAGGATTTGATCCAACAAATGCAGGGTTGTGGCATTATCATCAACGAGCAGAAGAGAGTGTTGTTTCACTTCCTGGCCGTGGCCTTTGAGAGAGCTTTGTGTCACCATTGTTGATTGATATCGCGTTGAATTTGGATGATTATGCTGATTTCAACTCATCGTTCGCCAAACGATGAGTTGAGCGCCTTATGGATCGGTTTGAGCAGATAGGCGAGCAGACTCTTTTGCCCGGTAATGATATCAGCGTTCACGATCATTCCTGGCAGGATGATGTTTTCCCCCGGAGTCTCGCCAACAAAATTTTTAGCCAGGGTAACAATTCCTTTGTAATAGGTTTGCCCCTGGGGCTCGGTAAAGGTGGTGGCGGAGAGCCCGGTTACGGTGCCGTCGATGGTGCCGTACCTGGAAAAATCAAAGCTGGTCACCTTGACCACTGCCGGAAAGCCCACTTTGATGTGACCAATATCATTGGGTGAGATGCGTATTTCCGCCAGCAGCTCGCTTTGCACCGGGACGACTTCCATCAGTTTGCTGCCAGGAGCTACAACTCCACCCACAGTGTGCACTTCCAGTCCCTTGACGATCCCATCCACCGGCGAACGCACCGCCAGGCGGTCCATCTGTTTTTGCAGCCTGGCAACAACCTCCTTGTTTTCATGGTATTCGCTTTCTAGAGTCACCAATTGTTGCCGAGCGGTATCCTTGACAGTGGAGTCGTTGGACCGCAATCGCCACTCAGACTCATTGATGGTGTCCTTGGCTTGCTGGATCTTAATCCGTTGCGCCTCGATACCTCCGCGCTGCGTGTTGATATCGCGCAGGGCGGCAAGGTAGGTTGTTTCCGGCACCAGTCGTTCCCTGTAGAGGGTCTCCTGGTGGGCAAAGGCAGCCTCGGCCAGTTGCAGGGCCTTTTGAGCAGTGGCGAGTTCCTGGTTGAGAATACCTACCTGTTTCTGCTTTTGAATACGTTGCTGATTGAGAACCTCCTGTTCCTGCTGGTGGGCGCGGATCATTCCCTCCAGGATTTCCAGATGAGCATTGGTTGCCGCATCCTGGATTGGTCTTTTTTCCGTGCTTGCTGTTCCCTTGGCGCCGTCGTCACCGGCGATGAAACTTTTGAGCCGGCTGATGCGCAATTCCAAGTCGGCCGTCTTCCCCTGGAGTCGCTGGAATTCACTTCGGATGCTTTCACCGCTCATGCGCAGCAGGATCTGGCCAGCTTTCACCAGGTCGTCATCTCGCACGACAATCTCTTCCACGATACCGCCTTCCAGGTGTTGGATGATTTGAATATGGGAAGACGGTTTAATCTCGCCGGTGGTCCATGCCAACTCTTTGATCTGGGTCAGGGTAGCCCAGACGACAAAGGCGATGAAGGAAAAGCAGATAATCAGGATGGAGGTCCGGATGAGGTAGGGGGTTCGGGCCTCCTCCAGCATCGCCGATTGGGAGAGAATGCGAAGCTGGTCGGTGGTTGTTTTCGGTTTCTGCACCATGGGTTCAAAGGCTCCGTATGGCAGGTTGTCGCGGGTGATCGTTAGTCGGCAGATTATACAGGATTATGTTTGCAGGGCTGCCAGCAGTTCGTCCGGTTTGCCGGCCAGCACCTGCCCGGATCCTGTCAGGTAAATCATCCTGTCGGCCAGCAGGACATCGGTTTTGCGGTCCGTCACAAAGAGGATGGTTTTTTTGCCCCGGTGTGTCTCCAGAAATTCACGAAAGAGCCCACCGGCGGTTTCGTTGACGGCTGCCGAGGGGAACTCATCAAAGAGCATGATGGGTGCGTCCCGTAGATAGCCTCGGGCCAGGTTGAGCTGAAACGCAAAAATATCGGAAAGCTGTTCCGAGCGGTAATCTCCGATGAAAGTGTCAAGGCCCTGGGGCAGGGAGCGGGCCATCTCCATGGCACCGGCCCAGGTCAGCGCATTCCACAGTTCCTGGTCGGTGGCATCGGGCTTGACCATGCGCAGATTTTTTTCGATGGATCCGTGGAACAGTTCCACGAGTTGTGGGACATAGGAAATATATTTGCGGAGTTCAACCGCATCCCGTTGCCGGATATCCAGGCCATCAATGAGGATGGAGCCCATCTGAGGGGCATAGAGACCATTGACCAGTTTGAGCAGCGACGACTTGCCGGTTCCCGATCCTCCAGCTACAGCAACGATCTCCCCCTGTTTGATGGCGAGATTAAGTCCGGAAAAAACCGGGCCGCGCTCAGCGGTATAGCGCAGACCAACCCCGCTGAAGGTGATGCTGCCCTGGAGCCGGAAGAGATCGTGATCAACAGCGGTGTTCGTTCCTTCCGGCGGTGTCATCAGCAGTTTGTGCACCTGCCCTATGCTGCGGAATATGTACCGGATGCGCAGAAGCGAGTTGCAGATGGCCTGCATAGGGGAGAGTACCCGCCAGATGAGCATCATGGACGCAATCAGAGCACCGGTGGTGATCTGGCCGTTCCAGACCAGGAAGATGCCGGTTGTCAGGGTGGCTACCCCGGCAATGACGGACAAACCATAGGCAAAGGCCTCGATGAGGGAGGTGAGAAAGGCGGAATGGAAACCGGTCATCGCCGATTCACCGGAAAGCCGATGGAAGCGGGACCACCAGGCCGAACTGAGACCGTGGGCCTTGATGATCCGGATTTTCTTCATCGTTTCCACCAGCAGAGCCTGTTTTCGCACTCCGGCGATGGCGCCTTTTTCGGTGTTGGCCTGAATCCGGGGCAGCATGATCAGCGCAAGGATGCAATAACAGAGCCCCAGGATCAGGGGGATCAGCGCCAGCGGACCACCAATGACGGCAATGACGGCGATAAAGATGAGCGTGAAGGGCAACTCCAGCACCGAAATGCCGGTGGGGCCGGAAAAAAAGTCCCGAATGTTGTCAAAGTCCTTGATCCTGGCCACCTGGGAGGGAATGGATGAACCTTCGATCAGCCGGGGCGGGAGAAAGAGCAGCCGTTCAAAAATGGCTGTGGTGGTGATGGCATCCAGCCGTACACCGAAATAGGCGAAGGTCCGGGCTCGAAGGAATCGCAGCACTGTTTCCGATCCCATGGCCAGGAGCGCGCCAACGACAAGATATTGCAGGGTTTCCATCGAATGACTGCCGATCACCTTGTCATACACAGCCATAACAAAAAGCGAGGAGGCAAGGGCCAGAATGTTAATGATCAGGCTGACGGCAAAGGCCTGCAGAAAGATCGAATCGAAGCGGCGCAGGAGATTGCGAAACCATGTCCATGTCTTGGGATTGATCTGATCACTGATGGTGTTGCGGTGTCGGAGTTCCCGGGTCAACGGGGTGAAAATATAGATCTTCCCCTTCTGATTGGGGTGCTCCAGGCCGGGCTTGACCGATTCGTCGGCGGGGTTATAGGCTTGAATCCCGGTTTTTTCCGAATTAGGGAGGAGGATCAGCGGGTAATCCCCATTGGTTTTATCCTCGGCGACAAAGAGACAGGGCGCAAGACGATGGTCCGCGTTATGCAGCCGTATCCGTGCTGATTGGACATGATACCCAAGATTGACCATGGTGTTGATCAGGTCCACCCGGTCGAGGGAGCCCGGGACATGGGGCAGGGCTTCGCAGATCTGCCCGGCCTTGCCGCGCCACTCCAGGGCAGCGATCAAAAAGGTGAGGGCCCGCGCATAATGAGAAATGGAATCCAGGCCCATCCAGCCAGGTGGTTCCAGGGTGGCCCGCAGTATCCGGCTCTGTTCGCGAATGTCGGCAATGGGTTTCACAGGCGAAACTCCCGGAACGGCAGCACATTGAAAATTTTACTGTCCAGCGGCGAGGTTTCCTGGAGTTGCCCTTTATGGAGAAAGTATTCCCGGTCGGCCAGGCGCAGGATATTGCGGTCGTCGGAGATTATCACCAGAACCGTACGCGGCCGTAGTCGACCAAGCAGGGAGAAAATCTTGTTGTAGCCGTACTTGTCAAGCCCCCGATCAGCGTTGTCAAAGAGGATGATGCGTGGTTTGTTGGCCAGAACCCGGGCAATGGCGATACGCTGTTTAAGTCCGGGCGGAACAGGGTCAGTGACATTGTCGGTGAGCTGGGTTTCATAACCGGCCGGTAGCACGGCCACAGTCTCGTCAATGCCCAGCATGTGGGCGGCAATCATGGCATCCTGCTCATTGATGCTCCCGAAAAAAGTGAGGTTTTCCCGGATAGTGCCATAGAAGATGCTTCCCTGTTCCGGAAGATAGCCGATATGGGTGTTCAGGATAGTCGGATTCACCAAGTGGGGTGAGGCATCATCCACCGATATTGAGCCGTTCGTAGGCTCAAGTAGACCGATGGCCAGGTTGAGCAGTGTGGTTTTTCCAGACCCGGATGCGCCTGATATGGCAATGGAATCGCCGGGTTTGAGGGAAAGGTTGATGTGGCTGAACAAGGGAGGGGCTGAAGGCGAGTAGCGGAAGGAAACGTCATCAAAGACCAGGCGGCCTTCCGGTTGTTTGTTCTGCCCGGCGCTGCTATTCCTTCGTTGCGGCAATTCAAAGATGGCATCGAGTTCCTTGCGGTCGATGAAAAAAGACTGGAATCGCGCCCACAGGGAAAGAGCACGCTGGATGGGCTGCATTATGCGTCCGGAAAGCAACACGCAGGCCGCCAGATCACCGGTTCCCATATCTCCGGAAAGAACCTTGAGTGCTCCTATGGAGACAATGGTCACTGTCATCACTTGGGAGAAGATCAGGCCGCAGTTCTGAGCAATGGCATTGGTCAGGGCGACCTGATAATGGGCCTGGGAAATCCGTCCCTGTAGGCGATCATTACGGCGCAGGAAGAATTTTTCCAGTCCGAGCCCCTTGAGAGAATGGATGCCGGACAGTGTTTCAATAATGAAGTTGTAACGGATTTTGTCGCTGAAATCCTGTTCCTGCACCTTCTTGCGGAGATTGATACCGATGTACCAGGCAAGCACGCCGAAACAACAGAAAAGCACCAGTGGAGCAAGAACCAGATTCCCCCCGATGTACCAGATAAGGACAAGAAAAATGAGAGCGAACGGGAGGTCGACGATGGTCAGCAGGGCCTGGCCGCTGTAAAAGCTCCGCAACCTGCCGATGGCGGAGAGTTTTTGCAGGTACGCCCCAGAGCCCTGGGCTTCCAATTTTTGCAAGTCTGCCTGGAGGATATGCTGCAGGGCCAGGCAGGCGGTCTTGTGTTCAAAGACAGCGCCGGACCAGGAAGTCAAATAGGAGCGGCCGATACGCAGACCCATCTCGAGAAGGACTGCTGTGATCACGCCGAAAATGAGCAGGCTGAGGGTGCTCAAGCCGTAATTGGGAAGAATCCTGTCATAGGCCTGCAGCATCATGATCGGCATGGCCAGTGCCAGCAGATTGATGACGAGCGATGACAGTACCAGATGCCATCCGTTGACCTGGAAATCGGAGTCCAGTTGGGCGTCTTTGCTGTCCTGAAGAGTGGATGCAGTGCTCATAGATAGAAGGGCGTGCTCTTTGCTGTAACAGCTTTAAATAAAATGTTTTTTTGTCGATTGTTGCTGAACCACCTGTTGCGATGACGCTGAAACAAAATTGGTCAAACGAAAATTCACTCTCAAGTGAGCCTTTTGCAAAAAGACGGTTTCGTCATTCCCGAGGCGGTTATCGGGAATCAAGCTTTTGAAAAATCAAAGAGTTATAGATTCCCGCTTTCGCGGGAATGACGAAAAATTCGCCAGCAATTCATTTTGCAAGAGGCTCAAGTAAATCAAGTATAGGGGGCAAATAATCAAAGAGTCAATACGCGTAAACCCTTATTTTTATATTTTTTTTAAACGCCCCCCCCCCACCCCCCCGTTTTCCGGCGGGGTCGATGTCCCATTTCGGCCAATGGTGGGGCATTAATTTGTTCCTGCCGCCTCGTAATGCTCAGATTACTAATCAACGAGTTTGCCTGTTCATCAACGACGAAACTGCCTTCATCGATAAAGACGGCAAGGGCATACCATGTCATTTTTTATGGCAGACCTGCCCCAAAATTTGGTCAACCATATCGCCATTAGGGTACAGAAGCGTGTCTTTGGTTCCATTGAGGAAGCGTCACTAATGCCATGTAACATTTAAACTCGTATTTTAAGGAATCGTGTATACTGGCAGCGACATCCACCAGGAGGCTGCTATGTCAACACGATATCGAGTCACTCTGACTGAAGAGGAGCGCAAGGAACTAGAGGCATTAACCCGAAACGGCAAAACCTCGGCCAAGAAATTTATCCACGCCCGGGCACTGTTGCTCTGCGATGCGGGGTAAAACGGTCCCGCCTGGAAAGTTGCTGACGTTGCATCGGCTCTTGGCATCACCAGTCGGACCGTTGAACATTTGAAAAAACGCTTTGTCGAAGAGGGCTTTGAAGCCGCTCTCATTCGTAATCCAAGGGAAAAGCCACCACGAGGAGTTCTTTTTGACGGAGCCTTCGAGGCACGGTTAATCGCTTTGGCCTGTTCGGAGGCCCGCTGGGATATCATCGTTGGACGGTTCGATTACTGGCCGACAAAGCGGTTGAACTTGATCTGGCGCCGTCAGTTTCCCACATGACGGTACAGCGAGTCCTAAAAAAGCGAATACAAACCTCACCTCCGGAAGTACTGGAAAATCCCGCCGCAAGGGTGTTCGGCATTTGTAGCGGCAATGTAAGTTGTGCTGGAGGTGTATCATCTGCCCTATGATCCGGATTGTCCGGTGGTCTGTATGGATGAATCCTGCAAGCAACTGATTGGTGAAGTGCGCCAGCCAATTCCTTGCAAACCTGGCCAACCGGCACGCATTGACGATGAATATGTACGAAATGGTGTGGCGGAAATATTCATGGAAGTTGAACCGCTGACCGGCAGGCGACATGTGGCGGTAACGGAACGCCGCACCAGGAAGGATTGGGCGAAACAGATCAAGCAGATGCTTGATGAGCGCTGTCCCGGGGCAATCAAAGTTCGGCTGGTGATGGATAATCTGAATACCCATCGAGTGGCTTCGCTCTATGAAACATTTCCTGCCAATGAGGCGAGACGGTTGGTCGAACGTCTTGAAATCCATTACACGCCGAAGCATGGCAGTTGGATCAACATGGCGGAGATTGAACTCAGTGCTTAGAAAGGTCAATGTCTCGATCGCCGGATAGCCGATATAGCCACCATGCAGACCGAGGTTGCAAATTGGCAGCATGCTCGGAACAATGCGACACGAAAGATTGATTGGCAGTTCACGACAGCCGATGCACGGATAAAGCTGAAGTGCCTTTATCCGAAGTTATAATCGTTACGCGGCACTGGACCTGATGTGTTACTGGCACTGGCATTTTTCTTGCGCTGTAAATTTCCCCATAAATTAACAGTCTATTTGCTTGATTATTTGACGCAACTTTTATATATAAGAGACAACTTTCGACTCATTTCCAATGAGATACCCCTTTCCAGGGCTTAGCTGAACACGATTTTCGTGTTCTTGAAATCCAGTAGCACGCTGCGCTGTTTTTTCCCGGCCAGAGACGTTTAATCGCAGAGGCGAACGTCTTTCTTTGACTTAGGAGAGTTGCGCGCGCACCCTGTAAAACGGATCCATTGATTCGTTTTCCTCTCGTTCATTTTCCCCCTTGAACCGATAGTTCTTTCTCTGTCTTTTCGAAGTCGCATTCTCTCTGCGCATTCTCGGAACGACTGATCCTGTCGTTTTCAATACATACCCCACCCCGCTCATTCATCGGGAGCTGTTACGTCATGCTCCCGGCGGAGCCATGCCGTTTTGCTCCCCCATACTCATAAGGAGGCAACACCATGGCATCATTGCAGGAACAGATCCAATCCATCAACGAACGCTTGCGATCATTCGGCAACGAGGCGATTCAAGAAATCAAGATGACCGACAAGGGCGGTAACGTGATCGGTCAGATCAAGTACGGCTTTCGGCCGCAGTACGTCTTTGACAGTGTCAACGAGGTGCTCGGTCCGGAGAATTGGCGGTACGAACTCACCAAGGAGGAGATTTTCGAGTCCCAGGCGGTCGCCGAGGTTCGATTGTTTGTGAAGATCGACGGTGACTGGATGTGTAAGGGCTCGCACAAGGGACAAATGCATATCGTCAAAGGCAATGTCGGCGATGCCCAGAAAGGGGCCATCACCGATGCCATCCAAAAATGCATGTCACTGTTGTCCATCGGCAGCGATGCCTACAAGGGACTGTTGAAGAACGTCTACCTTCAGGGAACGCAACGAACGCAGCCACCCGCACAATCCAACCCTCAACCGAAAACAAAACCCGCATCCACAACCAACCAACCCATTGAACCACTTGCCAACCAAAGCGATTCCTCGGCAACCTTGCCCAAAATCGCTGGCGTTACCTTCGAGAACCGTCAAGGGGTGATAATCGCCATCGGCGACCATCTCTTCGACAAGAAGGAACTGCTCAAGGCCGCAGGCTTTCAATGGGATAAGACCGGCAAGACCTGGATGAAGCAAGCCGCTTAATCACCACAACATCACCCAACCCAACCAAAGGGGGAGCGATACCATTCCCTCGGCGGGAATCCGTGTATCCTCTCTCGTTTTTTCAGGAGGATACCACCATGTCAGACCAGTTGATGCTCACCCTGCAGGCTGCTCTCCAGCAGCTTGCCATCCAACAGACCGAGGCAACGCTCGGTGATCGGAGCACCTATCTCGGGGCTTCCGACATCGGCGCCTGCCCTCGTAAAACCATTCTCAGAAAGCTCCATACTCCAGAGGCCGACCTCGTTACCCTGCTGCGGCAGCGACGCGGTCACATGGCCGAGGAAGTGGTTGCCGCCGCCTTCATGATTGCTGGTTTCAGCAACTTCCAGCGACAAACCGAGGTTCGACATGCGGGCGCTGTCCCGGTCATGGCCCATCTCGATTTTGTCTTCATCTCGGAAGTGCGCAAAACCATGGCAGTCCTGGAGGTGAAAGCACCGGAGAACATCCCGGAACACCCCTACGGCGCCTGGGAGACCCAACTCTATCTACAAATGGGACTGCTGGCTGACAGCTTCCCCGACTACACCGTGGAGAAAGGCGCCATCCTGGCGGTCAACTTCGGTGATCAGGGAATGCGGCTTTTTGGCGGCTACACCCCCCAGGACACCATCTATCTCGGCCTGATCGACCGGGCCGCCACCATCTGGAACCAATACCAATCCTACAGTGCCGGTGATCTGGCCACCCCCTCCATGGAGGTGGGACCTCTTTGCGGTTACTGCCCCTTCATCATGGACTGCCCCAAGTTCGAGGCCGAGGAGGTACGCGAGCTGACCGAGAGTGTCGAGATCCTGCTGGAGCTGCAACACCAGCAAAGAGATCTGGATACAGAGATCGGCATGCGTAAGAGCAACCTGCTGGCTATCGTGGCTCAACGCGGTCCGCTCAAGGCTTACGGCCATCTACTGCGCAAGGCGGTTCGCACCAGGAAGTCACTGGATACGGACCAACTCAACCAGTTCCTTCAGGGCTATGGTCACTCGCTCAATGATTTCCAGAAGAGCAGCTCTTACGCCTTCCTGGAGATCAAGAAAGCCGCCTGAACCCAGGCTTCCCATCCACATCGATCCCAATCTCTCCCCATGGTGGGGAGAGCAATCACCTCATTTCTCAAGGAGAATCCTCATGTTGAACAAGACCATGCTGATCGGCAATTTAGGCGCAGACGTTGACACCCGCTACACCAAGACCCAGGTCGCCGTGGCCACCTTTCGCATCGCCACCACCGAACGGTGGAAGGATAACGAAGGCAAGCCACAGGAATCGACCGAATGGCATCGCATCGTTGCCTTCGGCCGTCTGGCTGAGATCTGCTCCGAGTACCTTTCGAAAGGCTCCCGGGTCTACCTGGAGGGCCGTTTGCAGACCCGCAAATGGCAGGACACGGAAGGTGTTACCCGCTTCACCACGGAGATCATTGCCCGTGAGATGAAGATGCTGGGCGGCGGCGAGCGAACCGATATTCCGGTCCCACCGGAAGACGGCCAGGATCCGCCTCTCTCCGACGACGTGCCGTTCTGATTGCGACACATTGCTGCCACACAACTCCTCAGGCCTGAACTCCACCTCTGTGGGGTTCAGGCCCTCTCTCTTCCGAACATCAGGAGAACCACATGAACCACCTACCCAACCAACAGGAACACCTTCATGCAGAACCATCGTTCTGCACCCCTTTTCCCTGGACCATTGCATCCCATCCGGACACCGAAGGCGGATATGTCATCCGTGAAGTCCGTTATGAGCAACAGACATGGTGCGACCAGGGCTATGACATCTCCATTGAGGAAGGCGACCGACGCAGTCTACTGGTGGCACGGCATGATGCCGGCAACATCCGCCTGCTCCAGGCCGCCCCGGTTCTGTTTGTCGCCCTGCGGGATCTGGTGACTTCCACCGGTACAGCCGCTGCGGCGGCACGCACCGCGCTGGAAGGCATCTTCCCCGATTGGCAACAACTGGAGATCCATGGCAACCAGGGAGAACGACCATGACACAACGCACCGAATCCGCCCGGCAGGCACTTGATCAATACTGCCTGAGCAAGGGCGAACCCATGGACACCCTCGAAACCGGAATCATCGATCTCTTGACCGACCTGCTGCACCTGGCCAGATTAGAGGGTCTGGATGCCTGCATGATCGGCCAGACCGCGCAGATCCATTTCGTGGTCGAGATCGAAAAGGCACGTACACCCTAACCACCACAGGAGAACACCATGGCACGACTGGGTTCACAGGCCAAGGCCGGCTTCTATCCGACATCGGAGAGCGTCCGTGGCCAACTCAAACAACTGCTTGATCTTGAAGACGGTGCCCGCATCCTTGACCCCTGCTGCGGCCAAGGCCAAACCCTTGCCGCACTGGCAGAAGGAAGCGGCGCTATCACCTATGGCATTGAACTCGATCATGATCGGGCCACCGAGGCACGGCAACGAATCGACCATCTGCTCTGGGGCGACGCCCTGGTGGAGATGCGGATCTCACCCGGCGCCTTTGGCCTGCTCTATCTCAATCCACCCTACGACTACAGTCTGGAGCCGGAGGCCCAGGCCCAGCGGCTGGAAGCGCTCTTTCTCAGACGCTTCCAGGAAACCCTACACAAGGACGGCTGGCTGGTGCTGGTTGTCCCCTACACCGTGCTGGCCGCTTGTGCGCCGATCCTGGCTCGGCATTTCACCGACCTTCAGGTCTACGCCTTTCCGGAAGAGGAGTTTCACACCTTCCATCAGTGTTTGGTGCTGGGGCGGAAACGCTCGCTGGTAACCAAGGTCAAAGCAACCAAGGCAGAGCAGGAACTGAATTGCATCGCCGGCATGGCGCCGGAGATCTTTCTGGCTACTGCTCCGCAGTTGGCCAGTTGCACGCAACGGCTGGCAATACCTGCGCCCAAGCATCACTGCACCTTCAGGTGCAGCCGGATCGATCCGAGGGAGGCTATCCCCCAGGTTCGCAAGAGCGGGCTGCTGGATGATCTGCTCACCCATGATCTGGCGCCGGGAAAGTGCCACTCCATCCGGCCCTTGGCGCCGTTGAAGAACGGCCACTTGGCCCTGATGCTTGCCGGCGGTTACATGAACGGCGAGATCGAGATGGACGGCCACCGGCTGGTGATCAAAGGCGTGGTCCACAAGACCGAAAAAATTCACTCCATCGCCGAAAACAACAGCGGCGACACCATGGTCACCACCCGTGACCTGTACCAGCCCACGGTCAAAGCCATCGACATGGCCAAGGCCGAAATGCTGATCATCCGCTGAACCTTTTTTGACCCTATCCACACCAACCCATGGGGGAGCATTCCCCGGTGGGGATGTCTCCCTCTTTTTTCAGGAGGCATCATGCACGACTATCTCACCATCCGCAGCAACGGCTTTGTCACCTACTGCGACGGCCTCATCGCCAGCATCCAGGCGGATCAGGCGCGGGCGTACCTGCTCAGTCTGGTCGGCAGCCCGGCCCAAATCCAGGCCACCTCGGCCCACTTCTACAACGGCGGTTTCAGCCGGATCTCCGGAATCGAACCCACTCCCTTGGAGTTGGGCCGCACCCCGGGAACCATCCGCTCCATCCGGGCGCGGAAGATCGGCGATGTGGTCAACAAGGTGCTGATCAGCGCCGAGCAGTTCGAACGCAAGGCCCAGCACACCGAAACCGCCTGCTCGGTCATCGTCTTCGGCGAGGACATGCCAGCGGTCAAGCAGCAGGCCTATCACCGTTTGGACAACAGCACCACTATGCCGCTGAAACCTGCCTGGCGCGACTGGTTATGGGACGAGGTCCTGCAACCGGAGCGGCTCTATTCCTTCGGTAATCCGCACCTGCGGCAGGCCTGGAAGATCAGTTGGCAGGAAGAGGCGTTGGAGGAACGGATCCTGGAAGGGATCCGGCTCGGCTATCTCGGTTAAACGAACTGAAACACAACCCGATCAGGGGAGGCATTCGTTCCCCTGACGGGGATCGTCTGCCTTCCCCATGGAGGACAGACGATGGACATCCCTTTAAGCGAATTTCTCGATCAGTGGGGCGACGTTCTCAAGTCCCAGGTCATCACTACCATGCACCCGGTCTATCAACCCAAGGGTGAAGATCAGTGGGATGCGCAGGCACGCGCACAACTGGGCCAGCTCAAACGCACGCCGTTTGAGGCCCAGATCCGCTGCGGCATCCTGCCCATTGCCCGGACGCTCTACAAAGAGGACCGCAAAGGTGCCTTCCTGGTGGGGGAGATGGGCGCGGGCAAGACGATCATGAGCCTGGCCGTGGCCGCGCTCGATCCCAAACCGGCCAAGCGCATCCTCATTCAATGCCCCGGTCATCTGGTGCGCAAGTGGATCAGGGAGGCGGAAGCAACGCTGCCCGGGTGCACCTGCATCAACCTCAACGGCCGGGATATGACCCTGTTACTCGATCATAAACAGAAACCTGCAAAACCACGGGGCACCGAGATCTGGGTGCTGGGTAAGGAGCGGGCCAAGCTGCACTACCAGCGCAAGCCCGGTCTCATGGTCCGGCAAGGGGCAACCTGCTGCCCGGACTGCGGCGCTCAGGTATTCAACAATCTGAGCGACCAGGCCCCGGTCTGCGAACATTGCCAGGCCCGGATGTGGTCGGCCGACGGTAGACGCAACCGGCGCTATGCCAAGGCCGAGTTCATCAAACGCTATCTCCCCAAGAGCTTCTTCGATCTGGTCATCCTTGACGAGGTTCATGAACTCAAGGGAGGCGGCACTGCCCAGGGCCAGGCCATGTCCTGTCTGATCGCCCGCTCCCGCAAGGTGCTGGCGCTCACGGGAACACTCATGGGAGGCTACTCGAAGGATTTGTTCTACCTCCTCTGGCGGATGTTTCCCCGGCAGATGGTGCAGGCCGGTTTCGAATACGGCCGCACCCTCGGTTTTGCCGAACGCTACGGGGTGGTGGAGCGCACTTACAAGGACGACGATTTGGGCCCGGACTGGAATCAGGCCAGCATCGGCCGCAAGATCGGCAAGGCCAGGATTAAGGAGGCGCCGGGGATTTCCCCGCTGCTGCTCCCGGATCTGCTCTTGGAGCGTTCCGCCTTTGTCCGGCTCAACGATGTCAGCCAGGCCCTGCCCGATTACGAGGAAATCATTGTCACCACCCCGATGGATGAAACATTAAAGACCCCTTATTTCGAACTCGCCAACACCCTGGTGGCTGCCACCCGCAAGGCGCTCGCCTGCGGGGACATGCGGCTCTTGGGCAAAATGCTGCAAAGTTTGCTTGCTTATCCGGATGGCTGCCGCTTCGGCGAACGGGTCTATCTCGAACGCGGCGGTGTGGAGGAACTGATCGCCTCGGCTCCGGCCCTGGAGATCAACCTCCTGGCCAAGGAAAAGCGGCTGTTGGAGATCCTGGCTACGGAACGCAAACAGGGCCGCAAGGTGGCGGTCTTCCTCGAACACACCGGTACCCGTGACCTGGTGCCCACCCTGGTGGACAAGCTGCATCACCATGGTTTCACCCCTTTGGTCCTCCGGGGCCAGGCGGTCAAACCGGAACAGCGGGAAGACTGGCTGAAGGAAAACCTCGCCACCGGCCGGTACGACTGTCTGCTCTGCAACCCCAACCTGGTCAAGACCGGTCTGGATCTGCTCGACTTCCCGACCATCGTCTTTTTCCAGTGCGGCTATTCGGTGTTCACCCTTAGGCAAGCCAGCCGCCGTTCCTGGCGGATTGGTCAGAACCTGCCGGTGCGGGTCTTTTACCTAGCCTATGCCGAAACCATGCAGGACAAGGCACTCAGCCTCATGGCCCAGAAGATGGAGACCTCGCTCGCAGTTGAGGGCGAACTCTCGGGTCAAGGGCTGGCTGCCCTTTCCGAATCGGAGAACAGCATGCTCTACGAGCTGGCCAAGGCCCTCACCGGCCAGCAGCCGGTGGAGGATGTCACTACCGCCTGGAGCAGGTATCGCCAGCGGGAACTCACCTCGGTACTCGATCTCGATGAGACCGAATGCATTACCACCACCGAGGAAACCCGGGTGACCACCACAACCACCATCAGTTCCCCCGATGGGCAGACCGCCCTGGTCCGCCACGAGTTGGTGATCAGGGGAAGGGTCTATCTTCGGGGCAATACGGCGGTGGCCTATGTGGATGGTAATCGCTTCCGGCTGCAAGCTGGGGTGATCTATTGGCAGGATCGCCGGATCGGTAGCTATGACCGCCACGGTCATGGCGAGATCAACCACAAACCCATTCGTCTCTACAAGCCGCCTCACCTTGGCCACTTCGTCTTGGCCGAGGTCCGGCAGGCTGCTTGAAACCAGTAGAACTTAAAAAATCCCTGCCGGGGCACACTGCCCCGATGGGCTGTTGTGCCTCGTTCATAGGAGGCACACATGCTCTACATCAAAGATCTCTGCGGCGTCTATCAACCCGCACCCAAGGAAACCGTTCTCTCCGAAGCCCGTAAACTCAGCGGGTATCAGTTCCGGCGTGGGGCCGCGATCCTGTCACCAGCCGCCGCCAAGGAGGCCATCGGGCTCAAGCTCACCGGCCTGGAGCACGAGGTGTTCGGCTGCCTGTTTCTCGACAGCCGGCATCTGGTGCTGGCCTGGCGGGAGATGTTCCGGGGTTCGATCAACCGCAACTCGGTCTATCCCCGCGAGGTGGTCAAGGAGGCGCTGACGCTCAATGCAGCGTCGGTCATCATTGCCCATAACCACCCCTCCGGCGGTATCCAGCCCAGTAAGGAAGATCTGGAACTCACCCGCACCCTGACCGAGATCCTCAAGGTGATCGACGTTCGGGTGCTCGATCACCTGATCGTGGGCGACGAGGTCGTCTCCCTTTCCGAAACCGGCCATCACAGCGCCTGACACCTATTGGGGATGACCCAATGGAATATCCCTGCATCCAAGGAGCGAAATCATGAACGATCAAAAACAATCCATCTACGAAGAAATCACCGCCAAGATCATCACTGCCCTGGAAGACGGCGTCAATCCCTGGGCTAAGCCCTGGCAATCGGTCCATTACGGCCCGTTCCGCAATGGGTTCACCAACCGGCCCTACCGGGGGATGAACGTGCTGTTGCTCAATCTGGTGGCCCTGGCCCGTGGGCATGTCGATCCCCGCTGGCTCACCTATCGCAATGCCGAGCAGTTGGGCGGCCATGTACGCAAGGGTGAGAAAGGGGCTGCCATTGTTTTCTGGAAGTTCCTGCCCGCCAGGGACCGGGACGGCGATGCGCAGCCCGATGCCCTCACCGATGACGAACAGGAGCGGAAGCTGATCCCCTTTGCCCGCAGCTACACAGTGTTCAACGTGGAGCAGTGCGAGGGGCTGGACCTGCCGCCGTTGGTCGAAGAAGAGACGCCGAGTCTGGACGAATGCAACCAACTGGCGGAGCAGATCCTAACCTTGCCAAACCTGAAGCATGGCGGCAACAAGGCCTGCTATCTGCCGGGTCCGGATATGGTGCTGCTGCCCCATCGGTCCAGCTTCGAGCAGGGTGATTTCTATTATGCCACTGGCTACCATGAAACCTGCCATTGGACCGGGCATTCCGAGCGGTTGAACCGGGTGTTCGGCACCCGGTTCGGTGATTTTGGCTATGCCTTTGAGGAGTTGGTTGCCGAGATCGGCGCTGCCTTCCTTGGCGCCCATACCGGCATCCCCTTTGAAAACATGCGCCATCCGGAATATATCAGCCATTGGCTGCAGATCCTCCAGGGCGATAGCAAGGCCATCTTCACCGCCGCTGCCAAGGCCCAGCAAGCCGCCGACTTTGTCCTCGACAAGGCTGGGATTGTTGGTGTTCAGGAAGATGTTTCCGCAACGAACGAATTTCCCGTTGCGGCGTAAGAGGAGGGACTGATGGCGAACAAGAAAAGGTATAAGGTTCCAGTGGTTTTTGAATTCACTGGAACGTTCAGTATCGAGGCTCCTTCACTCGCGGCAGCGATACAGTATGCGCTGCAACATTGTGGGCTCACCATAGGCACGGTGCATTCGACCTTGCCAGCCGATCAGGTTGACTGGAATTTTTCCTGCCATCCAACCAAGAAAATCGGGAAAGGGTGCCGCTGTGAAAAGCCGATAACTGACCAAGAATAATTGAAGAAACGAAGAAACCTCAGCAATGTAAACGGCTGCTCCGACCATAATGGTTGGGCAGCCGTTTTTTTTGCCAGCTTGATAGGTCAAAAAAACAAGAAACATTGGCCTTCTGCCAAGAAAGAAGAAACCGGGTGATGGAAGAAACGAAAAAACGCAGGGTAATTGTCAAAATAAACAGCAGTGCTGAGTACGGTCGGGCAAGAATTGAGTGATTCAGCGGACGATTTGCCTTTACTGGAAGAGACGGTCTCCTTGACCTTTGTGCTGGAATTCACCAGACGCGGCGAAGCCGCTTCCGGTCGAATGCCTTGCTATGTTTCTGTCCGGAAAATTTCATGAACAAACGGGGCCAAGCGGAACTCATCGTCTTCAGGAATATTGTATTCAGGGTAAGGAATCAGATACCCAGTAAAGATTCCGAACGTGAAGTCGTTTGCCAACTCTCCCGGCGCCAAGATCGAAGGGTCGTAAACAACTGCTGCACTTGGCTCAATTATTCCGACTGCAACATGAGCTGCAGCCACTAACTCTGAACAGAAATAGGAATCACGCTCGGCATTGGGACTTGGTTGGCTTTGCTCAAAGAACCCATAAAGCTTGTTATTCAAATTTTCTTGATGGTGTGCTTTTTGCTCTACGAAATTCCTAACACCATAACAGTTAAACTTGGCTCTCCTTTTCAACGCAGCGTCAATGAACAACAGCAGCTTTTCTACTCGTGATGGCGACCAGTAATCTGGTTGATGAAGCACAGCAATATGATTGTAGGTTTCAAGCAGATTTTCAATCTGAGTCACTTTTACATGACGACCACTAGCCTCAGCCACCCAGTGAGGACGAACGCATATCGCAGCGTGTGTGTATTTTGAGCCTGTCACCTCGGGAATATCGCCTCCATCAAACGATCCGCTACGACAGAGCAAGACATCTCCCGGAGTGACATCGTCAATATTCAATATATGTGGCAATGAAAATTCTCCGCATGTACCAAGAAGCATAACGCGTGCCCATAATACGTTCGTCGGCTACGAGATGTGTTTAGATCGGTTTAGTCCAGCAGTATCGCTTTTTGCATCAGCATCTGATTGTTCTGGTAGAAAGGTACATCGGTGTTACCAAGCACTGCTGGCGGAACATTTGAAAGTTCATTGAGATTGTCCATCGGAACAATCACGCTCTTAGCCCCATTTTCAGAGAGCATGGTGACTTTATCAGCAAAGTTGATAGAACGTTCAATTGCACCACCTACTGATATGTTACCGAGAACAGCAAGGCCTGCCTTAAGATTCTTTTTGTAAAGTGCTGAAACTATAGCAATATAAACAGCTGATCCTATGCCTGATGATATTGTCGCTCCAAGAAGATTAGTGACCTGGATAGTGATATCATAATTCTTTAACGAGTGCCTATCGCTCAGGATAGTTTTTTCGTTTGCATTAATATATTGGTAGGTATTTTTTATATTCTCTCTTACGATTGTATTATTAACCCCTGTAATATTCATCTTTCCAGACCCAGCAACCGCGACGGTTTCAATCCTCACCAGAGCGACATTTTCACCATCACTGGTGCTAGTATAGCAAACCCCCGGCGGCAGCGGCGTATTCTCGATAAGGTGTGAACCCTTCTCTTCAGGCAGACCGACAAAGAACTCTTCCTGGCTCTCTTTATCAATGTACGAGAAATTGGTGTCCCAGAATTCCATACCTCCGATACGCTTCAGTTGCTCTTTAACACGACGACGCATTTCAAGAGCAATTTCGAGATACTCTTTGATATCCTCTTTCGTATATTCACCATCCGGGTGCATTAGTTTGATCAACCCGGAAACAGTCTTCTTGACCGGCTTGGTATCACGCTGTTTCAGGTGGGCTCCAAGGGAATAATATTTTTCAAGTGCATCGGTATAGGTAACCCGCCTTAACGATTTGAGCACTTCGGAAAAATAGTCCGTACTGAAACCAAAATTGGACGTAAAATGTATTGGAGAGAACTTGATCATTTCCCATCCGGGCAGATAGAAATGGATGCGGTCAAGGAAGGCGGTATCGTTGTTGACTTCATCTGAAAGAGGACTGAACAGGTTCGAGGTCTGCAAGACCGTCTCCACAGGCTGATTAATGTTCCCGTTTAGGATGATGGAAGCCACACCAGTGATTTCGCCTCCGGCACCGGCCCGAGAGAAAGAACCTGACTCCATGTAATCCTTCATCAAAGGAACCGCGTCTCGGTCTTTGAATATTTTATCGGTGGCCTCATCAAAGCAGATTGCATCCCATTGACCCACCGCGCCAACTTTTCCGGTCGAGCCATGGACAAACAGTTTGGCTACTGTGCCCTGACCACCGGAAATCAGCACTGCATAAGGCGTGAGTTCCTTAAAGACAAAAGATTTTCCTGTAGAGCGCGGTCCCAACTCGATGAAGTTGAAATTCGACTCAACCATAGGGAGCAGCCTGGAAAGCAGAAGCATCTTGATTCGGTCCGAGACGCCTTCCGCACTCGGCTCATACCCACAACTTCTTAAAAGAATGTCAATCCACTCACCTTTAGTGAACTCTTTACGTTTATTGATAATCTTGCTGTTATCGAAGCTGGAGAGTTGGATCGGCTTGACCTCAGTGATAACAAACGGGAAGATGTTTTGGCCGATTTTTATGTTCGGATCATACTCCACGTCGATAATGGCCCAGATGCCGCCCATCAGCATTTTTTCATGCTGCTTCACCAATCCGTCACCGATGTTTCCGTTTTTGATGTTGCTGTTTTGAAGTTTTGCCCAATAAATATCCTTCTTGGAATCCAGCTCCACGGAAATCTTGTCGATAATCTTGTAGCGGCCTTTCTCACGGATCTTCGAATGAATCAGAGAACTTTCTTCCGGATTTACATAGTGCTCGCTGAGAACCCTTTTTACGTTCTCCATGCCGGTGCGAATCTTTTCTTCGTCATCTGTTGAGCACGAGTTTGCGATCAGGTATTCAAGCACAAACACCGGCACGTTGGCCCCAACCTTCACGGAGCGGACAAGGTCTTTCTTAACCACGTACCCTCTGAAGTGCTCCAGCAGTTTCATGTCTAAATCATTCAATACTGCCATAATCAGGTCCTTATCATTAGAGAAGCCCGCCTAAATCTCTGTCTTTATTTTGTTTCACAATGGCTCGGTCGAGCTGCTGTTTCGTGGCTGCATCCAGAAGATGGACTTCAATGTCTGGATGGCCATCAAACGTATATTCCTTGGTAATCCACTCATTCCGCTGAATGGTGAATACATCGCTTTTGTTTATCTGCGCTTTGTTGGCAAAGAAGACCAGATGGACCTTTCGCTCCATGGAGAACAGATCACCAGAACCTTTATCTGCCCGGATTTTGATGGAAAACAATTCGCCTGTGACATCTTTCAGGTCACCTTTGTTCTCAATCACGACAGACAACAACGCCGCAAAAGCGCCGGACCGTTCCCAGCAGAAATATGGCGTAACAAGCTCCTGGGGTGATACACCCCCATGGGAAAAGCCATACAATCCAGGAGTTTTGAATGGATTGATATTCTTGGCAAAATACAGGTAACCGAATTGCTTATAACTCTTTTCTGCCTCAATCAGCGTAGGTGTCAGATCTGTTTGCTTGATCTCTGTGCGGATATAGCGTTCAGCTTTCTCGAAATCGCCTTTCGGTGAAACGGAAATTTTGTCCGCCTCACTCAATAATCCCGTCAGCACAAAACCGTGATCTGTGATCAGATAAACCTTGGCGTAGCCACTGGCCAGAAGGAGCGATATCTTTTCGGCAAAGAAGTCGATGGTTTCTGGGAAATACTTCAGTGCCTTCTGCTGGAGTTTCTCACCCATGTCGTCGATGTCTTTGTAGGTGCAAATCAAAAACTGCCCCGGGTAAGCCTCTTCAGTGACCTCATCCAGTCGGATAAAGTCGATGCTGACATCAGGATTCTGTGCGGCCAGATATTTCTCGCGATTACCGTGGACGGCTTCTGTAACCCCATTGACCATATAGATGCGGCTCATGTTGTTTTCAGTTTCGGAAGGAATATCCGCAAGAATCGCCTTCTTTTTGAGATTTGCCGAACCCTTGACCTTTGCAGCCACAAGCTCCGCTATTTCGTAGGCCACGCCATCCCCGACAATTGCTACTGCCTTCAACCCGCCAGCATCGTCAATAATCCGCTGAAGGGTCCCGGTCTGGTTTTCTTTGTAGTCGCGGAAGTAGCGGAACCATTTGTCGAGAAAGACAGAGACATGCTCTTTGTAAAGCTCCTGGAATGGCTGGAGGAGCTCTTTCTTGTTGAGAAATTCAGCATAAAGGTTCCGAATGGCTGTATCCAGTTTGCAGAAATGTTTTCTGTAATACTCGACGCACTCACTGAAAGAACTGAGGTAGGTTATATCCTTTGGGTCGAATTCCAGTAGAGCAATCACATAACTCCAAAAACAAATGCCAAGTGCCTGAGCCTGTCTGCTTTGATTGCGCTGACGCAATCTGGCCAATGTATTTGGGAGGGATACTTTATCGGCGATGTTTTTGCCGATTTCTGCCAGCCAGTTTTCATCCACCTGACGGAACGGATGATGGATGCTGACACTCCAAATATCCAGATCAGACTTGAGAGTATAGCGGCCAAGGTATCCGATAAATGAATCACGGTAAGATATGGAGTCGAGCCAGCCTTTATAAACCGACTCCAGTGTCTTGTTGCAGCAACCTTCGGCCAGACCATCAAGCATAGTTTTCACTACCTCTCCGGCCAGTGTAGAAGCAGGCTTGTTTAAATAATCCTGTTCGAGCAGCTCATTGACCTTCCTGTAAAAGGTTTCCCGGAGCTGTGAGTCACATTTCTCCTTCGAGTAAGTGTCAGGATCATGAACAAAGGGCAGAAGTTCCTTGGTGAGGTCAAAGATTTCACTTGCTCCTTTATGGCTGAGATCCATCCAGTAAGTGCGATCCTTACCGACACTGACTTTGGCGGCAGCTATAAGTTCTTCCTTGGGCAGGTTGATATTTAGGTTCAGGGTCTGGTGAACTTTGTCTTTGATGTAGTTCTGCAGATAGCGGATTTCTAGGGAGCCGTTGGTCTCGCAATACTCCCTGACGAACTTGAGATCATCTTTTTTTGAACGGGTATAAATGAGGAACTTTTCATTGCAGGGCTGCGCCTTTTCGATGAGGTATTTTACATGCAACTCTTCCAACTCAGAATTCACCTGATGGATGGCAACATCACCTTCGACGACTTTTAGCAAAAATTCAGCATCACCGGATTCATCAATTAAAACTGTTACCGAATGGTGATCAAAAATACTCCGCAGATCATTTTTAAACCATTGATCGATCATGCAATGCCTCTTTTAATGACGCAGGTAAAGAGGTTTCCATCGCGATCGTCTATGAAATCAATAAAAGGGTAATTCGATAATGCCCGTACTATCCCGGAGCCATACCCCCTATACGGGAGTATCTGATTGGCAAACGAAGCCAAAACAGGGTTACGGGAATTTGAATTCCCTGCTTTAATATTCTCTACAGTAAGGTTATTGGGCAGATGCCCAGGGCTGATTATTTCAATACGATCGACAAAGACAAAGACCCGTATAGGTGCAGAAATAAAATAATCACGATGCACAAAGGCATTGGTCAACAGCTCCTCAAGAACGATCCGTGGAATCTCTGGACCCCCAACACTGTTTACAGTTTGGTCACCTTGCACATGCGTAATATTTGATAGAATAAAGCTCAGGGTCTGTTGAAAGATATCCGCAATCTTCCCTCCGATGTCACGACTATCGAGGTATGACTCTGTCGTTATAGTTTCGCCAGGAAAAGCCCCTGCCTTAACGACAAAAGCAGGTAGCCGAGTCGATGGGTTTTTACTAAATAGTAACGCACCGGTAAGATTCAGCTCCCCAGCGTTGCCCAAATTCATGTTTGCAATTGTCTGCTCAAGCGGCAGCGCCTGATCTTCCAGCCTTTCTCCGTAACGCTTTTCAAAGAATCTCTGAAAATATTGCATATCTAGGTCAGCTACGGTCAAGCCTGAAGGATTAACATCGGCATGGACCATCCCTGATGATTGGAATAACCGCTGGATCTCCTCGCGCGAGGTTGCTTTTCTTTTATCCGCACCGCTTTTCACCCAAAAAACACCATTTTTGTCCTGATACGGTTTATTGATGCCTTGAGGTACTTCAACAATGAGAATAAGAAGGCCGTGAACCGTTGCGACCATGGTCGTCGGATTGACGGCTGGGATCACATTTTGACTGGCAGTATTCGATACTAACTGATTGAGGCGTTGAATATCTTCTTTAGATAAACCGGTAACAGTTCCGTCATCATCAACACCAATAAAGAGTCTTCCCCCCTTTCCGTTACTGAAGGCGACAATCTCGGCCGCAAGCGAATCTGCGTTGGTAATATTTTTTTTAAACTGATTAAAGCTATCCTCACCCTGAGACAGAATTGTTAATATTTCTATGGTTTCCATATTTGATAAATCTCCTTGCGGCGATTAAAGGCCTCCTGACCGCCTTCCATAATGTTCACGATTGTCTTTTGGGTGTTGGCGTCATCAACGCTACCAGTCTGTACAGAGACTTTGTCATCCATAAAGGAACAGGCATGAACTTGTTCGGCGTCTCCCAGCACAGGTATATTCGGATTATGGGTGGCAAAAATAAATTGCACCTCTGGCTTCATTTGCCTGATCAACTTGATCACGTCTTCATAAATTGTCTGATTATCCAGGTCATCCTCAGGCTGATCGATAATAATGACATCATTTTCCCGTTGACTGAGGACAAAGAGGATCAGCGCTGAGGCCCTCTGCCCAAGGGAGTGATGCTGTAACTCCTTGCCACGATACTTGATGGTGAATTTATTTGGGGTCTGGTAGGTGAGAAGTGGTTTGAGATGTTGCATAAACAGATCGCTCAATATCTGCGGATTGCTACCAAAATACCGTTTTGCATTTTCAATGTCTCTATATATGCCAACAAAATCTTGATATTGATCAACAATTCCCTGATACGTCGTTTCCCGTATTCCACTGCCTTTGAACATTTCCTTCATAAAGCCAAGAAATGCCTGCCGGTCTTCTTTATAGCCCGATGCAATAGACAGAGAGGTACTGCTTGTACCAACTTTATCAAGTTCTTGCTTGATGAGAGTAAACTCTTTATGCCAAAGGTCATTGAGTTTCTGTAACTCTTCAAACAAAGTTGTTTGCAGTGCTGCCTTCTGGGCACCCTGTTTCTCGAGTTCTGCAATCAGCTGTTTTGCCGTACTTAGCTTTTTTTGCAGGCCAAGGAACTCCTCTGAACTGATGTTCTGGGTCCCGGAACTTCTTAACTCTTCTGCAAGTTTTCTCTCAATTTCAGCGAACTCTTCCACAAGCCCTTTTCGGATTTCAGCAAGTTCAGCTTGCCTCTTTAAAAGCTCTTCTTTGCTTTTCAACAAAGTGGCTAAATCTGTTTTAATCTGGTCGATCGTCTTAATAAAAGGCGCATAATCGGTGTAAAATAAATCGAAAAGCTTTTCGTTATGCTTTGAGGTATGACCTTCAAAGTTCCTGATATCATCTTCATGGCTGGCCAGAAGATTCGCCAGGTCAGAGATAAAGCTTTCAGCCAGCTCGATCCCTATCTGCATCGCTCGAATATCACTTTCAAAATCAAGCCGCTTTTGAAGTTTTTCTTCAATACCGTGATCGGCATAGAACTTTAAGCGGTGTTCCGTGTCCAGCTGGATTGCCTTTTGTTCTAATATATGCTCAGAGACACTCGCAATTTTTTGCAACCGGTCAACAGCAGCAACGACCTTTGTTTTTTGGGCGTCAATCTCCCGGCGGACATTATCAAGTTTTGACCCCAGAAGCTTTTCAACCAAATCCTTTTCAAACCCTTCACCGGTACTGGAAAGATCTTTCTGCCCAAAATAGATGGGCTTATGTATAACAGTTTCCCGTATCGACACACCTGGCTGCAACTTGCCCTCAATCAACACTTCAGAGTAGTTTTCCTTCCAGACTCGCCGAATGATATAGGGCTGGCCATACCGATCAACGGCGTCAATTTCGACTTTACCACCGCTGCCCATGGTGAAGCCTACCAGCTCCAGCTTATACTTTGTATCTCCCGCCTTCTCACCAAAAGGTATATCCAGGACATAGCGGATAGCTTCTAATATTGAGGACTTACCGCTGCCACGTATACCAATCATGGTATTGAGTTCCGGTGAAAAATGCAGCTCCTGCCCAGACAAGGTCCCGCCAGCAAACCTGATACTTCTTATATGAGAATGGTTGTGTTTTTTGGGCTCATTGCAGACACGACTATCTTTGTCGAGCAAAGCAAACTTGACGGCATCAAAGGAAAACGCCCCCAACTTGATAAAACTGTTCTCTCCTTTGCCGATCTCAGCTATGGATTTGCAGTCAGATCCTTCCACCTCGGCCGGATACCACCCACCAAGCCAGTTTTGAACTTTAGTCTTATCATCATATGTGCGAACCTTCTGGAAGCCGAGTGTTCGTCTCCGTACCTTTTCATAGCGCCCCTGTGCAAAATCGCTCAGCTTACCGCCAGACATTTCATGCCAGAGGCCACTTTTTTGTTCGACATGTGCAAAAATCATAAAATAATCTCTGGGGGTCTTATCCAGCTCTTCCACAACCTGGAGAATGCTTTTATCGCTCCGGCCATTTTCATGTTGATATTCCGCAGGCGCTTTCCCGGGGAACATAGTGGTGATGAACGGAGAAATGTAGTCATTGCCGTTCTCGAGCCAGCTATCGTGAAAGACGATGATTGTGTGGATACCGTTAGCACCATCGTTGATGGACAGTTCGACACCAGGAAGGAGTAAAATAGCTTCCTTCTTGGCTTTCTTGCGTAGAGCCTTAAACTCATCTTTATCGAATTTATTGTGATTGGCTATAACCCCTATCTGAATGTTTGCAGCCTTTAAACCGGCAACATATTCGGCAGTGAAGCTATTATCTTCACCCGTATAGGTGAACTCCTTGTCAGCTCTGGTGTGCAGATGGAAATCAGCTCGTAGCCAACTGGAGCCATGTTTGAATATCTCAGGAATTGCAGCTGAATCACTCATTTTCTTTCTCCAAACCGTGTCGCTCACCGTTCATCTGTCGTTCTTACCAATCCGCATTCAGGTACTTTTTGAGTTGGCCTGCATTGAGTACCTCGTAAGGGATCAATCCTTTTTTCTGCAGGGGAGCAATATTTTTGCCGACGCCATCGTCGAGGATCGGGTTGTAGCCTTCGGACAGCAGCTCATCGATCTTCTTCTTGAAGGCTTCGATCTCTTTGAGCTGCCTGTAGATGAGGTCTTTTTCATTCTGGGCATCGGCGCTTTCGTTGCCGGAGAGGTCGCTCTGGCGGTTGACCAGAGAGCGTTCCCGGTGTTCGATATAGACCGAGCGCAGGCGCATCAGCTTATCGCGGCTCCATTTGTAAATGATGATGTAGCAATCGAAACCTTGATCCGGGCCGCTGGAGAGATGCCAGATAAACGGTGTCTTGGGCAAATACATGAAAAGGTTCAAATGGTCGGAGAGTTCCGCAAAGAAATATTTGTTCAGGTATTCATGGATCGGGCGGCCAAGAACCGTGTCAAAGCTGGAATACTGTGCCGAGCTGAAGCCTTTTTCACGGAACTTTTCCTCGATGCGGTCCAGCAGCACCTTTTCTCCGGCATTCGGCACTAGCGGGATAATGCCGTCTTCATCCTCCATGAGGATCTCCCGAACCATGTCGGCCAGAAATTCCATGGCCAGCGTATGCATCCGCTGCTGCGGGATCACGTTGCTCTGCTTGAACCAGTACCAGACGTTGATCGGGTTAATCTGATGGCGGATGCAGAACTCTTCCAGATCATTGTTGCTCTGGTAGAGGCTTCCGAATCCGCTTTCAATGGCTTCACGTTCTTCGGCTGTAAAATCTTTGGTGGGCAGTGCCTCGATATAATTACGAATGGCATCCAGAGGGAATTCATTGGTTGCTTCGATTTCTGCCAAATAGGCATCCCGAGCTTCAGGAGAAACTGGCAGGCCCCCAATGCTCTTACCTTCTTTGGCCAGCACCATCGCCTTATCGTGTTCGGTCAGGTCATAGACCTCGAATATCTTCTCATTGATAATGGCTTCATTGATGAGAACTTGAGTCGAGAGGTGGTTTTCATAGTCAGAAAACGTTTTTATGCAATCTTTGAGTACAACTTTGTTAAACTTTAAAAAGGGATGCCTTTCGAAATTAAATTCATAAATTTTAAAAGAACATAAATGTATATTTATATTTATGTTCAATCTCGAAAGTCTTGAGACGCTATCCGCTATTGTTTCGGCTGGAGATACAAATGGGAAGTTCTTTATGTCTCCTTGCGTTGTGTGAACGGTTGAATTTAGACAATTTGCGATGTATCCAACTAGTGGAGAATTAAGGAATCCGAGTAAGTAATAAACATTTTTAAATTCCCCAAGATAAATTCCAGGCCCTGCACCACTAATTAAATGATTGACTGGCATATAGCGAAATGCCAATCCTTTGGATGTAGGGTCAGTATAAGTTATTCCTTCTTGAAGATAATACTGTTCGCTAGGAAGCTTATTTCCATGAGTTTTAAGATATTGGTATGTTGCAGGATCTTTATACCCAATAACTATAAAATTATTGCCAAACCACTTCGAATAAGACCCTCCTTTTTGAAAAACCACCCATTTCTTTTTGTCTGAGACATCTTCAGAAAGTGTTTCTGCTTGAACTTCCCAAAAATACCGTAAAGTCTTCAAATTATTTCCAGTAGCGCCACCCTGGCGAACGATCGCTACATCATCAAAGCTGGTTCCTTTGAACTTCTCCCGGAACTCGTCGGAGATCCAGTAAATGAAGGGCCAGGATTTGATGATCTTCAGTTTGGATTGCGGGATTGTGTAGTTGTGCTCATTTTCGGTGCCACGAATGTAATCATCAAGAGCCTGTAAACAGAAATCCTTTTTGAATTTTTCATTTGGCGTTCTCGTATATTGATCCAGAGATACAAACCAAGCATCTCGCTCTTTCGATACCCCTTTTTCCAAAACA
>Ga0209016_1000330_pt1:0-22500 | contig 60002 bp, 51 predicted proteins | sample EPASupsiteSAE305_FD_187265 | JGI IMG/M metagenome (GOLD analysis project Ga0209016, IMG submission 187265) | Bioremediated contaminated groundwater microbial communities from EPA Superfund site, New Mexico - SAE3-05 (SPAdes) (version 2) | ecosystem: Environmental > Aquatic > Deep... | reverse complement strand
TCAAATATCGCAATAAAATTGGCCTGGATGTAGCACTTGAAGCGTTGAAGGATTGCTTGAGAAACCGTAGATGCGAGACGGATGCACTTTGGCGCTTTGCCAAGATTTGCCGGATGAGCAATGTGATGCGCCCCTATCTGGAGGCGATGAACGCTTGATGTTTCGACAGAAGAATAAAGCCGGAGTCGCCCTATGACTATGATGACAAGTAATAGTTTTTACCTAGTTTTTATAAGGAGGGTAACTTGTTGGCGTAGGGTGTGGAAAGGAGGCTGTTCGGACAATAGGGCAATATCTTTTGTCGGTATATGAAGCGTTGAGCACGGGGCCAGATTTCCAACTGCTCTGGCCCATGGAAGGGATTTGAAGATAGATAGGCATTTTTCCAGCGGCAAAGGTCATGAGTCGATGGCAATTATAATGTTGTTTGCTCAAATCATGGATCAATAATTTTTTCGATAAACCTGATAATTATCCAGAACCTTGGCGACGTATATCTGGGTTTGGGGGATATTTGGGATTGCATTTTTGACATTACCCGGTCCCGCATTGTAGGCAGCCAAGCTTAACGTCACATCCCCGTCGAAGCTGTCGAGCAGGGAACGCAGATATTTGGTGCCACCAGTGATATTTTCTTGAGGATCAAAGGGATCGGCAACCTGGAGATCCTTGGCAGTCGCCGGCATGAGTTGCATCAAACCTTGTGCGCCCTTTGGTGAGACAGCGGTGGGGTCAAAATTCGATTCGGCTTTGATGATGGCCTTGATCAACAGGGGATCAACCCCGTGTTCGGTGGCGGCTGCTTGGATGAAAGTGTTGATTGTTTGAGGGGTTGATTCTCTCGTTGATCGTGGGAAAGGTCGGTTGATGGCGATCTTCTTGTTCGTTCGGCTGCTCTTGCCTCGCACATAATGGACGTTCCCTTGAACATCCAAATAGGCGGCAACTGTTGCCTCGGCGGTGATCGGTAGAATGCAGCTCGAGGCGAAGTAGAGTAAAAAACCGGCCAGGAGCGGACACAATGCAAAGGGCTTTCGTTCTTTTGGATCCACCTCAATCCTCGTATCTGTCAGTTGCAAGGCTATTTCCGAGGGTTTGACTTTTTTCGGAAACATGATAAGGGTTAGGCTGAAACGTATTCTTTCACACACGAACCGGTACTGATCATCCCTACTACCCAGGACTTCGGAGACCAGCCATGTCTGACCAGACCAATTGGACTACCATCTGCCCCCACTGCGGATATGAGTCCGAAGACAGCGCGATGTGCCGGTCATGTGGCCAATTGATGGATGAGTCGGTGCCGGTGCGGCCTTTTTCCGCAAGTGGGTTGGTGGCAAAAATCGTGGATTCATGGCAGCCTTGCAACGACGTGGAGGCATTGTCGCCTATCAAGGAAGAACCCGAATTCTGTCCAACGTGGGACTTCAACCCAGGAAATATCTATCATAAAGACAGGTAATTAAACCGCTCGCAAGCCTGACTGGACTGCCCTAATTCTTTCTGTGTATTTCCACCACCGCTCCGGGTTTGCTTTCGCCCGGAGCTAATTTGTTCTCTGGCGGCGCCTGAAAGTACCCTTCGGAAGTTGGCCGATTTCCCTGACTGTCCACCACCCCTTTAAACACCTTGCCGAGCCCCTCTGTGGCCATCCTTTTTGCATCGGTATGGATTCGACCTTGTCCTGATTCCTCATGCCGATTGACACTCCGCAGATTATCCGCGTCGGTTATGGTTCGCGTCCCGTCTGGTTTTTGTAACGGGAGGGGACGTTCGGGGGGTTGGATGGTTTCCTCGGTAATGCCTGCGGTGTTGGAGCGAACTGATCCAGCCGCTTGATCGACAAAGCCTTTCATCAGCCCCTGGTCATGGATTCGATCCCGGGTGTTGTGGATGGTTCCTTGCACCTCTGACTGGGTGCTGCCCCAGCCGTATCCGTGGCCGCTGACAAAGCCACTGACAATGTCACGCATATTGTTGACACCGGCTGCACCGTGTTGCGTGACATAGCTGTTGAAGTCACTGATGGTTTTGCGGATTGCCTCCGGGGACTCCTCGCCATACCGCTCTCGGGCGTAATTCCTCACCAGGGCCGTGGTCAGGTCTGCACCATAGGATTCCTGCGACCTGCTGATTGACCGAGCCTCGTCAATGATGGAGTAGGCCTCTGTGGCGCCGATGCGTTTGGCCACATTGGCTAGGTAATCCAATCCACGCCCATTGCTGAATGTCTGAGCGACTGCTTCAGAGCGCACTTTGGCTTCGTCTCGGGAAAAGGCTTTGGCGGTATCTTCGGAGATGTTGAAACTGACCCGTTCTCCATCATTCCCTACTATTGCCAGTTGCCCATTGGCACCGATTGATGCTTGTTTGATACCACCTCCAGCACCGAGCATGCCTTGGAGCTGAGTCCTTTGCGTTTCATCCAACGTGTGGATAAAGCTGGACTGATCATTAAATGCCCGTTTCCAACTGTTGCTGAGAGAGTTGTTGAGCGTGTCAGAGTAACTCCTGTTTTCCCCGCCGGACAGACTATCCCTCTGCACCTGCTGCCAGAGCATCCCCCAGTTGCTGTCACTACCCATGGTCTTGGCGGCACCCGCCACCTTCTGCTGCACCGCCATGGCTCCAACCTTGACCGGATCGAGTCCATGAACCGAGGCCTGGGTGGTGGCCCTTGCGCCATCACTATCCACAGCATAGGAGGCCTTGCCGGCCGCGAGAATATCCTCCTGGATGCCGGTCCTACCTGGGCCAAGGGTGACGACACTGGAAGAACCGTCCGGGTTGACCGATTCGGACCGCATCCGGGTCGCGGCTCCATCCGGCCCGGTGGAGATGGAGACTGGTCCGGTGGCGGTGCCGACACTCTGGTTGGCCGAGGCCAACATGGTGGCAAAGTCCCCCTGCGAAGTCATGGGCGGAATCTGCTCCGACTGCTGCAAGTTCCTGCGGGCGTTCATGGCGGCGGTATGCCCGCCCACCGATTTATGCAGGCCCCAGGACTCGGCGGCAGCCAGGTTGGCAAAGCGATGCTCAGCCATCCCGTCCAGCAGGCCAGCGGCCTTGGTTTGCTGACGCATAGCGGAAGAAAGTCCATCTGGGGTCAACAAGGCTCCAGCATGACTGCCGGCTCCCTGGACAAGACTGCTCAAGTTGCCGGCCAGCATGGCCAGGGCATGGCCACCGAAGCGGATCAACATCATCGAGAAGAGACTGGCCAGCATGATCCCGGCGGAGCGGATGACCCCGAACATGGCCAGCATCTTGGTGGAGACCGAAGGCAGGGCCGCCATTGCATAGACGCCGAGACTCGATTGCCGGACTTCCTCGAAGTTGCGGGCAGCATAGTCCATGGCCGCACCATGGATTACTGCGTCGGTCACCCCCCAGGTGGAGAGAAAAACAAAAAAGCCCAGCATCACCGAGGCCGCCTTGCCGACAATCGGGGTGGGGAGAAAGAGCACCAGAAAGGGAATTACACCGATGGCAATGGCAGTCATCACCGCCCGGATGACCGGGATCCACTCGTTCATGGTCAGACCGATTCCCATCCCGGAGGTGGTAATCTTGCGGTCGCTCTCCATCAGCATGGAGGTCTCGACATCATCCTGGAAATAGAAGTTATAGAGGATCTCGGCAATCTGCCGCTGCTGAATGATCCGCTCCGGCGTCACCGCTGTGCCGGTGGTGAAGTTGAGGGTGTTGGTGATCTGATTGCGACAGGTGGCCAACTCGGTGGCGCTGCTCGGGTCATAATAGGCCTTACTGCACACCTTGCGGATCGACTCGCTGTAGTTGGCAGCGGTGGCATAGATCGGCTGGATGTTATTCCAGGCCTGGGTGCAGCTCATGGCGGTGCCAGCCGGATTCGCGGCATCGTAGTAGACGGTGTAGACTGACGGGTTGACCGCCTGGGCGAGATTGACCAGGAAATCGGTGCTGGTGTTGCGCAGATCATCCAGGGACAGGGTGGTGCCCGGCCGCATCAGCTCAAAAGTGACGCAATCCTTGACGTAGCGGATCATGGAGATGCGGGCATAGTTGTCCTTGGGCGAAGAACCCTTGACCGACTCCAGGGTCTTGAAGCCGATACCACCGGCGGTCTGGGTATAGGCTGCATCTGGAGCCGCCGAGGTATCAATGATGTCGACCAGCCCGCGTTCGATCAGGTTGAGGGTGCCGGCGGTGAAGACAATGGCGTCGGGGATATCGCCCACCGTCTGGAAGCGATTCAAGACCGGGTCATAGACGGTGATGTGGCCCTTGGGCACAAAGACAGCCAAGTAGACGATGGCTCCGAAGACCACCGGCACGGTCCAGGTCAGGGGGATGATCCGCGCCCCAGTGGTGGCGCGGGCGATCCAGGCGGCGGCCCCGGCCATAATACCGATAACCGTCATCACGAAGATGAGCCCCTGATAACTTGCATCGCTGAAGATCAGGGCTATACGGATGAAAGCCTGGACAATGGGATTGAAACCACCGTAGGTGTAATACTCCATATCCAGGGCCAGGGCTGAGCTGACCGAGAGCAGAATGGTGACCAGCACTAGTGGAATAGACGCCCATTTCTTCATCGAGTTTATCCTGCTCATCACAACTGCATCCTCGCGGCCAGATCCTTGCCGTAGCGTCGGGTGATCTCGGCGGCCATCTGTACTTCCATCCGCTGCATGTGGTTGAGATAGGCAACCGTGGTGTTCATCTCATTCGCCGCCGCGACATAGCTGGTCTTGGCTGCCTCCTTGAGCGCACGAATCCGCGCCAACATGGCAGTGATACTCTGGTCGGCATGCTCGGCAAAAAGCACGGCCGCACACTTCTCCGGTCCCTGACCGGTGGAAGGGCCGGCCTTCTTCTCCAACACCTCCTTGGCCTTGGCGGCGATAGACTCACCCCGGAGATAAAGATCGGAGAGCATCTGCAGACTGTAGGCCTTGGCGGTGATGTCCGCCAGGCCGGGGATGATCGTTGCCCTGGTGCTGGTGCCGACTGCGGTCTTGAGGATCGGCAGGGTGGCAAGCGGGTTGGATTCGAGGAAGGTCTGCTCGGCGGTAGTGAGCGTGCCCTTGTTCTCCACCTTGTCGGCGATACTATTCAAGGTGATGCTGAAATGGGCAACCAGATCCCGGTTGGCATCGCTGATTTGGCTGCAGGTGCCGGTCGTACTCTTGATGTAGACCGCACCTTCGGTGAAGGCCTTGATGTCATCCGGATTGTTCTGCGGGCAAGGGGGAATGGCAGAGATTCGGTAGGCATTGGCAGGGCCTTCCAACTGCACGTCCCCTACCAGTCCTCGAATCAGATCGATATGGCTGGCCGGGATGCTCATCCGAGAACCGACATTGGCGAGCAGCGAACCGCCGGCGAGAAAGATATTGGTCATGTCGGCATTGCAGCCGCTGGTCACATCCGCCACGTCGGCCGACTGGGGTTGATTGTTGTTGGCCCGGTCCTGCTTGGTGAGGATATCCCACATCTCGGCGGTGCCGCTGACCAATTTATTCTCCTTGATGGCGGTGCCGAGCTTCTCCCGCATCACCTCAGAGGAGTGAAAGCCGTTTTCATTGGCTACAATCCCCACCAGTTCCTTGGAGGCGGAACATTCATCAAGTTGCATCGAGTTCAATTTATCAGCCAGGGCCTCGAAGTTCTTGATGGTGTTGGAGCACTGCTCGCAGAGGGTCTTCAGGGCCAGATCAAAGGCCACCGCCGGTGCTCCCGAGAGGATGGCCTGGAGCTTGTTGACCAGGTAATCGGTGTTCATGAAGCTGAAGCCGCCCATGAACACATCAATGCCGCCGCAGCCGCTCTTGATACGGGGCACCTCCACGGTTACCGGATATTCGGCGCTACTGTGCCAACGGCCGGAGAAACTGCCACCGGAGTAATAGCCGCGCTGCTGACCGCTGAAATAGTTGGGCGTGCTGCCGGCATGCTGTTGCAGCCAGTCGTCGACCCAACCGGCCTGCGCCGTTTGGGCGGAGAAGATCACAACAACAATGGCGGAAAGAAATGCTGTTCTCATGGTGATGGCCTCATGGATGACTTGTTGATTGGGCCGTTAGCCTGCCAGGGTGTTTGGATCTTCAGGATCGAGGTCGGGTCCAGGGCGCTGCCCTTCTGAAAATCGTAGGTGGTGAACGATTCCATGGAGGTATCACCCCGCATGGAGCGGATCGCCTGGTAGAGGTTGCGCTCGATCTCCGGCAGGGTCGCCACACCGGTGGCAATGCGCATCGAGGCCTCTCGGTCCTGCCTGATCAGAAGCAAGGTCGGTGTGGTGGTAATGTTGAAACGCAGGGCGATATTGGGTTCACGTTCAATATCCACCGGCTTGAGCTGCCAGCCGTACTTGTCGACAAAGTAGGCCAGGATCTGGGCCTGCTTCTCACAGAAGCCACAACCGGCTGCGGCAAAGAACAACAGGGCATGATCATCCTTGGCGTCACGGATGGTGCCGGCGATCTCCTCCTGTTGCATCTGCACCCTGGCCACGGCACCAGGGCTTGAGGTAGGATAGACCTGGTTAATATTGAACAGATCGGCCCGCTTCTGGGTGACGTACTGGGTGGCATTGGCATAGGCCAGAGCCTTGCGCCGGGCGATGTCCTGGATGGAGAGGTATTCAAGAATGTTTTGCTCGGTTGGATACTGGACCGCCTTCTTCTGAAGGCTATTCAAGAGCTGCTGAAAATCATCCGGATGCATGTTCCACAGGGTTTCCGTGGAATAGTGGGCCAAGGACACCTCACGAGATAAAGGGGTGGCATTGGACTCCGTTGCTGGCATCCCCCGCTCCTCTTCGACCACTGGAGCCGGATCCTCATACCAGAACCAGCCGTGCTTGCTCTCCTGATAGAAGCTGGCGGTCACGGAAGGCTCGGTGGCCCCGGCCCAGACCTGCGTCGTGGCCAGCAGCACCAGGTATAAGCCACAACTACCAAAGCGGCAGAGCTTGATGGAGAATCTCATGTGCATCAATGAACCCATAGTATTTGCTGTCATAACTGCGGGGATGAGTGCCGACCATGAACAGTTTGTTTGCAGGGACCGGACCGGTAAAGGAGAATCGGGGCAAGGGGCGACCCTTGCTATCCGCTTCCAATGCCTGCCCCAGCAACCTGCCGTTGCAGAAAAAATGGTGGGTTTCGTCGGTGGTCAGTTGATCGCCCGGAAGGCAACCGACCTTCTTGAGCATCTGGTCATGATCTGCACGTAGTCCTGACTGCACCTGTGAGAGATCCTGGCGGCGGAAGACCAGGTAATCGCCCAGCTCCACCTTGGCGGGGGCTGGCAGGAGAAAAAAGACCCGATGATCGAGTGATCCACTGGTGGCTACGGTAATGCGGCCAGGCAACCAGGAGCCGGCAAGGATGAAAGCGAGAAAGACGATGGCTACAGCCTGTTCCCGCCGGTTCAATCGCCACCATGGTCTACTTGAGCTTGATTTCAGTATCCGGATCATGGTGCAACACCACATCCTTGAGGATGATCAGTTGGCGAGGAGGTTGTTCCCTGAACACCTGCTCCAGAGTGTCGAGATTTCGTTTCCATTGGTCCTCAGTGATGGTCCCGCCTGCGAGCAGGGCCCTCTGCTCTTGCAGGTAACCTTTCAGGTCAGCTACCTTTACCTTGGGCACCAAGAACCGGTCGTAGGCAAAGAGCGTCCCCAGAACGATGAGCAGGACGATACCGATCACCTCCAGGTAGCCGGGGGAAGCGACAACACTTACCGTTTGGTGTTCTTCGATATGTTCGTTCACTGACCACCTCGCAATCGGGCACTGATGCCGGCAAGCGCGGGACTGTTCGCCGCCTTGCTCATTTTTTCCAACAAGAAAGCCAATTCAGTTTCTCCCCGGATCGACCAGGAGTCCTGACCATTGTCGTAGACCAAGGCTGGCACCTCGGTGATGGTGTATCGGGTAAATAACTCCGGGTTGACCTTGAGCGGCACTGCCAACCGCTGACAGGATAAATCCGGTGTATCCCGGCAGCCCGGATCCGCTTGCATCACCCGGCTGAAATAGTCGGTATTGAGGCGCTTGCCTGCCAATCCCTGCGGAAGACCAAACAGAACCAGCACAATCCGTTGTTCGCCGGTTCGGCTGACATCAATCAAATAGTGATTCACCATGGTCTCGGGCACTGAACTGGAAAGGAAGAGGTAGACCGACTCCTGGGCGGTAAGTGCCCCTTTTTCATGTGTTGCCGAGGGTTGCTCTTGCTTTGAATTGCCGTTCTGTAATTTTTCCATCTGACAACAGAGCTGCTCCCGGAATGCAGGTTCGTTCAGCTTTTCCACTGATTGTCGAGCAGCCTCTTGCCCTTCTTGTTCGTGGATATTTTCGGGTAGGCGCATGGTTTCAGCGGTCGCCCGGGCCTGTTCGACGATTTTCTCAACTTGTTCTCCGGCCTCCTTGAATTCTTCTGCCCAAACGATCCACTCACCCTGAAAGAGGGCGATGATCAGCGCCACCGGCAGTAGCTTCCAGTTCATTCGCAGCATGTGCAGCACCGTTGCTTGCGGTAAACCACCCAAAGAAACTCGTCGTTGGAGCCCAAGGCTCCCATGTAGGGCGGATTGAGCCCGGAGTCATAGGAGGAGGTTGCCCGGCCGATGGGATACACGTCCCGAATGTCGGGCCTGGCCACGTTCATCTTGTAATGGCTCTTGATCCAAACTGGAGTGTACATGCAGCCGCAGATTGGAGAGGGATCACAGATCATGCCGATGCGGTTGAGTTTGTAGAGCATCCGGTAAGCGGCGGTGGCATTGGCTTGAACGATGTTGTCGTTGTCGACATGGCCGGTCATGGGATAGGCCGAACCACCACTGCCGACACACCAGGGCATAGCATCCAGCGGCCAGCCAGCATTGGCGGCGATGGCATCAGCCATGCAGGCCATGACCATGGCCTTGTTGGCAAAGAGGGAGACTTCGGGGGTGAGCAAGGCGGCCAGTTCATCGTTTTGCCACATGGCATCATATTCGCTCCACCAGGTGCCGTAATCGTTGCGGTCGCAGATCCCCGCCATTAGGGGCAAGAGAAAGGCGTGCGACTGAGCAAAGGTGGACTCATTGGCGATATCGACCGCATCCGAGCTTTTATTCTTGCCCCCAAGTTCATCGGTCAAGGTTCCGCCAACCGAACTGCCCAGCATTGCCGAGTAAAAGGCAATCGATGAAGTGTCCAAGAGTAGAAATGGCTCCCAATAACTGACGATTATTCCGGTCTCCATAAAAACTGGTGGTGGGCGAGGACAGAAGCACACCCCCTCGATGGTAAAATCAATCTCGCCCCAATGAATGTCGGTGATCGGGTTGAACGGGGTCCCCGACTTGGCAATGGACGGTGAGGGGACCAGGAGGAGGCAGAGCATGAAAAATATGCTAACGCTGTGTTGCAAGGCGCACCTCCCGAACGGTCAGCTTGTTGTCCTGCTCCACCACCACTGAAGGCACTGCCTTGAGCTGAAGCCGGGCGGCAATATCGTGGGTCAGGTAATAGACCGGCCGCTTCAGCTCTTGTTTCACCTCAGCCGCATACCCACCGGAGAGCAGCAGGATGGCCCGGTGATTCTGAAAATAAGGAGCCCCCTTGAACCATTCAACCTGCTCCGGATCACTGCCGTCGATGACCACCAGTCCACCGCTCAACCTGGCATACTGCAAGGGGTTGAAGGTGAACCCCTGGGGATAGAGCAGGTTGCCCTGGCCATCCTTGATGTCGTGCTCCAGTGTATGGGTCAGGTCAACGGTGAATACCCGGTCGCTCGCTGCTCGGGGCAGCGGGTGCAGGTTGGCGGGTTGATAGCGGTTATGGGTGTTGAACAGGGTATCGATGTCGATGCCGGTCGCCTTCTGTTTGAACTCTTCCCGGATGTCCTGCTCGACGATGGGATAGGTTTTTGCCACGGGTTCCAGCCGAGTGTGCGCTGCCCAAACCTGGGTGGCACAGGTGATGATCCATAGAGCAGAAAGAAGTTTAGAGTCCATCCTGTTCCCTCCGGGCGACCATCTCCAGGATGGCTTCGTGATAGGAGAGGCCGTTTTTGACCATGGCCTCGATGGCAGCAATCTCGGCGGGCTTGGAGGTGTAGATGAAGTAGTCGTAGTCGTTGACCACCAGCCGGGCCACACCGAGGCCAAAGGGGGTATCGAAAAAGACCTCCGAGTATTTCGGGGGATTGGATTTGACGCTTTTCAGCAACTGGAGCACAAAGTCGTCGTACTCGATCAGCCCCTGCTTGCGGGCCTGATCGAAATCCGAGGATTCCAAGTAGATCTTGAAGGCCGAATTGCCGTTGATTACCCGGCCCACCTCGCCGAAACTGTCGAGGTCAAGGATCGACTGGGTGATGATCATGAAGCTGCCGTTGTACTTACGGGCACGTCGGTAGCCCTCGTTGATCACCGGGCCGAGCATGGCGGCCTTGCCCAGAAACTGCCAAGCCTCGTCAAAGATGATCAGCCGGGAGCTGGAGCGGTCGGAGAGGTAGAGATCCTGAGTGACCGCATTGAGCACCAACAGGGTGACGACCCGGTAAAGATCGGGCTGGATCTTCAAATTCTCTAACTCCAGAACCACGAAGGCGTCGCGATGGATGTCGAAGGTGGAGGGACCGGTGAAGAACTTGCCGTGGAAACCGTGACTGGTGAACTCGCGGATGTTGAAGGCCAACTTCCTTGCCACCTCGACCAGGGCCGGGTTGTCGCTCATGGAGTCGAAGTCCGCTGCCGGCACCTCGGGGAACTTGGCCAGGAATGCATAGACCGTATCGGCATCAGCCTCTTGTCCATTCTGCTGCCAGGCCCAGCGGACCGCATTGCGGATCATGTTCAGCTCGGTGTCGTCGCATTTGTCGGTATCCGAGTTGGAATAGGCCATCTGGGCAAAGACAGCGGTCACCGATTTGAGTTCCTCCTCCGGTTCCTGAATGGAGGTGAAGGGGTTGAGACAGACCGTGGTGCCAGGCTGGAAATCGAGATAGCGGGCGCCGAGCATGTTGGCGATTTTCTTGTACGAGCCGCCGATGTCGATGATTCGCACCAGGGAGCCGCAGGCGTAGTAGTTGAAGGCCAGGAAGTTGACCAGAAAGGACTTGCCCGAACCGGTGGTGGCGCAGCAGACGGTGTTGTGGTTGGGCGCACCCTTGGCAAAGAAATCCAGGCTGACCAGTTGGCCCTTGCGGCCGGTGAAGATCAGCTTCGGTACCCCGCCGGTACCTGCAAAGTCGCCTTGGACGGGTAGCAGCGGGGTCACTGAAGGGATCGGGGCGATGAAATCCCGCTCCAGGTTGTCGACGTTCCTGCCGGTGGTGTAGAGGCCGAAGGGTAAGGCCGAGAGGAAGAGGATTTTGAGGATAAAAGAATCCTGCTGCATGACATAGCCGTTATCCTCCCAGATCCGCCGTGCCCGGGTGCAAGACTCGCGAGCCCCTTCCAGATCCCGGTCCCAGACCAGGAGGATGGGGATGATGCGAACGAACTTGACCCCATGCTCCAGGGCGTCGGTTGCCTCCAGGTGCTCCTCCTGCTTTCTCCGCAGCAGAGGGGAAAGCGAGCCGACCGCCTGCTGATTCAAGAGCAGGTTGCATTTGGCGTGGATCCTGGTTTCCAGTCCCTGCTCGAAGAGGATGTTGAGGGTGTATAGGAAGCCGGTCTTGATCTGGTCCATATCCGTGACCAGGCCCCAGATGCCGCCGAAGAGCGCATTGGTTTGCAGAGGATCGACCTCGGTGGGGATGATCTTAGGGGTGGTGCAGCAGAAGTAGTTGTCACCTACTTGGAGATGGTCACCCTGCTCCCGCACCACGGTATCAGCGTTCAGGATTTGCTTACGCAGGGGAATGGTGTCGTTGTAGCTGGTGAAGTTGTGCTCCGGATACCCCGGTGGGTAATGGTTGAACAACCGCCGCGCCCATTCGAGCAGATCGCCCGGCTGCAGGGAGCGCGGAGACAGGAGCGCCGCTTTCAAGGTTTCAGTGATCTGCCGCTTGATGTCCTGCAGGGGGTTTGCTCTCTCCCGGTCGATAAAGTCCTCGGGATTCGGCGCCTCAGGCATATCTCCGGGTAGCTTGACCGCCACGAACAGGCGGAAATTGCGCACCGGGATGTTGGAGCAGGCGGCCAGGCCGCGCCGTCCCTGCTCCATGAAATCGATGATCTGGTCGGTGCTGGTGCGGACAATGATATCATCCACTGTTCGACTTTCCCGGTAGGCCTCCAGAATCGGGGCAATATGGGAATCGGCATGGAGAATCAGTTGGAGCACACTCCCCTTGGGCAGCCCGGCGCGAAACAACCCCTCCAGCGAAGTTAGAGCTTTGGGGCCGGCAAAGGTCAGCGGGGTGCATTCCCAGAGCATGCCCAGACTGCAATCCTGGTTGAGGTAGATATCGAGATTGTAGTCATAGGCCAGATAGTTCAGGTAGGCCGAGAACGGATGCCTATTGGTCATCCGTTCAAGATCAACCTGCTTGAGGTGGGCGCCAGGGCCAAGGCCGATTTTTTCCAGCAGGGAGATCATGGCTTCTTCTCACTGACCTCGGTCAGTACCCATTGGGAGGGTTCAATCTCCAGATAGGCGTACCGGGTCATGAACAGTTCGTTGTTTTCCCCTTTGTAGGGCAACAGCAGTACCCGCAGGATTTTGGGCGGATTGAGCACCGGGGTTTCCGGAGCTTCCAGCAGACCGGTCAAGGCTTTGTAGCGGCTGTTTTGGGCTTCAATCTGGGAGGCGTTGCTGTTTTCATTTCCTTGACCATCAGGAAGCCGGGCTTCCCGGTAGGCGGTCGGCGTATCCAGGCACTTGCCCTCACTGTCCTTGGCCTTGCAGCGGAAGTTTTCCTCATAGGGATTCACCGCATCCTTGACCCCGGCACAGCCGGAGACCAGGGCAAGCACGGTGAGGCAGGCGAGTATTCGTCTCATGGCTGCTCCTTGTTCACTGTTGCGCGAACTCATTGTTCTTGATGTCTCTGATCTCCAACTCCTTGCCTTCGGAGACGATGACCGTGATTTTCTTGGCCGCACCAACCTCGATGACCGGGGTGGTCTGCTTGACCAGGTCGAGATAAAAGTCGCTCATGGTCTGCGCACCCTGGGAAAGGCCAGTGCCCAAGGCAGACTTGCCGACCTGGGAGCCGTCGATGGTGGAAGTGGAACCCAGCGGTGAAGTCGAGGTAGTGGTGGCCGAGGCTTTGAGGGCATCGCCGGCGCCTTCGAATAGACCAGCGACAATGGCCCGGACCGTGGCCGCACCCATACGCGAGACCACCCGGCCGGAAAGCCCGACCTTGGAATCCGCATCGGTGACAAAGCCCTTGATCTGGGCATCGATCACCGCCTTGCCCTCGTTGCTCAGGCAGGAGAGCGAGACCAGGCGGACATCGGCCCGCTCCTTGTCGAGCCGGCCCACCGCCTCGGCAACCACAAAACAGCCGGAGAGTTCAGCCTTGATGTCATTGGGCAGAACCGCCGGGGTCTTGATCCGCAGCAGCAGCGGTTCCGGGCTGTTCTTGCTGGTTCCCGAAGTGGCTGCATCAAAGCCGGTCAGCAGGTTGGCCTCCATGAACGAGGGCGGCAGGTACACTGTCCGGCCCTTCTTTTTGGCGTCCCCCTTGGGCAGGCTATCGTTCTTGACCACCGTGATCTTGCCGATCCGCTTCTTATCCTTCTGGTTACCGGTCGGTGCGATATGCGGATTCTCCTCAGCTCCGGCCACCGGTTGCTGAAGGGGTGGCGGAAAGGCCGCCTTGGCCCGCTCGATCTCGCCGGCTTCGGGTATCTTGGGCAGCTCTTTTTCCCTGGCAGGTTTCTGATTGCTCCTTTCCGTCGCTTCCAGGTCTTTCCGGCCCCTCTCCAGATCCCGCTGCATGGTGGAGACATGCCCTTCAAGTTCCTCCAGCTTGCGGCGGTACTCGCGGACAATGGTCTTCTCCATCAGATCCGGGTCAAGCCGGGTATTCTGGCCACGTTCGCCACTCTGTCCTGGTTGATGAGTAGACCGTGAGTTGTAGCCGGTCACCACAACCACCAGGAGGACAGCCCCTATCAGCGACCAGATGACAGTCTTCTTCCGTGCCGGTGTGAGCCGATTGAACCGTGCCGTGATCTTCATCGCTCAACTCCGGTATCGGTGGCAGACATAGTTGCTGCCGGCAAATCCTTGCGCTCCACCACAAAGACCCGGGTCGACTGCTTGGGCTTGAGGTTGTGCTGTTCAACGGCCACCGCCAGAATAGGGTTGCCGACAGCGGCGGCAAGAAAGGTCTTCTCGGCCAGTTCCAGATCCGTGGCCAGCCGGGAGGTGGCTTTGAAGGATTTGAGCCGCAGGCCGACGCCTTCGATCTCGATCACCTGTTGCCGGACCAGGTCGAGATCCGGACAGAGGTGCACCGGTTGTTTCTTGTCGATCACCTGATAGCTGGAAGGAAACACGCCGTCGTAGGCCTCCTTGATGAGTTGCAGGGCCTGCTTCTCCAGGGGCATGTTCTTATAGCGGGCGATGTTCTTTTCCACAGTTTCGCTCTTGGGCAGGGCAAGGCGGACCGTGACCGCGTTGATCTCAGCCGGGGCACCGATGATGGTGTAGACTGAACCATTGCAGACCGCATAGATCTCACTGGGCTCCTTGCTGTACTTCAGCTTGCCGCCCGCCTCCTCGGCGGTGAACTTGATGAAGGCATTGTTGCCGGAGAAGTGGCCGGTCAGCCCTTTCTCTTCGGAGAAGATCAGATCGCTCATCTGCCCGGGGCAGACGATACGATTGATCTCCTTAGCCGAGAGTTCCACCATGGTGGGCACTTCAGCAGGAACGCCTTCGCCGGCCACCGCATAACCGGTGGTCAACAACAAGCAGCCGATGGAAAGGCATAGTTTCTTCATTTGTCACTCCTCTCTTCTCCGGATTTTTCCTTCTCCTTGAAGGCCAGCAGGGAGAACCGACCGTCACGGATCTGATAGTCGAGGAAATAGGTCCGGGTGGTGTTTTCCAGCCGGGTGTTGCCGGTGTACTGCTTCAGATCACCAAACACCTCGATGCGGTTGTCCTTCATGGTCAGGGTCTGCGGATAGAAGACCGAACTGACTTGGGACTCCTCGATCCGCCCGGCCAGCGAGTACCAGAGCGTGGAGGCCTCTGGGTAGGACTCAGGTGCGTAGTAGACCAGTAGCTCGTTGAACTGCTTGCGGGCTGTACTTGGTGAGTAGGTGGTGGCCAGGCTGATGATCCGCCGGCCGATATCCTGGATGTAGGCCTCGGTCGGCTTGCCCTGGACAAACTCCACGGTGCCGGTCATCTGCGGCGGAATGAGGATCACCTTCTGATAGCGTACCGCCCGGTAGGCCATGAAGGAGGTTAACATCAGGCAGGCCGCCAGCACGATCACCACAAACTGGAGCAACCGGTTGCGGGCAAAGAGGTTGCTGCTCTGTTGCACATAGGTGTTGAGTTTCACTCGTGGAACTCCTGTTCAAAGTAACCGGGATAGTTTTTCATCTGCAGCAAGGCACAGGCGTAGAGCAGGTGCTTGAGAAATCCCCGGGGTTTGCTCCGTTTGGTCCGGATGTAGCCGTATTGGACGCCGACAAAGACAAGCCAGGCCAGGCCGCCGTAGATCAGGGCTACCGTGAGGGTAAAGAGAAAAATGGCCAGCTCATCGACCTCAAACCACAGCACCTGGAAGGGTCGGGAGAGATACTGGGGAAATTTGCGGAATGAGCCGGCCATGTTCCCCTCAACAGATCAAAGCGCCGATGGTCTCGACCACGGTGTTGGCCCGGAGCAGAAAAGCTCCGCCAAGAACGACGCCGGCCGCCGGCAGGATCATCTGCCGGATGGCGAGGATCGCGGCCACGCACATGCAGGCCACCCCGCCGGTGAAGCCCACCGGGCCAAGCAGGATCTGGTTGACGCCGATGTCGTAGAGGTCATAGGCAAAGGAGCCGGTTGCCGGTACGGTCATGGCCATGGCGTTGCCCGCCTTCATCAGGGAGAACAGCACGGCGGCCATCCAGGTTGTCATGTTCAAATGTTTGCGGAAGCGTTGCAGTCGGTTCATTGTGGTCTCCTCTAAAGAGTATTTGAAATATCTGCCGTTCTGGCAGGTTATGGTCGGGTCAAGGCGAGTTCGACTCGCCGGTTGCTGGCCAGGTGCTCGTTGCCAGGTATGGGTTGCTGCGAGCCCATGGCCGCTGTTTCGGAGACGGTGTAGCCATGGGCACGGAGAACTGCTGCCACCTGCTCTGCCCGCTCGTGGGAGAGGATACGGTTGCGCTCATCCGTTCCCAGCGAACAGGTGTGCCCGGTGATGATCAATGCAGCTTCTGGAGCGATTGAACATTGGGCCAGGGCTCCCAATAGCGAGGTCTGTTCGGTCTGTGACAGCTCGGCGCTGCCAAGTTGGAAATGCACCACCGGAAGCTGGCAAGTATCCGTGGCGTCTGTAACCTTCTCGCCACAAGCAGGTTGGCGGTGATTGGGTGTGCTGGTCAGGACAAAGGTCTCACGGTCCGTCACCTGCACAATCTCGCTCAGCAGGGAGAAGCGTTCCTGGCGAATCTCCCTGGCCATGAGCGGCGAGACGCTCAGGATCAGGACGGTTATCAGGATGGGAATCAGGTGGGCGTTCATGATTTCTTGGTCTCTCTTTTTCGGGCCGTTGAAGTCGGTTTTGTCATCATCAAGAAACGTTGTTTCTTAGTTCTTAGTTGGCGCGATGTAAGAAATCTCCCGGGCCTTTTTCTTCATATCCCGATACCGGGCGACCTGGGCTCTGGAGCGAATATTCCGGATCCGGCTGATCTGTTTCTTGGTCAGTTCAAAACGGAAGGTGGTCTGGATTTCTGCAATGACCTGCTGCAGGGAAAGACGAACTCCCGGTTCCTGGTTGAAGTACCGGGAATAGGCGTAGCGCTCCCATTTGCTGCTCAAGGCCACGGTCCGGATGAACTTCTCCCTGGCGAGACGGGACATCCGGGAGATCTGCGGACGAAGCACATTCCTGTCCCCCCAGACCTGCTCCAATACACGCAGGCCGATCTGGTTCTCCTGGGTAAGGGGATCCTGGATGATCTCCTTACGCTTCAGGAGCAGAAGGATTTTCCGGGGAAGAGGTGACTTGCGGGAAAACTCGGTGATGGTCGGTAGTTTGGGCTGCATTTTTCGTTGTTGTTGAATGATGTGATCAGTGGCTTGCCGAAGGACTCGACAGACCTGCCGCTGGCTGAGGTTGAAGTGGTACGCCGTCTCCTCGGTGGAGACCGGAAATGGTTGCTGGAGGATCCATTGGCAAATCTGCCGGTCCCGATCCTCGACCCGTTGCATGGCCGCCATGATCTCCTCGGGTTGCGGTTCAGGAAGGTATTCCTCCTCTTCCCGAGAAGCAGTGTAGACCAGGTACTCGTAGGAAAAATGTGCTCGTCGGAGACCAATGGCCATCTTCAGGCACTGCGTTCTGAAGATGGTCCGAAAATAGGTAATCAACTGTTGAGGGTCTTGGTTTTGAACCTCCATCAGTGCCTTGAAAGCGGCTATGATGGCCTCCTGGAACAGATCGTCGTCATCTCCTGCCATGTAGGGAACAAAGGGGGCAGCCTCCCAACGGACCACATGGGTATGGGCTTGGACCCATTGCGTGGCGGCAAGCCAGGTGAGCTGGCTGGAGGTGATGTGGATGGCGCTCGGTGCTGTCATGGTGGTTGTGGAGTTGGTCCGCCCTTCTTTTAAGATTAAAAAAAGATTAAAAAAGATTAGGCATTTTGCGCGACCGTCGCGAAGGCCTGTTTTTGTGGGCGTTGCCGAGGATTCGCGCAATCGATTTTACGACCGCTATGCCCACCCCCTTACGACCGCTATGCCCACCCCTCTGCGACCGCTATGCCCACCCTTACGACCGCTATGCCCCCCCTTTACGACCGCTATGCCCACCCCTTGCGACCGCTATGCCCACCCCTTACGACCGCTATGCCCACCCCCTGAATCAAGATTGTGGTACTTTGAGGTCGGTTTTTTGGACATGGACCTTGTCTTCCTGATCAATACTCCAGGAGGCAAGGATCTCGGCTTTAATCAGTTCGTCGAGGGCTAAGCGGAGTTTGCTGCGGTAATCGGACAACCTGCCGCAGTCTGAGCCGCAGAGTTGCTGGAGGGTGCTCACCTTCATCGGGAAGGGCAACCTGTGGCTCGCATAGAAGCCATGGAGCCACTTGGCCAGGTCCGTTCTCAAGGCGAGCCGTTGCTGCCATTGCAACTGGGTCCATCCTGCATCGAACAAGGTGGCCAGTTTGGCGTTGAACTTGAGGAAATAGGTCTGGTCTTCTTCGGTGTAGTAAAATTCGTCCAACAGCGAGCCGGTATAGGTGAAGGCTTCCGGGCCAAAATGGTTGTGCACCTCAAGGCGGATCTCCACCGCTGAGGCGGTCAATCGCCGCAGCGAGTCCTTGAGCCATTCGCGGCCTGACTTGCCGTGGCTGCGGCCTATGCCCTTGAGAAATCCCTTGGCCGTGAATTGGACGTACTGCCCGGTCGACTGATGAGAAGCGAGATGGAGGGAGTGGGCCAACACATCAAAATCGCCTTGGTCCAGTCGCCAACCGGTGTAGTGGATGTTCAGGCCATTGACTGCGGCGATGGCCTCCCTTTTAACGGCTTTCCGCCGCCCTCTCTGGATGACCCCGAATAAGGCGGACCGCAGGCAGAGGTTGGGAATGCCCCGCTTTTGATCCGGCCAGGTCGGAATCGGCTGATTCGTATTCAGGCCCTGAATCTTTTCTTGCAGCTCAGGGGAGAGCCGTCTCAGAAAGTTGCATTTCTCGGTTTCCTGCTCCACAGTGACCTACCAGATCCGTATGTTCTTTGATTTTCTGCGGCGGCCGGGCTGCTTCGGTTGCTCATCCTTGGCCTCGCCCAGAAACCGGTCCAGGTCGGCCTTGCGAAAGAGGATCTTGCCCTTCTGCTGACCCGATGGCCTGGCAAAAGGGATCAAATGCTGTTCGACCGCCAGTCTTCTGAAATGATCCGGGGAGTAGCCGGTATATCCGGCGGCCTCTTTCAGGCTCATGGTCTTCCCAATCGTTGCCTCTTTGTTGGCAAGCAGATCGAGAATCCGATTTTGCTTCTCTTCAATGGCGGCAAGCCTGGCTTCAATATCCATGCTGCCCTCCCTGTCGGATCATGAATCGTTCGAGTGCCGCCCGCATTTCCGAAGGACTTCCCCATACCCAGATCACCTTGCTGATACCGGTGACCATTTCGAGGCGAACCGCCACCGCTTTCGGACAGGGCCGTTTGCCGTGGAGGATTTGACTGAGGAAGTCGGGCGAGATTTCCGCCTCCAGGGCGATCTGCTTTTGGGTGATCCGCTCGTTCGTTGCACTCATAGTCAACTATTTGGATGAAAAAATGGGTGCCGTCAAGAAAAAACTGTCGATAATATACTGTTTTTATTCAAGAAAATGAGCAATTGCTCAATAAATGAGCAGGTGCTCATTTAGTTCACCGTGTTTCCGCACCATCATCGCCCCCGTCGAGACCGCGACAGGGTTGGTTGCAGGTGTGAAAAAAATCTCCCTATGAGGAGCAGCGGAGAGGGGTTCGAGCCTGGTCGCTATCCTTGGCGAGATCGTAGGCCAATGCGGCGAACTTGCCAATGGTGTCGTCTTTTGCAGGATCGTAACTGTGCGGAATAGGGATAATTGTGGCCTGGATCGCGTCCATTTTGACATTTTTACCGGGAACAGAAATGGGTATGCATTTCCCTGGAACAACGAAGAAATATGCGGTTGACTCGTCCATCTTTACAGCGGGCGGATCAGGTGGTGGTGGCGAGCTTTTTTTCATTTTCCGGTGTTCTCGCCAGTAATGGGGATGTTGATCCCGCCATCGTTTCTGACAATCGTTCTGGTTTTCGCGGTAATGTGGATCAGAGGTTCTTTTTTTTCGCTGCCATGCTCTTTTTCTGGCCCGTTGACAGTCAGCACGGTTGCAGTATTTTTGGTTGGGGTTCCTTAGATCGACTGGGCGGGTTCCTCGACAAGCCTTGCAGCAGAAGGTTTTCATGGCAACGGTTTCCTTAAACGCGATTGCGCTATGGGTTCAAAAAAACGAGCAAAATGAAGCTCGCGCCATGAGAATTCAACCAAATGCCAATACCGATGATTTTGCAACCCCCTCACACTTTCGACCTAGATGCATTCTTGGCTTTTAATTCTTGAGCAAATGCTCTATCGTTTGCGACGTGAATAACCCAATTGCAGAGCAGTTCCGGGCCGCCTTGAATTTCTTGCTCCAACAGGAGGGAAGAGGCGCACAGGTGCGTCTTGCCCTGGCCCAGAACATAGATCGAGGCTATCTCAATGCGGTGATCAAGGGGAGGAAGCCAGCGGCCGAAGATATCCGGCTTAAAATTTCGGATCACTTTGGTATGCTGTATGAGGAAATGTTGGCCTTTGGCCGCCGAGTTCAGGCTGGATTGGTCAAGACGGAAGAAGGGAAGGGCGCCGAAGGGAGCGATGTCGAAGTTGAGAGCAATTCTGGAAACGGTATCTCAAGCAAGATTGAACAAGTCCGAGAGATACTCGAATCAGGAACAGGTTATGATCAGGTACTCTCCAACTTGATTGATACTGTTCATCAAGCGATTATGGTCGGCAGGAAGAGCAGGAAGATCGAGAACCGATTGGGGGAGATAGAGCGGCGGCTGGAGCTGGTGGAAAAAGAATATGCTTCCGTGAGGAAGGTTGCTCAGAGACCAAAAAAGAAAATTTTAAAGAGAGACGGTTAATCTCAAAAGCATGCGTGTTGATAAAATCTAATTTTGCGGTTGACCAAGCAGGCCAATTTTATCTATTGCGGCAAGCTTGTGATCATGGAGGAGGTGGGTATAACGCTGTACCATTTGCAAGGTTCTGTGGCCTAAAATGTCGGCAAGAGTGCGGATATCAACGCCGGACATAATTAAATGACTAGCTGCTGTATGGCGGAGGTCATGCATATGTATATCTAGTAATCCTGCCCTTTTTTTTGCAGCATTAAAGGATTCTCTGAATTTTAAACCTGGTCTTGCTTTTGACCGTTCATTATTTAGTTGGTCATCATTAAGAAAAACTAATTCCTCCTTCTTTCCATTACTAAATTCCTTAAGCTTATGGAGTTCAAGTGTAAGTTCTTTAGTCAATGGGACCCATCTTGGATCATTATTTTTTGTTGTCGGTAAAAATATAACCCTTTTATCTAGATCGATCTGAGTCCAGCGTAAACCTGCCGCTTCCGACGATCTCATTCCTGTATGTAATAATGTGAGGATGTAGTAATAAAATTTATAATTTCTTGATTTTCGACATGATTCAAGCAGCTTGGATGCTTCGCTGTCAGTGAGGAAACGGGTTCGGCCTCTCGGTGGAGCTGGCCGTTCAATGTCGGTGACCGGATTCTCAACCGGTAGCCCCCATTCCTTTTTCGCCTTGCTGAACAAATGAGAGAGAAGTGATAGTTCGTGGCGTACAGGATATGCAGTCACTTCTTGAAGTCGTGCGTCCCGATATTTAGCAACGATTTGAGGTGAAATCGAGCCAAGCGGTGTTTCAGCACCTATTCGTTCCAATAAGCGCTGTGAGGCGCTTTTTTCAAGCATCTGAGTGTTGACTGCCTTTTTCTCCGATATAGTAGATAGATACTTTGTCAGGGCTTGGTTGAGGGTGATGCCCATCGCCCTTCTGGGGCTATTGTACCGTTGATCCTTCATGTCCTGTTCGGTGGCAGACGCCCAAGCGAGAGCTTCTCCCTTGGTGTCGAAGGTTCTGGTAACGGTATCAAACCCCTTTCGGCGAATAGTAGCCTGGTAGCTTACACCCCGCTTTGTTTTGCGCTTCACTATCCTTGCCAATTTATCCGCTCCATTTTTGCTCCACTTTTAAAGCAAAAGATAGCATGAAATAGCAAAGAATGGCAAGGCGAGAAAGGGTGCTGCAGGAGGAGGAAAAGGGCAAAAAAAAGGCTTTATCCCTGTAATTACGGGATAAAGCCTTGATTTTTTAATGGTGCCGAAGAGAAGACTCGAACTTCCACTGGGGAACCCCAACTAGACCCTGAACCTAGCGCGTCTACCAATTCCGCCACTTCGGCACTGCGTCAGCGATTATGCTCGTTTGGCGGTCCTTTGTCAAGATTTTCTTTGCAGCCGGTGCGGAATGTTGCTCCGTCCTGGGCGCAGGGGCAATGCCTGGCGGGCGGCGAAACAAGCGCTGCGCTGAAAATTGGTTGGCCGGTGGTGAACAGTTGCGTCGCAACTTCGAAAGGATAGAGCATCGATGGGGAGGGCTGCAGGGCAGGGCGTCTCGGCGGCGAGCGGCTGCAGGGTGCGCGGCGCCGGTTCCGGCGGAGGGCATGAACTGTTTGCTTGTTTTTTCGATTTGGGGTACATATCCCGATTCCATGGTCGCGAGGAACGTCTTGCCAACCGGGAATTCACTTTTTTGCTGTGCTACCA
>Ga0209016_1000328_pt1 | contig 60122 bp, 50 predicted proteins | sample EPASupsiteSAE305_FD_187265 | JGI IMG/M metagenome (GOLD analysis project Ga0209016, IMG submission 187265) | Bioremediated contaminated groundwater microbial communities from EPA Superfund site, New Mexico - SAE3-05 (SPAdes) (version 2) | ecosystem: Environmental > Aquatic > Deep subsurface >... | reverse complement strand
CCCGCCTGCCTCGGCGGGAAGGGGGAAAGCACCTGTGACACTGTGTCACATTCCTTTAGTGATAGTCCTCCCCTAGCATCCGCCTCCGCTGACTGACCCATCAACGCCGCTCCGCGCCCCGGGGAAACGGCGTCCGGCCATCCCGGCCCGATGGGCACTTTCCCGGATAGGTGTTCCATGCTCCCTGCCCCCGTCGCCTGCTGCGGCCGTCCCTTGCCCCACCGCCTCGCGCCCGTTTCCCTCGCCGTGCTGATGGTCTTTTCACCCCTGGCCCGGGCCCAGAGCGCCGACACTCCCCGGGTGCTGGACGAGGTGGTGGTGCGGGACCAGGGCCTGCAGGACGACCTGGCCTTCGACAAGAAGGTGGTCACCGGCAGCCGCCTCGGCCTCAGCGTCAAGGAGACGCCCGCCGCCGTCACCGTCATCGACCGGGAAGCCATCGAGCGCCGCGGCGCCGACAACACCCAGGAAATCCTCAAGGGCGTGGCCGGCATGACCGCCTCCTCGGCCCCCGGCTCCCCCGGCGCCGTGTTCTATCGGGGCTTTTCCGGCGGCAGCGTGACCCAGCTGTTCAACGGCATCACGGTGCAGTACGACACCATCGCCGCCCGCCCGGTGGATAGCTGGATCTATGACCGGGTGGAGGCCATCGGCGGCCCCTCCAGCTTCCTCTACGGTGCCGGCGCCATCGGCGGCTCCATCAACTACGTCACCAAACTGGCCAACCGGGACGGCGACTTCACCGAGGCCAAGGCCCGCTACGGCAGCTACAACGCCACCCAGGTGGCCATCGGCACCAACCGCCGCCTCAACGACCGCAACGTCATCCGCCTGGATGTGAACCGGGATTCGGCCCGGGGCTGGAGCAAGGGCACCAAGCGGGAAGCCTGGCAGATGGCCGCCTCCCTGCTCACCGACCTGACCCCCGACCTGAGCCACACCCTGGCCGTGGAATACCAGAAGGAAACGGTGGACCGGCCCTACTGGGGCACGCCCCTGACGAAGCCTTTTGACGGCAAAGTCCACATCGACGATGGCACCCGCTTCAAGAACTACAACGTCAGCGACGGCCTCTATGAGCAGACCGTCAAATGGTTCCGCTCCATCCTCGACTACAAGGTCAATGACCAGCTCAAGCTGCGCAACACTCTCTACCACTACGACGCCCTGCGGGACTACCGCAACGTGGAGACCTACGCCTTCAACGCCAGCAACACCCGGGTCAACCGCAGCGGCGGCCTGCTGCAGCGCCACGACCAGGACGTGAACGGCAACCGCTTCGAGTTCAACTGGGACAGCACCCTGGGCAGCCTGCCCACGGCCTGGGCCGGCGGCCTGGACTACAGCCTCAATAAGCAGACCCGCTACCCGGCCTCCACCGGCAACGCCGCCCTGGGCAACGTCGATCCCCTCACCTACGATCCGGGCACCTTCAACGGCGTCACCGGCCTAGCCAGCGACGTCTACCGGCCGGACCGCTCCAACCGGGTCACCACCCTGGCCCTGTTCCTGGAAAACCGCACCTTCCTGAGCAAGGACCTGTCCCTGCTGACCGGCCTGCGCCAGGACCACATCGACCTGGAAGTGACCAACTACCGCACCGTCACCGCCACCGACCCGGCCTACTTCAAGCGCACCTATACGCCCCTCACCGGCCGCGCCGCCCTCACCTACGACCTGACGCCCAACGCCAACGTCTATGTGCAGTACAGCACCGCCGCCGATCCCCCCGCCGGCATCCTGGCCACGGCCAGCTTCGCCCAGGTGCGAAACTTCGACCTGACCACCGGCAAGCAGCACGAGATCGGCAGCAAGTTCGCCTTCGCCGAAGGCCGGGGCCACGGCAGCGTCGCCTACTACGAAATCACCCGCAGGAACATCGCCGTGGCCGACCCCAACAACCCGGGCACCACCATCCCCGTGGGCCAGCAGTCCTCCCGGGGCATCGAGGTCAACGCCGCCTACCAGCTCACGCCCCGGCTCCAGGCCTCCGGCAATTTCTCGGTGGTGGATGCCCAGTACGACGACTTCACCGAAAAGGTGGGCAGCGTCGCCGTCTCCCGCCAGGGCAACCGGCCCAGCGGCATCCCGGCCCGGGTCACCAATCTCTGGCTGAGCTACAGCCCCGGCGCCGACTGGCGCGTCGGCGGCGACCTGCGCTACGTCTCGGACCGCTACGCCGATGCCGCCAACACCCTGAAGGCCGAGAGCTACGGCCTGCTGGGGGCTTTCGTGCAGTACAAGCTGGACCGCAAGACCACCCTGACGGCCCGCATCAAGAACCTCACCGACAAGGTCTACGCCGAAAACGTCTCCGGCACCAACATGGTCTATCTGGGCGCCCCGCGCACCCTGGACCTGTCGGTCCAGACCAGCTTCTGAGGCCCCACCGGCCCCCGCCCGGGGGCCGGCCCTTCCACCCAGCCGCCTGCCCTCCATGAAACGTCTGCTCTTCCTCAGCCATCGCTGGCTCGGCATCGTCCTCTGCCTGTTCATGGCCCTGTGGTTCCTCTCCGGCGTGGTCATGATGTACGTCGGCTATCCCAAACTGGGCACCGCCGAACGCCTGCAGACCCTGCCGCCCCTGGCCTCCGCCGGCTGCTGCGTCAACCTGGAGCAGGCCCTGGCCGCCCTCCCCGCCGACGCCCGGCCCCGCAGCCTGCGCCTGACCAGCATCGGCGGCCGCCCCGTGTTCATCGCCGGGCTGGAGAAAAACCGCTTTGCTGCCATATCCGGCCATGACGGCAAGGCGGTCGGCAGCATCGGCGCCGAGGCCGCCCTGGCGGCGGCCCAGGCTTTCCTGCCCGGCCAGCCGGCCCGCTACCTGGAAGCCCTGCAGGAAGATGCCTGGACCCACTCCCGGGCCCTGGACGGCCACCGCCCCCTGCACGTGGTGGAAATGGACGGCAGCGACGACGGCCAAGGCCGCACCCTGCTCTATGTCTCCGCCAGCACCGGCGAGGTGGTGCGCGACGCCAGCGCCACCGAGCGCACCTGGAACTGGCTCGGCGCCTGGCTGCACTGGCTCTATCCCCTGCGCGGCGGCGCGCTGGACGGCTGGTGGACCGAGATCATCATCTACACCTCCCTCGCCGCCACCCTGCTGGCCCTGAGCGGCCTCGTGGTGGGCCTCCTGCGCTGGCGGCGGCGGCCCTACGCCAACGGCAGCCGCAGCCCCTACCGCAAGGCCATGCTGCGCTGGCACCACTGGCTGGGCCTCATCTTCGGCCTGCTCACCTTCACCTGGATCCTCAGCGGCCTGCTCTCGGTCAATCCGTGGAAGGTCTTCGACGCCGGCACCCCCAAGCCGGCCCCGGCCCGCCTGGAACTGGCCGCCGGCACGGACGCTCCCGGCATCTGCGAGGTGCTGCAACGCTTCCGCGCCGATGGGCTGGAGGCCCGGGAGCTGGAATGGCTGACCTTCGCCGGCACCACCTACGTCCAGGCCCGGGACGGCCAGGGCCACAGCCGGCTGCTGCCCTGGCAGCGGCAGGGCGTGGTGCAGGCCGCCCTGGCGCCGGGCGTCCTCGAGGCAGGCGGGCGCCAGCTGCTGCCCCAGGCCGGGCTGGCGGCGACCCACCTGCAGACGGAATACGACTGGCACTACTACCAGCGCACCTACCACTCCATGACCGGCCATATGGAAAAGGCCCTGCCGGTGCTGCGCCTGGAATTCGACGACCCGGCCCATACCTGGCTCTACCTGGACCCGCGCAACGGCGCCCTGGTGCAGCGCCTGGACGACCGCCTGCGCCTCAAGCGCTGGCTCTTCGCCCTCTTCCACAGCTGGGACTGGCTGCCCCTGCTGCAGCACCGGCCCCTGTGGGACATCCTGCTCATCGTCGCCAGCCTGGGGGGCTTCCTGGTCAGCCTCAGCGGCCTGGTGATCGGCCTGCGCCGCCTGGCCCGGCCCCGGGGCTGAGCCGCCGGCATCCCCTCCCCCGGGCCGGGAATGCCCCAGAAATGGGCATCTCCGGCCCGGTGTTGTATTCCTGCACCGGAAATGTGCCCGGCCCCGCCGGGGCGCCCCTCCTTTTCCGGGAAAAATTCCCATAAATCAGCGACAATCCGCTCCCCCGGATGGAAAGCACGGCTCTTGCTTCCATCCCCATCATCGCCCCCTAGGGAGTCTGGGACCATGACCACCGTCCGTCATCTGGAAATCGCCGCAGCCGCCGAGCCGCCGGCTGAAGGCACGCGCCGCCTCATCGACGGCCAGGAGCGGGTGTACTACGACGGCTACTGGATCAAGACCTACCCGGTCCCCGCCGACTCCCTGGACGCCAAGAAGCGCCTGATCGAGGCCCTCACCCGGCGCCTCTTCAACCACACCGAATACGGCCTCAACATTCCCGGCCACCGCCTGGCCGAAGCCCGGGCCGCCTACGCCGCCGAGCAGGACCCGGGCAAGAGCCGGGTCAAGGCCGCCATGCTGGCCGGCGCCCTCTTCAACCGGGCCACGGACATTTTCCGCAAGCTGGTGGAGCTGCAGGCCGAGGGCATCGAGGTGGGCTGCGACGACGCCCTGATGCGGGAATGCGGCCAGTACCTGATGGAAGCCATGGAGCTGGGCCGCTTCGTCCTGCACCGCAGCGGCGAGGAAGGCATCGACGAGCTGTGGGGCGAGCCCTTCCGCGCCTTCTCCATTCCCGTGGAAGATTTCTACGAAGGCCGCTACATCAAGATCGGCCAGACCCTGCGCGACATCGACCGCATCGCCGCGGCCATGATCGACACCATCGGCCAGGTGCCCCTCTTCGCCGGCGTCGCCGGCCCCATCCGGGACCTGGCCGCCGCCGCCAAGGTGAAGACCGAGACCCTGCGCACCGATCCGGAAATCTTCGACATCTGGTCCTCCCTGGTCACCGCCGGCGAGCGCCTGGCCAACTTCACCCCGGGGCCGCCCACCGGCACCCCCAGCCGCTGTCCGCACCCCGCCGGCTCGCCGGTGCACAGCGTCTCCGACGGCCTGCACCTGCTGCAGGCCGGGCGGGACCTGGTGTTCTACATCACCCGGGCCCGCACCCCCATGCCCAAGAGCACCCGGGAATACATCGAGCGCTGCCAGACCTACCTGGCCATCGGCAGCGTGCCCTTCGCCCCGGTGCCGCTACCCGCCTGATCCCGCCTGATCCGGGCAGGCGCCGCCGGCGTAGCAGCCCGCCACCCGGGGACAGGGTCCGTCCTCAGGGCTCGCCGTCCCCGTCGGAACCGGGGCCCTCTTCGGCCTCGCGCATGATCTGCTCCCAGGCCACGGCCATCAGCAGCACCAGCAGCATCACCAGCTCGGTGACGGCAAAACTCACCAGCGAATCCGTGCCCAGGCCCAGCAGGGGCGGCATGACCAGGGCCCCGGTCCCAAAGAAATTGCTCCAGCGTGAGGTGTCCATGGTGCTACTCCCGACAAATGTCACTCCCTGATTGCTGCAGAGCACAAAACAGGCCACAGTCCCGCCCTACAACCCCGAGACGCCCTATCCGCGGGCATCACCGGGCAGGCACCGCCACCCGGCCCGGTCCCTGGACCTTCCCGGCCACCCCGTTTTCCCCCGCCCTTCGCCCCACATCGGTGCCATCCCTCCCCGCCCCGGCGGACCGTTGCAAATGAAACCTTGCCATTTGCCCGGTTACTGTATAAAAATACAGTCAACCGATTAGGAGACCGCCACCATGGTCAAGCTCACCCCGCGCCAGCAGGAAATCCTCGACTTCATCCGCAACCATGTGGAAACCCTGGGCGCCCCGCCGACCCGGGCCGAAATCGCCCGGGCCTTCGACTTCGCCTCCGCCAACGCCGCCGAGGACCACCTCAAGGCCCTGGCCAAGAAGGGCTCCATCGTCCTGGAGCCGGGCTCGGCCCGGGGCATCCGCCTGGTGGAGCAGCTGGGCCTGCCCCTGGTGGGCAGCGTCGCCGCCGGCTCCCCCATCCTGGCCGTGGAAAACGTCCAGGGCCGCTACTCCGTGGCGCCGGACATGTTCAATCCCCGGGCCGACTTCCTGCTCAAGGTGCGGGGCCTCTCCATGCTCGGCGCCGGCATTCTCGACGGCGACCTGCTGGCGGTGCACCGGACCACCCAGGTGCGGGACGGCCAGATCGTGGTCGCCCGCATCGCCGACGAAGTCACGGTCAAGCGCTTCAAGCGCAACCTGGGGCGCATCGAATTGCTGGCGGAAAACCCGGATTACGGCCCCATCCTGGTGGACCCGAACCGGGACGATTTCGCCATCGAAGGCGTGGCCGTGGGCCTCATCCGCGGCGGTTTTTCCGGCAGTCTCAGTTGATCCCGACTGATCCCCGCTGACCAGCCACTTGCGAAGGAGCCGTCCATGACCATTCCCCGCCTCACCACCCTGACCCTGGGCGTGGACGACCTCTCCCGGGCCACCGCCTTCTACCGCCACGTCTTCGGCCTGCTGCCCCGGGACGACTACGAAGGCATCGCCTTCTTCCAGCTGCCCGGCACCTGGCTCATCGTCTATCCCAAGGACAAGCTGGCCGAAGACATCGGTCCCGACACGGCCCTGGCAGGCCCTGGTTTCAACGGCATCACCCTGGGCTACAACGCCCGCAGCCGGGACGAAGTGGATACCGTATTCGCCCAGGCCAAGGCCGCCGGCGCCCGCATCGCCAAGATGCCCCAGGAAACCTTCTGGGGCGGCTACAGCGGCTACTTCCAGGACCCGGACGGCTACTACTGGGAAGTGGTGTGGGGCCCCATGTTCGACCACGCCCCCGACGGCAGCCTGCTGTTCCGGGAGGGTTGAGCCGGGCAATCCGCCACTGCGGAAGCGCAGCCGAGTCTGCCGGCAGATCCGCGGCGCTCCCGCCCGATCTTCCCCCGCCTGCCGCTGCGCCGCCCGCGATGCCATCCGCTCCACCCTGACGCCCTAACCCGCCTTCGTTCCAGGCAAGCACAGGCCGCCCTGCCGGGCACGGCCCCGCCCCGGCTGTCGCCATTTTTTGCCGATAAGCCGGCCGCCGCCAGAGACGAAGGCCCGTCACAAAGCGATTTGCCGCCCCTGACCCGCAGCACCGACAAAGCCGTTACCCCCGATCCGGCAAACGCCCCAGCCACACGATCAAGCAACCCAACCAAGCCGCCCGACAACAGCAGACGCCAACCAACGACAACCTCGCCGCCACCCCAGCCGCCGATCGCTCAAGCCCGCCACCACACCCGCTACCAATCCCTACCAATCCCTAGCAACCCACATCCTGCGCCGACCATGTCCGCCCTGCCTTCTTCCCCCGCCCCCGTCACCCTGGCCGATCTCCTGGCCAGGCCCGACGTCTGGCGCGGCGACGCCCTGGCCCGGGTAAAGGCCCCCGGCCTGGCCACGGGCTACCCGGAGCTGGACCGGGAACTGCCCGGCGGCGGCTGGCCGCGCCAGGCCCTGAGCGAATTCCTGGCGCCGCCGGAGGCCGGCGTCGCCGGCCTGCTGGCCCCGTCCCTGGCCGCTCTGGCCGGACCCCTGCTGCTGGTGGCGCCGCCCTGGCCCCTGCACGCCGCCGGCTGGGCCGCCGCCGGCCTGCCCGGCCAGCGTCTGCTGGTGGTGGAGGCCCGGGGCCAGGATGCCGCCTGGGCCTGCGAGACGGCCCTGGAAGAAGGCGGTTTTGCCGCCATCCTGGCCTGGCTGCCGGACATCGACGCCCGGGGCCTGCGCCGCCTGCAGCTGGCCGCCGAAAGCTTCAGCGGCCCCGCCTGTCTGGTGCGTCCTCCGGCCCGGCTACGGGAATCCTCCCCCGCCCCCCTGCGCCTGACCGTGGAATGCCGGCCCCAGGGCCTGCTGGTGCAGATCGTCAAACGCCGGGGCGGCGGCCTGCCCCCGCCCCTCACCCTGGTGCCGCGCCTGGCCGTGGCCCGCCTTCAGGAACGCGACCGTGCTCTGGCTCGCCCTGCGCTTTCCCCTGCTGCCCCTGGACGCCCTGGCGCCCCCGCCCGACGCCCCGTCCACGCCTAGGGCCGCCGCCAGCCAGGGACGGGTGGTGGCCGCCAACGGCGCCGCCCGGCAACTGGGGGTGGCGCCGGGCATGGGCCTGGCCTCGGCCTGGGGCCTGGCGCCCGAGCTCAAGGTGACGGAGCGGGACGGCGCCGCCGAAACCCGGGCCCTGGCCGGCCTGGCCTGCTGGGGCGGCAATTTCACCCCCCAGGTCAGCCTGGACCCGCCCGCCGGCCTGCTGCTGGAAATCGGCGGCTGCCTGCGCCTCTTCGGCGGCCTCCCGGCCCTGCTGCAACAGGCTGTGGACGGCGCCCTGGCCCAGGGTTACAGCCTCGCCGCCGCCTGCGCCCCGACGCCCCTGGCCGCCCGCTGGCTGGCCAACGGCGCCCCCTGGCTGGAGCCCGCCGCCGACGGCCCCCGGCCGGCAACCGCGCCCCTCCTGGCCGAAAACGGCGGCCCCCTGCCGGTGTGCGCCGACCCGGCCCGCCTGGGCGCCGCCCTGGCGCCCCTGTCCCTGGACTGCCTGGAACTGCCCCGACAGCAGCGGCAACGCCTGGAAAACTTCGGCGCCCGCCGCCTCGGCGACCTGCTGGCCCTGCCCCGGGCCGGCCTCAACCGGCGCCTGGGCCTGCAACTGGCCGCCGACCTGGCCCGGGCCCTGGGCGAAGTGCCCGACCCCCGGCCCCGCTTCCCCTTTCCCGACACCTTCCGCCAGGGCCTGGAACTGCCGGCCCGGGTGGACGATGCCCCCGCCCTCAACTTCGCCGCCCGCCGCCTGCTGCAACAGTTGCAGGGCTGGCTCGCCAGCCGGGGCGCCGGCGTCGGCCGCTGCACCCTGGAACTGCAGCACGAGAAATACGCCGGCAGCACCCGCCGCGGCCTGCCGCCGACCCGGCTGGTGCTGGGCTTCGCCGGCCTCACCCGGGACGGGGAGCGGCTGCAGCGGGTCCTCAGCGAACGCCTGGGCCGCCTCGCCCTGGCGGCGCCGGTGGACGCCCTGACCCTGATCGCCGACCAGGTGGAGGAACTGCCGGGCAGCGACCGCCAGCTCCCCGGCCAGGCGCCGCCGGAAGAAGAAGGCAGCGACCCGGCCCGCACCGCCGTGGCCCTGGAACGCATCAAGGCCCGCCTGGGGGAGGACAAGGTCTACAGCCTGGCCGCCGTGCCGGACCACCGCCCCGAGCAAGCCACCCGGCGCTGCGCCCCGAATCTCGATCTCCAGGGCACCATGGCCAGGGCCCAGGACCCGGGCCACTCCCAGGCCATGGCAGGCCAGGGGCCGCGCCCCCTCTGGCTCCTGGCCCACCCCCAGGCCCTGGGCGAAACCCAGGGCCGCCCCCGGCACGGCGGCCCCCTGCAACTCCTGGCCGGCCCCGAGCGCATCGAAAGCGGCTGGTGGGACGAAGGCGAAAGCCAGGACGGCCTTCCCGCCCCCGGCGACCTGCGCCGCGACTACTTCGTCGCCCGCAACCCGGCCGGCGAATGGCTATGGGTGTTCCGGGACGAGAGCGGCTGGTTCCTCCACGGCAGGTTCGCATGAGCCGGCAGCATCACGGGCGGCTCCCGGCCCAGGACGACGCAAGCCGTACCGCCGGCGGCCTTCCAGCCAGCCTGTCTCCGGCAACCGCCCGAGGGAACGACAGCTCCCGGCGCCCCAGCCGCCTGCCACCTTCCAACGGGGCTCTTTCCAACCGGGCACTCCCTCGCCCGGCCCGCCTTGCCGCACGCCGGCCAAGGCATCGCACCACCGCTCCCGCCAGCAGAAACCGCTGAACCATGCCGCTCCCGGAAACCACCCTGCCGCCGGCCCTGCCCGACTACGCCGAGCTGCACTGCCTCTCCAACTTCTCATTCCTGCGGGGCGCCTCCCACCCGGAGGAACTGGTGCAGCGGGCCGTGGAACTGGGCTACGGCGCCCTGGCCGTCACCGACGAATGCTCCTTCGCCGGTTCGGTGCGGGCCCACGTGGCGGCCAAGGCGGTGGGCCTCAAGCTCATCCACGGCACCGAGATCGTCCTCGCCGACGGCCTCAAGCTGGTGCTGCTGGCCCAGAACCGGGAGGGCTACGGCAACCTCTCGGCCCTCGTCACCCTGGCCCGGCGCCGGGCCGAGAAAGGCGCCTACCGCCTCACCCGGGGCGACCTGGAGGGCTTCGGCCCCAGCGGCGCCCTGCCCGACTGCTTGGCCCTGTGGGTGCCCAGCTTCAATCCCGACCCCGCCGACGGCCGCTGGCTGGCCCAGCGCTTTCCGGGCCGCTCCTGGCTGGCGGTGGAACTCCACGCCGGGCCGGATGACCGGGGCCGCCTGGAACAACTGCAACAGCTGGCCGCCGACTGCGGCCTGCCTCTTCTTGCGGCGGGCGACGTGCACATGCACAGCCGCGCCCGCCGGCCCCTGCAGGACGTGCTCACCGCCCTGCGCCTCAACACCACCGTCTTCGCCGCCGGCCACGCCCTCCACCCCAACGGCGAACGCCACCTGCGCCCCCGCCTGCGCCTGGCCCGGCTCTACCCCCCCGAGCTGCTGGCCGAAACCCTGGCCGTGGCGGCCCGCTGCACCTTCTCCCTGGACGAGTTGCGCTACGAATACCCGGAAGAAGTGGTGCCCCACGGCCTCACCCCCGCCGCCTACCTGCGCCAGGAGGTGGAAGCGGGCCTCACCGTGCGCTACCCGCAAGGCGTGCCGGAAAAGGCCCGGGCCCAGGTGGAATACGAGCTGGGCCTCATCGCCCGGCTGCAATACGAGGCCTACTTCCTCACCGTGTACGACATCGTGCGCTTCGCCCGCAGCCAGGACATCCTCTGCCAGGGCCGGGGCTCCGCCGCCAACTCGGCGGTGTGCTACGCCCTGGGCATCACCGAGGTGGACCCGGCCAAATCCGAACTGCTTTTCGAGCGCTTCATCTCCGCCGAGCGGGGCGAGCCGCCGGATATCGACGTGGATTTCGAACACCAGCGGCGGGAGGAAGTGATCCAGTACCTCTACACCAAATACGGCCGGGAGCGGGCCGCCCTCACCGGCGCCCTCATCACCTACCGCACCCGGGGCGCCCTGCGGGACGCAGGCCGGGCCCTGGGCTTCGGCCGGGAACAGATCGACGCCCTCGCCAACACCCTGGCCTGGTGGGACAAACAGGACGAACTGCCCGACCGCCTTCGCGCCGTGGGCCTGGACCCGGAAAGCCCCCGGGTGGCCAAGTGGCTGGCGGTAAGCCGGGCGCTACGGGGCTTTCCCCGGCACCTGTCCCAGCACGTGGGCGGCTTCGTCATCTCCCGCGGCCCCCTGTCGCGCTTGGTGCCCATCGAGAACGCCGCCATGGCCGAGCGCAGCGTCATCCAGTGGGACAAGGACGACATCGACGCCCTGGGTCTGATGAAGGTGGATGTGCTGGCCCTGGGCATGCTCTCCGCCATCCGCCGCGCCCTCGACATGCTCGGCGCCCGGGACGGCAAGCCGGTGCGCCTGCAGGACATTCCCCGGGAATCGAAGGCGGTGTACGACATGCTCTGCCGGGGCGACAGCCTGGGCATCTTCCAGGTGGAATCCCGGGCCCAGATGGCCATGCTGCCGCGCCTCAAGCCGCGCCAGTTCTACGATCTGGTGGTGCAGGTGGCCATCGTGCGGCCCGGCCCCATCCAGGGCGACATGGTCCATCCCTACCTGAAACGGCGCCACGGCGAAGAGAAGATCGAGAGAATCTCCCCGGCGGTGGACAAGGTGCTGGAGCGCACCTACGGCGTGCCCATCTTCCAGGAACAGGTGATGCAGCTGGCCGTGGTGGCCGCCGGCTTCACCCCGGGCGAGGCGGACCAGCTGCGCCGGGCCATGGCCGCCTGGAAGCGCAAGGGCGGCCTGGAGCCCTTCGAGCAGAAGCTCATCCGCGGCATGCAGGAGCGGGGCCTGCCCGAATCCTTCGCCCGGCGCATCTTCGAGCAGATCAAGGGCTTCGGCGACTACGGCTTCCCCGAATCCCACGCCGCCAGCTTCGCCATCCTCGTTTATTTCTCCGCCTGGCTGAAACGCTTCGAGCCCGCCGCCTTCCTCTGCGGCCTGCTCAACGCCCACCCCATGGGCTTCTACGCCCCCTCCCAACTGGTGCAGGACGCCCAGCGCCACGGCGTCACCGTGCTGCCGCCGGACGTCACCCACAGCGCCTGGGAATCCCTGCTGGTGGAACTGCTGCCCGGCCATCCCCCCGCCCGCCCCCGCACCGTGCGCCTGGGCCTGCGGGAAATCGCCGGCTTCAACCAGGCCGCCGCCGAGCGCATCGTCGCCGCCCGACAGCACGGTCCCTTCACCTCGGTGGCCGACCTGGCCGCCCGGGCTGGGCTGCAACGCCCGGAGCTGGAACGCCTCGCCGCCGCCAACGCCCTGCAAGCCCTGGCCGGCCACCGCCGCGCCGCCGCCTGGGAAAGCGCCGCCGTGGAAAGCACCGGCCAGCCCCGCCACCATGGCAGTCGCAGCGGCAATGGCCAGGAGGCGGAACAGAGAAAGGAAAAAGGAAGAGGAAACGCCCAAGCCCCGGGCAGACGCAGCAGCGCCAGCGATGCCGCCAACGCAACAGACAGCAGCAAAAACGGGATGGACGAGAGAGACGAGAGGGGCCACGCACCAGCCCTCCCCATCCAGGGCGACCTCTTCGCCGCCCTGCCCCCGCCCACGGAAGCCCAGCCACCCCTGCCCGCCCCCACGGAAGGGGAAGACCTGGTGGCCGACTACGCCACCCTGGGCCTCACCCTGGGCCGCCACCCCCTGGCCCTGCTGCGGGAGCGTTTGACGGCGGGCCGCTTCATCACCGCCGCCGAACTGCGGGCCGCGCCGGACAAGAAACTGGCCCGGGCCGCCGGCATCGTCACCCACCGCCAGCGCCCCGGCACCGCCAGCGGCATCGTCTTCGTCACCATGGAAGACGAGACCGGCCCCATCAACGTCATCCTGCGCCCCGAACTGGTGGAAAAACAGCGCCGAGAAACCCTGGCCGCCCGCCTCCTGGGCGTCTACGGCCAACTCGAATCCCGCCACGGCGTCACCCATCTGGTAGCCAAGCGGCTGGTGGATCTGACGCCGCTACTGGGACGGCTGGCGACGAGGAGTCGGGATTTTCATTAAGGGCAGTTAGCGGCCAATTGCCGACCTCTGCTTAAGCTGCTGAGCAGACATTTAGCTGACCGGTTCGCTCTAAAAATTGCCGGGCCGCCAATTCGTGCTTTTCAGCGAAGGCAGCTTTCTCGATAGATCTGCATAGGGCGGTTGACGAGACCTGCTATCTATATGTCAAAATCATCTAATTTTACACAGACCATTCCCTGAAAACATATGTCCACCGTAACGGAAACACTAAAACACAAATCCACCAGATGGAAATTTGTAGCGTTCGTCAGCCTACTGTCTGCTGTTCTCTTGTTTGTCCGCTATGGCCTTTTCCCGGCACAGCTAGATGCCTCAGCGTCTGCATTCACAAATTTCGGTGCGCGGTCCCTTGAGGCAGCGTCAATCGCGTTGCTAGCAGGCCTTGTGATACATGCTATTGCTCTTTGGCTTGGCCCTGATCAACAAAGTATTTCGCTGATTCGAATACTCGACAGAGCTATCGAAACCACACCTGCCTTCGAGAAGGCTTTCGAAACGACCAAAGTATGTTGGTACTTCAAGGGCGGATTCGGTTCGTATTTCCGTGACACGACATTACCTACTTTGATCAAAAAGAAAAAAACAGGTTTGGAGGTAATGATAGCGGTAGTTGATATCCGTGACCAATCGCTTGTCCAAGAGTATGCAGACTACCGTAGGCAGGCAAGCGGTGACAAAAAAATCACACCAGAGAAAGTGTGTGCCGAGATCAAAGAAACCATTAAAACGCTTGCCAACTTCGTTAACCAAAACGGCGGCGCGTTTTCTGCGGCTAGAGTTGCCTTTGTCCCGACATACTCACCATTTCGTCTAGATTTTCATGACAACGGTGTCGTGCTTACGCAAGACAACGGCAAGGCGCCAGCAATCGAATTTGGGCCGGACAGTACTTATTACCAAGGATTTAAACAAGAATTCAACCAGCTTCGTGCTAAGTCTAGTGACTTGAAGGAGCTAGCAAAGAGAATAACGCTTACCGATGAGAAGTCGCTTTTTGCAGCGTTAAATATCACATGACTCCAAACTGCAATCCAATTTCTTCAATATTCGACTCCCGGGAATGCTATGGTTTTGAAACGGCAATAAGAGTCGTTAGCATACTGGAGTCTGCGGAAATAAATGTTCGGACTCACCCTCTGGGTTTCTTGCAAGCAATAGTTATTGAAGGTGCGAGAGAGTTTAGAATCAACTTTTGGGGAACCTCGTTAGGAAAGCCAAAAACTCCAAATTGGCCGGTTCATAATCACCGATTTTCCTTCAAGAGCAAAATAATTTTCGGAGAGCTTGAAGAAACTAGGTATAGCGTGGCCGAGTGCAGCGACGGAATTTTTGCGCTTTACGCCGTGTCATATAACGCAAATGGGTCTACTCTAAAAAAAATTGGAGGAAATAATGTATCTTTAACTACAGCCGTTATAAACAAATACCCTTCAGGTGTCGTATACGGCTGTGATTCCAATGTTCTTCACAGTGCTGAAGCTTCCACCGGTTTAACGGTGTCAATTATGGAAATAGGAAAGTTTAATAAAAGTGCACCGGTCGTAATTGGCGAACCAGCTTACAACGCCCCAGTTTTTCAGTATGAACCACATTCAGTTCCGCTTAGCTCCCTAAGAGCGGAAATTGTCGCTTGCCATCGCTCCTCTTCCAATTGAAAGGATGTGTCGGCAGACGAATGCTTAGTCAGCCATCAAGCTGCACGGCAGGTTCACTCAGAAACCTGCCAATGGTCAGGGTAACGGCGAATGTCTCGTTTGGGTCGTAAGCCGTCGTGTCCGAAGTGAAGTCGAATACAGCTCTGGTAGACTCGCTCACCCCGCGTCACCGTCTCACCAATCCGCCATGCCCTCCCCCACCCTCACCCAACAACTCACCTTCCTCCGCGAAATTGACCGGCTGAAAAGCGTCGTCCGGCTGACGCCCCTGCTTGACCGTTCGCGACGGGAGAACAGTGCGGAGCATTCCTGGCATCTGGCGCTCTACGCCCTGGTGCTGGCGGAACATGCGGCGGGGGAGGTGGATGTGCTGCGGGTGGTGAAGATGCTGCTGATCCACGACATCGTGGAGATCGACGCGGGGGACGTACCCTTCCATATGCCGGAAACCCATGCGGGACAGGCGGAGCGGGAACGGCTGGCGGCGGAGCGCCTCTTCGGCCTGCTGCCGGAAGCCCAGGCGGCGGAGTTTCGGGAGTTGTGGTTCGAGTTCGAGGCGGCACAGAGCGACGACGCCAAATTCGCCAAGGCCTTGGACCGCTTCCAGCCCATGCTGCACAACGCCGCCACCGAGGGCGGCACCTGGGTGGAATGCGCCGTCACCCTGGAGCAGGTGAAACAGCGCTGCCGCCCGCCCATCGAAAAGGGCTCCCCCGCCCTGTGGGCCGTAGCCGAGCAGATGGCCGAGGCCCACCTGGGCCCGGCCGACGGCGAGACGCCGGACCAGGCCGCCTGAGGCCCGGTTCCGGGCCTCCGCCATTACGCCTGCGCCCGCCGGGCCCCGCCCGGCGGCGGACCTTCCGCTTATTCCACACCCGCCACGCCCGCCCCATCCTGCCCCGGTCTGCCGAAGCGGGTCGAGGGCGCTTCCGCCAGGGGGCTGTCGGCCTCCATCACCGGCTCGCCCTGGCGGCGTTGCAGGGGAATGACGCCGGCCCAGGCGGGCCAGGTCAGATCCTCCGCATCGTCCTTGGGGCCGCCCTGGCGCACCTTGGCCGAGGCTTCGGCCAGGGAGAGGCGCAGCACGGCGGTGGCGTTCACCTCCTTGGCCGTCATGGGCCGCAGCTCCTCCCAGCGCCCCGGGTAGAGGCCTTCGATGAAGGCCCGCAGGGCCCGGTGCTTTTCCTCCGGCTCGGTCACCGCCTCGAAGCGGCCGTAGATCACCACGGAGCGGTAGTTGAGGGAGTGGTGCATGGCGGAGCGGGCCAGCACCAGGCCGTCGGCCAGGGCGATGCTGACGCAGGCCTCCCCGGCCAGCAGGGCCTGGCCCAGGCGCGAGGCCTTGGCGGCGTGCAGGTAGAGGTGGTCGCCCTCGCGCCAGTGCAGGGTGGGAATGGCGTGCACGCTGCCCTCCCACTGGAAGGCCACGGTGCACAGCAGGCCCGCATCCACGATGGCGGCGACGCTGGCCAGATCGTAGGCGGCCCGCTGGGGCCGGCGCAGGACCCGGGTGCGGGCGGAGGGGCTGGAAGAGGCGGAAGGGCTGGAAGGGTTTGGGGAAGGCTGGGATTCGCTCATGGCGGCAAGCTCCGGTGAATGGAAACAGGGCCAGCCTAAGGCTTGCGTGGTACCTTCTGTAGCGCCACCAAACACCTTATTCATGGAGCCACGATGGAACTGGACTGGCTGCTGGCCCCGCCCCTGCCCGAGGCCATGCCCCGGCAGCGCCTGCTCTACCACCGCCTGCGGGATGCCATTCTCTGCGGCCGCCTGGCCCCGGCCACGCGCCTGCCGGCCAGCCGCGCCCTGGCCGATTCCCTGGGTATCGCCCGCAACACGGTGCTCTTCGCCTACGAGCAGCTGACGGCCGAAGGCTGCCTGGTGGCGGACCGCCAGGGCACCCGAGTGGCGCCCCTGGCCGCCCTGGGCGCCGCCGCCGACGGGCCGGCCCAACGCGGCCCGGCCCCGCCTTCGCCGGGGCTGTCGGCCCGGGCCGAAATCGCCCGCCAGCCCGCCGTCGTGCCCCATGCGCCGCCCCTGCCCTTCAGCCCGGGCATTCCGGATTACGGCCCCTTTCCCTTCCGCGCCTGGCGGGGCTGCCTGGAGCGGGCCTGGCAGGAGGTGAGCTGGCGGGAACTGGGCTACACCGCCCACGGCGGCGACCCGGCCCTGCGCCGGGAACTGGCGTCCCACCTGACCACGGTGCGGGGCCTGCCGGTGGCGGCGGAGCAGATCGTCATCACCAGCGGCACCCAGAGCGGCCTGGACCTGTGCGCCCGCTTCCTGGCCGACGCCGGCCACACCGCCTGGCTGGAAAACCCGGGTTACCAGGCGGCCCGCATCGCCTGGAGCCTGGCCGGCCTGGCCCTGCACGACGTGGCGGTGGACGAGGGCGGCATGGCGCCGACGGCGGCGGACTGGGCGGAACGGCCGCCCCGGCTGATCCTCCTCACCCCCTCCCACCAGTACCCCACGGGCCGGGTCATGCCCCTGGGGCGCCGGCTGGACCTCATCGAGCAGGCCCGGCAGGCCGGCGCCTGGATCGTCGAGGACGACTACGAAAGCGAATTCCGCCGCGCCGGCCCGGCGCCCCCGGCCCTCTTCGGCCTGCAGGAGGAGGCGCCGGTGGTCTATGTGGGCACCTTCAGCAAGACCCTCTACCCGGGCCTGCGCCTGGGCTATCTGGTGCTGCCCCGGGGCATCGCCGCCGACTTCGCCCTGGCCGCAGCCCAGACCACCCGGGCCGGCCAGGGCATCGAGCAGCGGGCCCTGGCGGACTTCATCCGGCGCGGCCACTACACCGCCCACCTGCGCCGCATGCGCGCCCGCTACGCGGCCCGCCAGACGGCCCTGCGCCAGGCCCTCAGCGCCGCCCTGGGGCCGGGCCTGCGACTCGGCGGCGGCGAGGCCGGCCTGCATCTGGTGCTGGAACTGCCGCCCCAGCAGGACGACCGGGCCGTGGCCGCCCGGGCCGCCGCCCTGGGCCTGGGCCCGCGCCCCCTCAGCCACTACGCCCGGCCCCCGGTGCGCTGCAACGGCCTGGTGCTGGGCTACGGCAATCTGGAAACGGGCATGGTGGGCGATGCGGTGCAACGGCTGAAACTGGCCCTGGCGCTCGGGGAACCGCTGCCGGGCTGAGACAGGGGCGGGCGCGGGAAAGAAGAGGAGCACGGCCGCTTTCCGCGAATGCCCGGAACAGGTTCGGGCCGACAGGACCGGCTCCATGACCGGCCCCAACCGGGAACGGGCCCGGCGCCGCCCACCGCGCATCCCGTCGGCATGAAGCCAGAACCTGCCGCAGCCATGGCCCGGCGCCCGGGCCGGGGCGGAAAATCGTCCTTAAACGACGCTGCCGCCTCGCCTAGAATGAAGACGGCGACGGCGGTCCGGCAGCGGCAAAGATGGCGCCGTTGTGAGAGAATCCGGGCCCAGAAACCAATCGGGGCGCCCGCCGGCGCTTTCCCTACCTGCAAATCCATAGGCACACCATGAGCACCCAAGGCACGCAGCGCCGCAGCACCTTCGACAAGATCGAGATCGGCCAGAAGTTTTTCGACCCCATCAGCGCCGAATACTTCGTCAAGCTGACCGACACCACCGCCGCCATGGTCACCGGCATCGGCGACGGCACCATCCCCGACGAATTCGAACCGGAAGACGTGGTCCGCATCGACGGCTAAGGGGCTTTCCAGCCCCTCCGCCCCGACCCGCCCCGGCCGGCCGCTCCAGGCCGGGGGCAGCCAAGGGGCAGAAAGCACAGGCGCCATGGACGCACCCGCCCCCTGGGGCAATCTGCTGGCCGTTCCCGACGGCCCCCTCGACGGAGAGCGCTTCGACGCGCTGCTGGCGGGTGGCGCCTTTCGCCTCGAGCGCATCGTATCCACCGGCCAGTCCAGCCCGCCCGGTTTCTGGTACGACCAGGAGGACGGCGAATGGGTGGCCCTGCTCAGCGGCGCCGCCGAACTGCAGTTCGAGGACGAGGCCGAGCCGCGCCGCCTGGCCCCCGGCGACTGGCTGCACATCGCCCCCCACCGCCGCCACCGGGTGCACTGGACCGCCCAGGACCAGACCACCGTCTGGCTGGCCATCCACTACCGTTAGCCGTTCCTGCCGGCTGCCCCTCGGGCAATTCGCTTTGCCGCGCCGGCAAATGCCGGCGCCCTTCCCTGCCTTGCTTCACACCCCGTCTTGCGCCAAGCCCCGCCGCTGCTGCGCCCGGGGCCGCACCGCCCTGCCCTAGCGGTAATCGATGACCGAGCCGTCGGCCCGGCGCAGCACGATCTGGTCGCTGCGCTGGATGCCGTCCACGGCCCGGCGGCAGAGGTCGAGGAAATGCTGGATGCCCCGGGTGCGGAATTTCTGGCGGTGGATGATGAAGTGGAACTGGCGCCGCAGATTGAGCCCGGGGGCCGGCAGCTCCGCCAGGCTGCCGCGGCGGAAGGCTTCCTTCAGGGCCAGGCGGGAAATGCAGCCGATACCCAGGCCCGCTTCCACGGCCCGCTTGATGGCCTCCGTGTGTTCCAGTTCCAGCGCCACTTTCAGCCGGGGCAGCCGTGAACCCAGCGCCCCTTCAAGAGTCTGGCGGGTGCCCGAGCCGGGCTCCCGCAGAATCCAGGGTTCGGCCAGGAGGTCTTCGAGCGTGGCGTCCTGCCTGCCCGCCAGGGCATGGTCCGGAGCGGCGAAGACCGCCAGTTCGTCCTCGATCCAGGGCGACACTTCCAGATCCGGGTGCTGGCAGACGCCTTCGATGAGGCCGAAATCCAGCTCGAAATTGGCCACCTGGCGGATCACCGTGGCGGTGTTGTGCACCTCCAGATGGACCCGGCCCCGGGATTCCTCCGGCCGCCCGCCCATGAACTCTCCCAGCAGCAGGGGCGCCAGGTAGTTGCCGATGGTCAGGGTCGCCCCCAGGCGCAGGGGACCGCCTTCCCCCTCGCCCTGCAGCAGGGCCTCCACGTCCCGCCCCTGGTCCAGCAGGGCCTGCACCCGGGGCAGCAGCTGGCGCCCCAGTTCGTTGAGTTGCAGGCGTTTGCCGTGGCGGTCGAAGAGGCGGGTGTCGAACTGCTTTTCCAGTTCGTTGAGGCTCATGCTCACCGCCGACTGGGACAGGGACAGGCTCTCCGCCGCCCGGGAGACGCTCTCCTGGCGGGCCACGGCGACGAAGGATTCCAACTGGCGCAGGGTGAATTTCATGGCGAGGGGCCTTGCTTATCAATTTGTCTGACGGATTATATAAATTTAATTCGATTCATCTATATGAACCCGGCCCCTAGAATCCGTTCCAACTTCACGTCACCTTTGTCCCCACGATCCGCGAAAGTCCTGCCATGTCCTCGTTCATCCACGAAGAAGTCACCAGCGTGCATCACTGGAACGACAGCCTGTTCAGCTTCAAGACCACCCGGGACCCGGGTCTGCGCTTTCGCACCGGCCAGTTCGTCATGATCGGCCTGGAAGTGGAGGGCCGCCCCCTGATGCGCGCCTACAGCATCGCCAGCGCCCACTACGAGGACCATCTGGAATTCTTCAGCATCAAGGTGCCGGACGGCCCCCTCACCTCCCGCCTGCAGCACCTCAACCCGGGCGACAAGATGCTGGTCAGCCGCAAGCCCACCGGCACCCTGGTGCTGGACGACCTGAAACCCGGCAAGCACCTCTACCTGCTGGGCACCGGCACCGGCCTGGCCCCCTTCATGAGCGTGATTCGGGACCCGGAGGCCTACGAGCAGTTCGACAAGATCGTGCTGATCCACGGCGTGCGCACGGTGAGCGAACTGGCTTACTCCGACTTCATCGAGAACGAGCTGCCCAACAATGAATTCTTCGGCGAGCTGGTGCGGGAAAAGCTGATCTACTACCCCACCGTGACCCGGGAACCCTTCCGCAACCAGGGCCGCCTCACCGACCTGCTGGAAAGCGGCAAGCTGTGCGCCCAGATCGGCCTGCCCCAGCTCAACCCGGAAACCGACCGGGCCATGCTCTGCGGCAGCCCGGCCATGCTGGCCGACACCAGCGCCATGCTGGACCGCCTCGGCTTCCAGGTTTCCCCCCACATCGGCACTCCCGGCGACTACGTCATCGAGCGGGCCTTCGTGGAAAAATAAGGCGCTTCGCACGCTGCCAAAAACCGGGCCCGGCGCCCGGTTTTTTTTTGCCGGCGGCGCCCCCGGTCCGCCATGCCGGCAGTCGGCTCGCGACACCGCGGCGACATCCTGCCGGCATGAATTTGTGAAACTTGATTCACATCAAGTTTTCGACTTTCCAAGGTACTGGATTGCAAGGAGAAAATCCGCCCCCCACACCACCCCCGCGCCATCGCTTGCCAGACGCCATCTTTCGCCCGTTGCACAAAAAAACCAAGACGACATCAACGGGGGTTGGACATGGAAATCACGACAGGTGAGAGCATCGCCTCGCCAACGCTCATGGAAGTCCTGCAGGAAGTGCTGCAGGACTCCAAGATTGCCCACCGGGTCAGCTGGGAACGCTGGGCCCCGGGCACCCTGTGGCAGTCCTGCCACAACCGCAGGCAAAGTCTGTTCGTGGTCCGCCACGGCCGCCTGGAACTGGCGGTGACGGATGCGGAAGGCCGGGAACGCTCCCTGCGCCTGCTGGCCGAATCGGAACTGTTCGGCACCGAGGCCCTGGCCGCCGGCCCCGCCGCCGAGGGCGAGGCCGCCCGGCAGGATTACGGCATCCGCGCCGTCACCTATTCCGAAGTGCTGCAGCTTCCTCTGGACATCGTGGACCAGCTGATCGCCCAGCTGCCCATCTTCCGCAAGGCCCTCACCAGCAGCATCGCCAACCACATCTGGGCCCTGGAACGGGAGCGGGAACACGGCCGCTCCATGCCCACCAACAACCGTCTGCTGTGCTATCTGCGCTGCGGCGAAAACGGCATCCGGAGCGGGCAGAAGCCCAGCGGCAAAGCCACCCTGCCCATGCACTTGCTGGCCCGGCGCATCGGTTGCAGCGCCGGCCACCTCTCCCGCTCGGTCAGCACCATGGTGCGCCAGGGCATGCTGCTGCGCCAGGACGGGCGCCTGCAGTTGCAGGGCGACGGCGAACGGCCCTACGCCTTCTGCGAAGGCTGCGCCTAGGCGCCAGGCCAGCTCACTGCCGCGGCAGGAAGGCCCGGGTACGTGAGTCAGCCTCAGTAAGGCAAGGGAAAGCGGCGGCACAGTTCCGCCACCTGGGCCCGGACCGCGGCGGCGACCGCCGGGTCCGGTGCTTCCGGATTGGCGGCCAGGGCTTCGAGCAGATGCACGATGAGACCGCCGATCAGGCGGAACTCAGCGGTGCGAAAGCCCCGGCTGGTGCCGGCCGGGCTGCCGACGCGGATGCCGGAAGTGACCATGGGCTTTTGCGGATCGTGGGGAATGGCGTTCTTGTTGAGGGTGATGCCGACCCGCTCCAGGGCCTTTTCCGCCACATTGCCGGTCAGATTCAGGGGCCGCAGGTCGGCCACCGCCAGATGGGTGTCGGTACCGCCGGAGACGATGCGCAGGCCGCCGGCTGCCAGGGTCTGGGCCAGGGCCTGGGCGTTTTCCACCACCCGGGCCGCATAGCCGCGGAACTCCGGCTGCAGGGCCTCGCCGAAGGCCACCGCCTTGGCGCCGATCACGTGCATCAGGGGCCCGCCCTGCAAGCCGGGGAAAACGGCGGAATCGATGGCCTTGCCGAGGGCCGCATCGTTGCTCAGGATGAGGCCGCCCCGGGGCCCGCGCAGGGTCTTGTGGGTGGTGGAGGTCACCACGTCGGCGTAAGGCAGGGGCGAAGGATGGGCGCCGCCGGCGACGAGGCCGGCGAAATGGGCCATATCCACCAGCAGCCGCGCCCCGATCCGGTCGGCGATGCGGCGGAACTCGGCAAAATCGAGAATGCGGGAATAGGCGGAACCGCCGGCGATGATCAGCTTGGGCCGGTATTCATAGGCCAGGTGTTCCACCTCCGCCATGTCGATGCGGTGGTCGTCCGCCCGCACGCCGTAGGCGACGCCGCGGAACCACTTGCCCGACTGGTTCATGGGCGCCCCGTGGGTCAGGTGGCCGCCGGCGGCCAGGCCCAGGCCGAGGATGGTGTCGCCCGGTTGCAGCAGGGCCAGATAAACGGCCTGGTTGGCCTGGCTGCCGGAATGGGGCTGCACGTTGGCGTAGGCGCAGCCGAAGAGGCCCTTGGCCCGCTCGATGGCCAGGGCTTCCACACCATCCACCGGGCCGCAGCCGCCGTAATAGCGCCGGCCCGGGTAGCCTTCCGCGTACTTGTTGGTGAGCACCGAGCCCTGCATTTCCAGCACGGCGCGGCTGACGATGTTCTCCGAGGCGATCAGCTCGATCGAATCCCGCTGCCGCGCATATTCGGCAGCCACGTAGCGGGCCGCTTCGGGGTCGGTGCGGCCCAGGGCTCCGGGGGCCTGGTCGCATGGCTGCCGGGGCTCATCGTTTGGGTTGTTCATCTCTCGTTGCCTTTCTCTGTTGCTGATGGACGAGGCGCCGGCAGCCCCGGCGCCCATTGCGGGTATCCGCCCGGGCCCGGCCCTAGCGCCCCTCCCCGGCTGCGGACTGGCTGAGGCAGGGCATGCCGCGCAGGAGGCGCAGGTCGCCGTGGATCAGGGCGTGGGCCGCCAGGCCGGCGAGCAGGCCCCAGAAGGCGCCCCCCAGGCCGAACAGGGTGACGTTGGCGGCAGTGGCGAGAAAGGTGATCAGGGCCGTTTCCCGGCCCCGCAGATCCACCAGGGCCGTGGCCAGGCTGCCGCCGATGGCGCCGAGCAGGGCCAGGCCGGCCAGGGTGGTGATGAAGGCGGGCGGCAGCACCACGAAGAGAGCCGCCAGGGTGGTGCCGAAAATGCCCACCAGGGTGTAGAACACGCCGCAGGCTAGGCCGGCGATGTAGCGCTTGCCCGGCTCCTCGTGGGATTCCCTGCCGGTGCAGATGGCGGCGGTGATGGCGGCGACGTTGAAGGCATGGGAGCCGAAGGGCGCCATCAGCAGGGAGCCCAGCCCGGTCACCGCCAGGATGGGGCTGGCGCTGGTCTTGAAGCCGTCGTTGCGCAGCACCAGCATGCCCGGCATGTACTGGCCGGTGAGGGTGATGACGAAGAGCGGCAGGGCCACGCTGAGCAGGGCATTCACCGAGAAGGCGGGCGTGGTGAACACCGGCAGGGCCAGCTTCAGCGAGACCCCGGCGAAGCTGGCCTGGCCGAGCCCGAGCAGCAGCAGGATGCCGGCCACCAGCACGCCGACGATGGCGTAGCGGGCGGTGAAGCGGCGCAGCAGGGCATAGGTCAGCACCAGCACCCCCACCAGCAGCGGGTCCATGCCGGCGCCGCCGAAGGCGCCGATGCCGAAGCGCAGCAGGATGCCGGCCAGCAGCCCGGCGGCGATGCCGGGGGGAATCATCCTCACCACCCGCTCGAAATAGCCGGAGACGCCCAGCACCATGAAGCCGACGGCGGAGAGCATGTAGGCGCCGATCATTTCCGCATAGGGCGTGGTCGGCAGCACGGCGATGAGAAAGGCGGCGCCGGGGGTGGACCAGGCGGTGATGATGGGCTCCCGGTAGCGGTAGCTCAGCCAGGCGCCGGTCAGGCCGACGCCCACGGAAATGGACCAGATCCAGGAGGCGGTCTGCTCCGGGCTCAGGCCGGCCGCCTTGGCGCCCTGGAAAACCAGGATGAAGGTGCCGCCGTAATTGACGATGACCGAGATCAGGGCCGCCACGGTGGGATGCAGCAGGTCGGCAGGCTTGAGGGATTGAGTGTTCACGGGCGGTCTCCTGGGGCGTCGGTTGGCCTTGTCAGCCCCGCCAGTGTGGCGGCAAAATGGCCTTGTATAAATTGCCACTTTTGATAATTAATAAGACCACTTTGACCTTGCCCGGATTGTGCCGGATGTCGCCTGCCGCGCTTCTCCGGCCGCTGCCGACGCCGCCTTTCCCGATCCCCGTTCACCGAACTGCGCTTCCCACCAAGCTGAGAAACTCCCCATGAGAACCCGCGCCACCGCCTATCCGATCTGGAACCGCTTCGCCCCCGAGGCGGGCAGCCGTCTGTCCATGCGCGAGCAGCTGGTGCGCTTTTTCCGCCAGGGCGTGGCGGACGGTACCCTGCAGGCCGGCATCCGCCTGCCCGCCTCCCGGGTGCTGGCGGCGGAACTGAAGCTGTCCCGGATCACCGCCTCCGGCGCCTATGAGCAGCTGATTGCCGAAGGCTTTCTCGAAGCGCGCCAGGGATCGGGGACCTATGTGGCAGCCCACGCCGCCGGCCCGGTCCGGGCATCGACTCCTGGGGGTAGCGCTTCGATCGCGTCTGCCGCTTCCGCCAGAAATACTGCCCCACGGCGGCCGACGGCAGCCCCCGCAAGCACGCCGGGCTCCCAGCGCGCCCGCTGTCTGCGCGGCCCCGACTCCATGTCCATGGCCCAGGCCGCCTGGCCCCTGACGCCGGGCCTGCCGGCCCTGGATGCCTTTCCCTACGCCCTCTGGGGCCGCCTCGACGGCCGCTTCTGGCGCCGCCATCCAGCCCCCGACCTGTCCTACGGCGAGCCCCAGGGGCTGCTGGCCCTGCGGGTGGCCCTGGCCGAATACCTGGGCGCCGCCCGGGGCGTGGTCTGCCGCCCGCACAACATCATCATCGCCCCCGGCGCCCAGGCAGCCATCGCCATCGCCGCCCTGGCCCTGACCGACGCGGGGGATTCGGTGTGGGTGGAAAATCCCGGTTACGACGCCGCCTACCGCAGCCTGGTCCTCTCCGGCGTCACCGCGGTGGGCATCCGGGTGGATGATGCGGGCCTGGACGTGGAGGACGGCCGCCGGCGGGCGCCGGAGGCGCGGCTGGCCCTGGTCTCACCCTCCCACCAGTATCCCCTGGGCGTCACCATGAGCCTGGAGCGCCGCCTGGCCCTGCTGCAATGGGCCGACGAGGCCAACGCCTTCATCCTGGAAGACGATTACGACAGCGAGTTCCGCCACGAGGGGGCGCCGACCCCGGCGCTGAAGGCCCTGGATGCGCGCAACGGCCGGGTCATCTACATCGGCACCCTAAGCAAGCTGCTGGCCCCAGGCCTGCGGCTGGGCTATCTGGTGGTGCCCGACGAATTGGTGGAGGTGCTGCAGACGGTGCGCAACGGCACCGACCACCGGGTACCCGCCTCGATCCAGGCCACGGCGGCCGAATTCATCGGCAACGGCCACTTGGGCGCCCACATCCGCCGCACCCGGGCCCTTTACGGGGAGCGGCGGGCCGCCCTGCTCGATGCCCTCAGGGAAGCCGGAGAAGCGCGGTTTTCCGTCACCCATGCGGCCACCGGGCTGCACCTGCTGGCCCATCTGCCCGGGCGGGTGGACGACCTGACCCTGGCCGCCGCCGCCCGCGCCCACCGCATCGGCGTCACGCCCCTGTCGGCCTACCGGGTCGGCCCCGGGGCCGGCGCCTCACGGGGATTGCTGATGGGCTTCGGCAACACCCGGCCGGAAGCGATCCGGGCCGCCGTACGCACCCTGTGCGGGCTCTATCCGGACGCCGGCTGAAACGATGGCGGTGCCGGCCTAAGCCTCGCCCCGGGCCAACACCACGGTTAACCAGAAGGTGGCGCCCTGGCCGGCCTGGCTGTTGATGCCGATACGGCCGCCCATCATTTCCACCAGATGCTTGCTGATGGAAAGCCCCAGACCGGTGCCGCCGAATTTGCGGGCGATGGAACCGTCCACCTGGGTGAAGGGGGCAAACAGTTGGGGAATCTTTTCCGCCGGGATGCCGATGCCGGTGTCGCTGACGGCGAAGTAGAGGATCACGTTGTCGCCGCTCTCCCCCTCCCGCCGCACCGACAGGGTGATTTCGCCCCGGGCGGTGAACTTGACCGCGTTGGCCATCAGATTGACCAGGATCTGGCGCAATCGCCCCGGATCGCCGCGCAGCTTGAGGGGCACGTCCGGCTCCAGGTGCAGGTGCATCTCCAGACGCTTGCTCCGCACCTGGGGCGCGAACAGTTCAATCACCTGGGCCAGCTGCTGCCCCAGGTCGAAGTCCCGGCTCTCCAGGTCGAGCCGGCCGGCTTCGATCTTCGACAGGTCCAGGATGTCGTTGATGATGGCCAGCAGGGATTCGCCACTGCTGTTGATGACCTCCACGTATTCCCGCTGCTCCTCGTCCAGGGGCGTTTCCCGCAGCACCTGGGCCATGCCGAGGACGCCGTTCATGGGGGTGCGCAGCTCGTGGCTCATGTTGGCGACGAACTCGGACTTGGCCCGGCTCGCCTGCTCCGCCGACGCCAGGGCATCCTGCAGCCGCTGCAGGCTCTCCAGCTGGAATATCTTCAGCAGGCCCATCACCGCCAGGGCCACCAGCACGGCGCAGGCCGCCCGCAGCAGTTGCACCGGGACGTGGAACAGTTCGAGGAAGGTCTGCTGGTTGATGAGGGACGGCGGGAACCAGTCGGCCCGGGGCACCACGATGCCCCCCAGCACGGCATGGAGGATGAAAGCCCCGGCCGCCACATTGCTGGCCAGGCGGATGGAGCGCTGCTCCGCCGCCGGCATGGTCTCCAGCAGGACGTGCCGGCAGTAGAGATAGAAGCCGATGCCGGTCAGCAGGCTGGCGGGAAAGCCGCCCAGGTAGCGGGACCAGATGGTCATGCCCAGGAGCGGCGCGACGCTGAGACCGGCGCCGAGAGCGACGCCCAGGAGCATGGGGAAATACAGCCAGGGCCCCAGGAGCCAGCGTACACGGGCCTGCCAGGGCGATGGGGCGAGGGAGGCCAGCACCAGGTTACGGCCGAACTCGAACAGGAAAAGGTAGGAAAGCAGCAGCAGGAAGGGCCGCGTCGCGGCCAGCCAAGGCACGTCGCCCCGCACCTCGCGCCACAGGTCGGTCCATTCGAGGAAGCCGTGGACGAAACCGAAGGCCGCCAGCATCCACAGGATGCGGGACAGCTGCAGATGGCTGCGGTGGTCGTAGCGGACGACGATGACCACGCCCATGAGGAGGAAGGCCAGGCCGTAGACCAGATAGACCACATCCATCGTCATTCACCTTTTCTAACGACGCCGCAATGGCGTCATGGTCGCATTCCCGGCCCCTTCAGGCCAAGCACCGGAGCCGCTCTCCGACGGCATCAGGCGGCGGCAGGCCGGGCCGCCCGCATGGCGGCCGCCATGTCCCGGGCGGCCACCGCCACAACCTCGGCGTCGATGCGCCCCTGGTGCGCCAGTTCCCGGAGGAACTGCAGCACGGCATCGGCCGAGAGTCCGGCCCGGTAGGGACGGTCCTGGGCCATGGCCTGGAAAATGTCCGCCACCCGCAGGATGCGGGCCTCCCGGGACATGGCGTCCACGGTCAGGTGGAAGGGGTAGCCGCTGCCGTCCGGCTCCTCGTGGTGATAGGAGGCCCAGGCGGCGATTTCCTCGAAGCCCCGGATGCGGTGCAGGATCTGGTAGGTCTCGAAGCTGTGGGCGTTGATCATCTTGCGTTCCCGCTCGTCGAGCTGGCCCGGCTTGTCCAGTACCTCGTCGGGCACCCGCAGCTTGCCCAGGTCGTGCAGCAGGCCGGCGATTTCCAGGCGCTCGCAGTTGGCCTGGGGCACCCCCATGGCTTCGGCCAGGTGCCGGGCCAGACGGGCGACGCCGAGGGAATGCTCGGCAGTGAAGGGGCTCTTGGCATCGACGATGCGGGAGAAGATGCCGGCCAGCTGCTTCAGCTGGGCCAGGGAGGCGCGGCAGGGCTGGCCCTGGGCCAGCATATCCTCCAGGGCGGACTGGATGCCCCGGGGCTCCAGGCGCAGCCAGAAGGCCTCGGCGGCGGAAGCCTGGAGAAAGGCTTCCACCAGCTCGGGGGAAAAGAAGGTGCCGGCGCTGTCGCGGATTTTCTGGCGGATGGCCGGCGCCTGCATGAGCACGTTGCCGCTGCTGTAGTAGGGCGCGGTCAGGGCATCCACCCGGTCCACCAGGAAGATCAGGTTGGCCTGCTCGGCCACCTGGCGGGAGACGTCGGCCCGCCCCTGCAGGTCCTGCCAGTGGGCGTGGTGGTAATGCACCGGCTCGGCCATGGCGGCCAGGGGCCCGAAGTCCCGCAGCAGCTCGCAGCCGACGTTGCAGTGTTCCTGGGACATCTGCCAGTCGAATTCGCTGACCAGGTGGTTGTGGGTGCGGGTGGAGGAAACGCCGATGTCGTGCAGCAGCCCCAGGTCGAAGAGAAAGGTGGTGTCGCCCCGGTCCAGCCCCATGACCCGGGCGCAGGCCGCCGCCATGATGCCCACCCGCTTGCCGTGGGCCACGTCGTCGATGCCCACCAGGTCGAGGGCGTCGGAAAGGGCGTAGATGACCTGGCGCAGGTCCACATCGATATAGGAGGCGGCAATGGGCGAGGTATTCACAGTCATCCTTGCGGGAATGGGACGGGACCACTCAGTGTGCATGACGCACTGGTTCAAGTCAGCTAGTCAATCACCCAGGGGAGGAGACGGCTGCCGGGCACGGCCCGGGAAAGCAATCGCCACGTCCAGTCCCCCCAGATCGGCGGCAGCTCCCAGGCTGAGGCGGGCGCCATGCAGTTCGGCGATCCGCGTGACAATGGAGAGGCCCAGGCCGTGGCCGTCACCGGCGCCCGGATCAAGCCGGCGGAAGCGGGCCAGGGCCTCCTGGCGCTGCTCCGCGGGAATGCCCGGGCCGCTGTCGCGCACATGCAGGACGGCATCAGCGCCGCCGTCTCCCTGGGCCTGGCAGCAGACCAGCACCCGGCCACCGGCGGGCGTATGGCGGATGGCGTTGTCCAGCAGGTTGCGCAGCAGCACCTGCAGCAGCAGGGGCGAACCGGTGACGCTGATTTCCGGCCCCTCTTCCACCTCCAGCTCCACCCCCTTGTCGAAGCCGGCCGGGGCCAGGGAGGCCACGGTTTCCACCGCCAGGCGGCGCAGGGGGCAGGCTTCCTGGTCCGGCAATTCGGCCTGGGCGTCCAGCCGCGCCAGGGTCAGCAGCTGATCCACCAGCCGCGCCGCCCGGCGACTGCCGCTGACCAGATGGGCCAGGGCCCGCTGCCGGGTTGCGTCGTCGCCGGCGGCCTGGGCCACTTCCGCATGGGTCTGCAGCACGGCCAGGGGCGTGCGCAATTCATGGGCCGCATCGGCGGTGAAACGGCGCTCGTCGTCCTGGGCACGCCGGACCTGTTCGAACAAACGGTTGAGACGTTCCAGAATCGGCACCACTTCCCGCGGGGCCTCGGCCAGGGATATGGGCTGGAGGCGCTGGGGCGCCTGGGCGCCGATGGAATCGGCGAGACGGGACAGGGGGCGGAATGCCAGCAGGACGAAAATGCCGAGCACCAGGCCCAGCACCGGCAGGCCGACGCCCATGGTCTGCAGCAGATGGCTGGCCACCTCGTTGCTGATCTCCGCCCGGCTTTCGGCCGCATCGGCAACCTGGATCAGGTAGTGGCGGCGGGCATCGCGCACGCTGAAGACGCGCCACGCCTTGCCGTCGATATGCACATCGGAAAAGCCCTCCTCCCGCGGCGACAGACGGCTGTCGGGCGCCCGGGAGGAGCGGGTCAGCAGACGCTCGCCATCCCACACCTGGAAGGCCACCTTCTTGTCGTAACGGTGCCGGGGCAGGCGCTCGCCGATGTCGTCGGCCTCGTCGCCGAGAAAGGCGAACAGCAGGGTGGCCGATTGGGCCAGGTGGGCATCGAGCAGTTCTTCGGCCTCGTGCCGGGCCTCCCGGTAGGCGATGATGCCGACCACGCTCCACACCAGGGCAACGGCGGCCAGGATGCCGAAGAGAATGCGCAGGCGCAGGGAATAGGTGCGCATCACGGCGCCGGGCTCCGGCCTGCCTCGGGGATCAGGTAGCCGACGCCGCGCACGGTGCGGATCAGGTCGGCCCCCAGCTTGCGCCGCAGGTGATGGATGTGCACCTCGATGGCATTGGATTCCAGCTCGCTGCCCCAGGCATAGAGATGGGATTCGATCTGGGCCTTGGTCAGCACCCGGCCGGCCTGGGCCAGCAGTTCGTGCAGCAGGTCGAATTCCCGGGCCGACAGTTCCACCGCCTGCCCCGCCAGGGTCACCCGCCGCCCGGCCGGGTCCAGGCGCAGATTGCCATGGACGATTTCCGGCACGGCGCGGCCACCGCGGCGACGGGTCAGGGCCCGCAGGCGGGCGCCCAGTTCCTGCAGGTTGAAGGGCTTGATCATGTAGTCGTCGGCCCCGGCATCGAGGCCGGCCACCACGTCATCCGGCGCATCCCGGGCGGTGAGGATCAGCACCGGCATGGCATCGCCCCGGGCCCGCAGCTGGCGCAGCACCTCCAGGCCGGACAGTTTGGGCAGCCCCAGGTCAAGCACCAGGGCGGCAAAGGGCTCGCTGGCCAGGGCGTGGCCGGCAGCCTCGCCATCCTGTACCCAGTCGGCCTGCCAGCCGCCCTGGCGCAGGCCCATCTGGATGCCTTCCCCCAGGGCCTGGTCGTCTTCCACGATGAGAATTCGCATGATTGCTGCCGGACCTCTTTATGGTGTGCGCCCTATCCAATCACGCCAGCGCCAGGGCAATGGCGCCGCCGATCAGGGCCAGCAGCCCCACGGCCACCGGCAGGTAACGGCGGGCAATGCCGTCTTCCGGCCGGCCCTGCTTGTAACCGTGCCACATGGCGGCGACCAGGTTTTCCCGGTGCAGCAGACTACTCCACAGCACGGCTGCCACATGAACGAAGACCAGCCCCAGCATGGCGGAGGCCACGCCTTCATGGACCTCTTCCAGCCAGTCCCCGGCCACCTCGTTGAAGGTCATCCAGCCGGTGGCGGCCGTCAGCAGGCCCAGGCCCAGGAGAGCCAGCACGGCCAGGGCGCCGGCGGGATTGTGGCCGGTGTAGTGCGGCGGGCGCAAGCGCAGCATGCCGAGCAAATACTCGCGGATCGCCGCCTGGCCCCGGACGAACTGGCTGAAGCGGGCGTAACGGCTGCCCACCAGCCCCCACAGAAGGCGGAAGACAATCAGGGCCGCCACCACGTAGCCGCTGGCGATGTGAATCAGCTGCCAGCGTTCCGACTCGCTGGTGATGAAGGCCGTGGTAAAGGCCAGGGCCAGGCTCCAGTGGAACAGGCGCACCGGCATATCCCACACCAGGATTTTTCGGGGGGAGGAATCCGACGCGTTGGCAGCGATAAAGCGTTGTTGCTCATGGGAAGTCATGGCGGTTCCTCATCGACGGCCATCGGCCGGCTGCAGGGAGCCTTCGCCGAAATCGCCCTGTTCGGCCCGGCGATGGCATTGCTGGCACTGGGCCATGGGCGTGGCCCTGGCGCCGGCCGGCACCTTGGGCAGCGGGTAGCCGCGCAGCTCCTCGGGCCGATGCTTGCGCTGGAACCAGGCGGTGGTGGTCAGGCGCGGCGCCGCCCCCTTGCCCTCATGGGCGCTGCGGGTGCTGGCCTGGGCTTGCAGCAGGCTGGCGATCTCCCGCTGGGCCTGGGGCTCCAGGCTGGCGTCGCTGCCGAAATGGCGCTCCAGCTGTTGCAGGGTCACCTTCCAGCCGGCAGCATCCAGCAATGCCGGCGGATAGGCGACGTGGCAACTGCCGCACTCCGCCGCGTAGGTAGGGGACAGGGCATAACGATGGTCGCCGGCCCAGGCGCCGCCGGCCAACAGCAGCGTTGCCAGGGACAGGCTCTGTAGTGTTTTCATGGCATCGCTCCTCAGGGTTTCACGGTCAGCAGATAGGCCAGCAGGTCGCCCTTCTCTTCGGGCGTGCAGGCCCGGCCCAGCACATCCTTGCAGTTGCGGCCGAACCATTTCTCCACCTTGGCGGCATCGCTGAAACGACGGGGATTGGCCGCCGGGGCCAGGGGCTCGATCAGCTTGCGGGTCACCGCATGGGCGCCGCCCTGGCCCGGGTTGCTGGTATGGCAGGAAGCGCAACTCCAGTCGCTGCCATGGGTAGTGCTGAAGAAGCTGCGGCCCCGCTCGGCGGAAAAGGCGCGCAAGGCGGGATTGGACTGCCGGGCCTCCGCCAACCAGGCGGCCTGCAGTTCGGCAGGCGAGGTGGGCGACGCGGCCAGGGTACTGCCGGTCAGAAGCGCCAGGGCGACGCCCATGGCCAGGGGTCTGAGGAAATACATTTGGGTCTCCCAAAGTGAATACGGGAGCCAGTATTGGCAGCCAGGATTAAGCCAACCTTAAGTCTCCCTCCCGCCCCAAGGGAAATTCGGCCAGACTTCTCCCCCCGACCTTCCCCCCCGCCGCCAGACACGGGATAATCCGCCCCTTCGGCGGCCCCTGCCGCGCCCATCCATTTTTTCGAAGCCCATGGCAACCAAGAAGAACAGCGATCCCTCCGGCCACACCCCGATGATGCAGCAGTATTTGGCGCTGAAGAGCCAGCATCCGGGCACCCTGCTCTTCTACCGCATGGGGGATTTCTACGAGCTGTTCTTCGAGGATGCGGAAAAGGCCGCCCGCCTGCTGGACATCACCCTCACCACCCGGGGCCAGTCCGCCGGCCTGCCCATCAAGATGGCCGGGGTGCCCTACCACGCCGTGGAGCAGTACCTGGCCAAGCTGGTGAAGATGGGTGAATCCGTGGTCATCTGCGAACAGGTGGGGGACCCGGCCACCAGCAAGGGCCCGGTGGAGCGGGCCGTCTCCCGCATCGTCACCCCCGGCACCCTGACCGACGCCGCCCTGCTGGACGAGAAGCGGGACACCCTGCTCATGGCCCTGACCGGCGGCCGCGGCGTCTGGGGCCTGGCCTGGCTCAACCTGGCCAGCGGCGAATTCCGCGTCAGCGAAGTGGCCACGGAAAAGTTGGCCGCCACCCTGGAACGCATCCGCCCGGCCGAAGTGCTGCTGCCCGATTCCCTGGTGCCGGAAGTGAATATCAGCGCCGCCACCACCCGCCGCCCCGACTGGCATTTCGACGGGGAAGCGGCCAAGCGCCTGCTGCTGGAACACTTCAAGGTACAGAGCCTCACCGCCTTCGCCGCCGAAGACCTGCGCCCGGCCCTGGGTGCCGCCGGGGCCCTGCTGCAATACGCCCAGGCGACCCAGGCCCAGGCCCTGCCCCACGTCCAGGGCCTCGTCGTGGAGCGGGAATCCGCCTACCTGGGGCTGGATGCCGCCACCCGCCGCAACCTGGAGCTGACCGAGACCCTGCGCGGCGAAACCTCCCCCACCCTCTTCTCCCTGCTGGATAGCTGCGTCACCGCCATGGGCGCCCGCTACCTGCGCCACGCCCTGCACCACCCCCGGCGCGACCGGGCAGTGCCGGCGGCCCGCATCGACGCCATCGGCGCCCTGCTGGAAGACCACCTGGCCCTGGCCAGCTATTTGCGCTCCGGGCTGAAGGGCTTTGCCGACGTGGAGCGCATCGCCGGCCGCATTGCCCTGCGCAACGCCCGCCCCCGGGACCTCTCCAGCCTGCGCGACTCCCTCGCCTGCCTGGAGGAACTGCGCCGCCCCCTGGCAGGCCATCCCTCGCCCTTGCTGGGTGAGCTGTGGGGCCAGCTGGAAGCACCGGTGGAGGCCATCGACCTGCTCATGCGCGCCATCGCCCAGGAACCGGCAGCCATGGTGCGGGACGGCGGCGTCATGGCCACCGGCTTCGATGCCGAGCTGGACGAGCTGCGGGCCCTCAACGACAACTGCGGCGCCTTCCTGGTGGACCTGGAAGCCCGGGAGAAGGAACGCACCGGCATCGCCACCCTCAAGGTGGAATACAACCGGGTGCACGGCTTCTACATCGAAGTCACCCACGCCAATGCCGACAAGGTGCCGGACGACTATCGCCGGCGCCAGACCCTGAAGAACGCCGAACGCTACATCACCCCGGAACTGAAGGCTTTCGAGGACAAGGCCCTCTCCGCCCAGGACCGCGCCCTGGCCCGGGAAAAGTGGCTCTACGAGCAGGTGCTGGATCAGTTGCAGCCGGTGGTGCCGCAGCTGCAGGCGGTGGCCCGGGCCCTGGCCCAGCTGGACATGCTGGCCTCCTTCGCCGACACCGCCGTGGCCCGCAACTGGTGCCGCCCCGAATTCACCGACCGGCCCGGCCTGTGGCTGGAAGCGGGCCGCCACCCGGTGGTGGAAAACGAACTGCAGGCCCAGGGCGACACCTTCATCCCCAACGACCTGGACCTGGGGGAAAGCGAAGACGCGGAACGCCGCCTGCTGCTCATCACCGGCCCCAACATGGGCGGTAAATCCACCTACATGCGGCAGACGGCGCTGATCGCCCTGCTCGCCCACGTCGGCTGCTACGTGCCGGCCAAGGCGGCCCGGCTGGGCCCCATGGACCAGATCTTCACCCGCATCGGCGCCTCCGACGATCTGGCTTCCGGCCGCTCCACCTTCATGGTGGAAATGACTGAGTCCGCCGCCATCCTGCACAACGCCACGGAACAAAGTCTTGTCTTGATGGACGAGGTGGGCCGGGGCACCTCCACCTTCGACGGCATGGCCCTGGCCATGGCCATTCTGCGCCACCTGCTGGAGAAGAACCGCAGCCTGACCCTGTTCGCCACCCACTATTTCGAGCTGACCCGCCTGGCCCACGAATACCCGGCCCTGGTCAATGTGCATCTGGACGCGGTGGAGCACGGCGACCGCATCGTCTTCCTCCACGCCGTGGAAGAAGGCCCGGCCAACCAGAGCTACGGGATTCAGGTGGCGGCCCTGGCCGGCATTCCCAGTGCGGTGGTGCGGGCCGCCAAGAAGGAACTGCGGCAACTGGAAACCCGGGCCGCGGTGGACCCGCTGCAGCCGGACCTCTTCGCCGCCGTCCCGGCGCCCGACGAGGGGCCGGAAGCGCCGGCCCACCCGGCCCTGGAGCGGCTGGGGGAGATCGATCCGGACAGCCTCTCGCCGCGAGAGGCCCTGGACCTGCTTTACGAACTGAAGACCTTGCAACGGGGCTAGGCGCGGGTGTTGCAGAGCCTCATCCCCTGGGTGGACCATCCCTGGCTGCTGCTGGCCTGCCTGGCCCTGTCGGTGCCGCCCCTGCGGGACATCTGGCGCATGATGTTCGGCGACGCTGCCGACTTTGCCGAAGACCTGAGGCTGGCTGCCCTCCCCGACTGGTGGGCCTGGTTCCAGGGCCGCTATTGGGACGGCCAGTGGGCCGAACTGAAACTGACCGTCTTCGCCCTGCTCTGCGTCGGCCTGCCCGCCGCCCTCTACCGCATCATCGCCGGCTGGGTGAACTGAAACTCTTCCTCCATGCCCTGGGCGCAGCCGGCGTCGAACAGGTCGGCCAGATGCACCAGCCAGCTGCGCAACTCCCGGTAGTGAGGCTCGAAGTCGTGGTGGAAGCTGCGGCTGGCCTCCTGCTCGTCACCCTGGGCCTGGGCCCGGGCGATGGTCCGCACGTCCTCGCACACCTGGCGGTGGATGCGGGCGAAATCGGAGAAGGAACCCAGATCGCCGAAGTTGCGCCGGGCGCCGCTGGCGATCCAGCGGCCCAGGGGCCGTTCTTCCAGCCGGGGCAGGCGCTCGCACCACATGGGCCCGGGCGTACGCCCGTCCACCACCCAGGCGGTAACTTCGCGGCGCACCGCCGTCCATTCGGCCGCCACGCGGCAGAAGTTGATCTGGCTGCGCACTTCCTCCCGTTCCCGCCGGGAGAAGGGACTACCGCTGAAAAAGGCTCGGATAAGGTCGAGGGGACGCATGGCACACCTCTTTTCTTATAGTGGTTGGCTTGATTTAATTTTATGCCTTTGCGCATAAAACGAAAGTAATATTCGGCGCCCCCAGGGTTCGTCCTAGGTACTTCCCGGGAAAGTCCCTAGGAACCAACTCGTAGTTTGCATATACCCAATCGATCTAGAAAACCGCTTTTTTAGTGCTAGACTCTCATCCACTGTCATGGCGGCCACCGAGGGGCCGCCCCACCGATCATCCAAACAAGGGAGACTCCTGATGCCGAAGCTCGAAACCCTGGCCGTACATGCCGGTTATTCCCCCGATCCCACCACCAAGGCGGCGGCGGTACCCATCTACCAGACCACCTCCTACGCCTTCTACAACACCCAGCACGGGGCTGACCTGTTCGACCTGAAGGTGGCGGGCAACATCTACACCCGCATCATGAACCCCACCCAGGACGTGCTGGAAAAGCGCGTCGCCGCCCTGGAAGGCGGCATCGCCGGCCTGGCCCTGGCTTCCGGCCAGGCTGCCATCACCTACGCCATCCAGACCATCGCCGAAGCCGGCGACAACATCGTCTCCACCGCCACCCTCTACGGCGGCACCTACAACCTGTTCGCCCACACCTTCCCCCAGCTGGGCATCCAGGTGCGCTTCGCCGACTACCGGGACCCGGCCTCCTTCGAGAAGCTGATCGACGGCAAGACCAAGGCCATCTACGCCGAAACCATCGGCAACCCCCTGGGCAACATCACCGACATCGAGAAGCTGGCCGAGATCGCCCACCGCAACGGCATTCCGCTGATCGTGGACAACACCGTGGCCAGCCCCTTCCTGCTGCGCCCCATCGAGTTCGGCGCCGACATCGTGGTGCATTCCCTGACCAAGTACCTGGGCGGCCACGGCAATTCCATCGGCGGCATCATCGTCGATAGCGGCAAGTTCCCCTGGGCCGAGCACAAGACCCGCTTCAAGCGCCTCAACGAGCCCGACGTTTCCTACCACGGCGTGGTGTACACCGAAGCCCTGGGCCCCGCCGCCTACATCGGCCGCGCCCGGGTCGTGCCCCTGCGCAACACCGGCGCCGCCATCAGCCCCTTCAACGCGTTCCTCATCCTGCAGGGCATCGAGACCGCCGCCCTGCGCATGGAGCGCATCACCGACAACACCATCGCCGTGGCCAAGTACCTGCAGAGCCACAAGAAGGTGAAGTGGGTGAACTACGCCGGCCTGGAAAACCACCCGGACCACGCCCTGGCCAAGAAATATCTGGGCGGCAAGCCCTCCGGCATCCTCACCTTCGGCGTCGAGGGCGGCATCGAGGGCGGCACCCGCTTCCAGGACGCGCTGCAATTGTTCACCCCCCTGGTGAACATCGGCGACGCCAAGTCCCTGGCCTGCCACCCGGCCTCCACCACCCACCGCCAGCTCAACCCGGAAGAACTGGCCAAGGCCGGCGTCACGGTGGATACGGTGCGCCTGTCCATCGGCATCGAGCACATCGACGACCTCATCGCCGACCTGGAACAGGCCCTGGCCGCCGTCTGAGCCACACCTGCCGCAACCATGAAACGGGGCCCCAGGCCCCGTTTTTTTTTTGCTCCCGGCGCCCCCCGGGACAACCGCCGCCTCGCATTCGGCATATGCCGATTGACAAGACGCCCCCGAATTTTTGACACTGGAACCATGGGCCGCAAGCCCGCCCGGCCATGCCGGGTGAATCAAACCCCTCCGCCGCTGTCCCAGCAGTGGAGGGAAGCGGGGATCGAGCCTGAGCGGGAGTGCGGATGGGCAATTTAGCAACGCGGATGCGCCGAAAAATCGAAAGCCTGCCCCTGAAGATCAAGGCAGCCCTCTTCTGCGCCCTCATTTTCGCCCTGGGCATGGGTTCCCTCGCCTATTACGTGGCCGACGCCCTGCGCCGGGATTCGGTGGTCCTCATCGGCCAGGAGCAGAAGACCGGCGCCGACTTCCTCGCCCGCACCCTGGAAGCGGAACTGCGGCTGCGCCTGGACGTCATCGACGGCCTGGCCCGCCACCTGGTCGCCCAGTCCCTCAACTCGCCCCGGCAGATCCAGACCTTCCTCAATGAGCAGACGGTGGCCAGCCGCATCTTTTCCCGGGACATCTACTTCATCGCCGCCAACGGCATCCGCACCGCCGAGTATCCGCAACGGGGCCACGTCGGCACGCCCTACAACGACAGCAGCTATTTCATCAGCATCCGGGACACCCGCAAGCCGGCCATCCGGGTCAGGTTCGGCCGCTTCGCCAAGAAGCCGGTGCTGCTGGTGGCGGTACCCGTCATCGCCGCCGACGGCACCTTCCTCGGCGCCCTCTGCGGTGCCGACGTGATCGCCCCGGGCAGCCCCCTGCACCTCACCGACGAAGTCCGTAACGGCCTGAGCGGCGGCTTCCACGTCTACGCCCTGGACCAGGGCATCTTCGCCGCCAGCACCGACCCCACCCGGGTCCTGGAAAAGCTGCCGGCTCCCGGCATCAATCCCCTGCTGGACCGCCGCCTCAAGGGCTATATCGGCCCGGGCCAGACCGTGGATTCCAAGGGCCTGGAAATCATCAGCGCCGCCGCCATGGTGCCCACCGCCAACTGGATGGTGGTGTCCTACCTGCCCACCCGGGAAGCCTTCGCCCCCCTGGAACGGGCCACAGCACGCATCTACAGCGGCGCCGCCCTCATCACCCTGCTGGTGGCCCTGCTGGTGTGGCTGGGGGTGCGCCGCTCCCTGGCGCCCCTGGAACGGGCCGCCCGCCAGATCGGCGAAACCGGGGCCGGCCACATTCCCCTGGAGCCGGTGGAGGTCCAGGGCAGCGGCGAGATCCGCATGCTGCTGCAGAACTTCAACCTGCTGCAGCAGCACATCGCCGCCCAGAACGAGACCATCCGCCGGGAGCGGGACCACCTGGAGGTGCTGGTGGAGGAGCGCACCGCCGAGCTGGTGGAGCTGACCAAATCCCTGCGGGACGCCAACCAGGAACAGCAGGCGGTCTTCGACGGCACTCGCATCGGCATCATCCTCACCCGGGACCGCATCATCCGCCGCTGCAACCGCACCATCGAGGAAATCCTCGGCTACGAGCCCGGGGAAATCCTGGAGCAGAGCACCCGCATCTGGTACCCGGACGAGGCCACCTTCCTCGCCGTGGGCGAGCGGGTGCGGGAGGGCCTGGCCCGCCACGGCTATTTCCGGGAGGAACTGGAGCTGGTACGCAAGGACGGCAGCCGCTTCTGGGGCCGCATCATGGCCCAGGTGATCGACCGCAACGCCCCGGAAAAGGGCATGGCCGGCACCGTGGAAGACATCGGCGAGGAGCGCCGCATCCTGGCCGAGATGACCCAGGCCAAAGCCCTGGCCGAAGCGGCGGCCCAAGCCAAGGCCGACTTCCTGGCCAACATGAGCCACGAAATCCGCACCCCCATGAATGCCGTCATCGGCATGACCCACCTGGCCCTGAAGACCGACCTGGACGAACGCCAGCGCGAATACCTGCGCAAGATCCAGCATTCCAGCCAGCACCTGCTGGGCATCATCAACGACATCCTGGACTTCTCGAAAAGCGAGGCCGGCAAGCTGCACATCGAGCAGATCGACTTCGACCTGGAGAAAGTGCTGGAGGACGTCTCCAGCCTGATGTCGGAGCGGGCCACCAGCAAGGGCCTGGAGTTCGTCATCGAAATGGCCGACGAGGTGCCGCGCCACCTGGTGGGCGACCCCCTGCGCATCGGCCAGGTGCTGATCAACTACGCCAGCAATGCGGTGAAATTCACCGAACGGGGCGAGGTGTCCATCCACGTCGGCCTGGAGGAAGACCAGGGCCAGGAGGTGCTGCTGCGCTTTGCCGTGCACGACACGGGCATCGGCATCAAGGCCGGGGAACTGCCCACCCTCTTCAACAGTTTCCAGCAGGCCGACAGCTCCACCACCCGCAAGTACGGCGGCACCGGCCTCGGCCTGGTCATCGCCAAGCGCCTGGCCGAACTGATGGGTGGCCAGGTGGGGGCCGAGAGCGAGCCGGGCCGGGGCTCCACCTTCTGGTTCACCGCCCGCCTGGGCCGGAGCAGCAACGCCCGCCACCGGGCCCCGCCCCGGCCCGACCTGCGGACCCGCCGCCTGCTGGTGGTGGACGACCACGACCATGCCCGGGACGTGGTCTGCGACATGCTGCGCAGCATGAGCTTCCAGGTCAGGGACACCGATTCGGGCAACCGCTGCCTGGCCGAACTGCAGCGGGCCAGCGCCGCCGGGGAGCCCTACGACATCGTCTTCCTCGACTGGCAGATGCCGGAAATGGACGGCCTCGCCACGGCCCGGGAAATCCGCCGCCTGGAGCTGCCCCAGCCGCCCCTGGTGCTGATGATCACCGCCTACGGCCGCGATGAGCTGGCCCGCAGCGCCGGCGAGAGCGGCCTCCAGGGCATCGAGGAAATCCTCATCAAGCCGGTCAGTCCTTCCCAGCTGTTCAACACCGTGATGCGCATCCTCGACCATGAGGACGGCCCCCACAGCGCGGCCGACCCGGAGGCCCTGCCCGACCTGGCGCCCCTGGCCGGCCTGCGGGTGCTGCTGGTGGAGGACAACCAGCTGAACCAGGAAGTGGCCAGCGAATTCCTGGCCGGCGCCAACATGGTGGTGGATGTGGCGGACGACGGCGCCAGCGCCCTGGAAAAGGTGCACAGCCAGCGTTACGACGTGATCCTGATGGACATGCAGATGCCGGTCATGGACGGCATCGCCGCCACCCGGGAAATCCGCAGGCAGTTCCCCGCCGCCGTCCTGCCCATCCTGGCCATGACCGCCAACGCCATGGAGCAGGATCGGGAACGCTGCCTGGCGGCGGGCATGAACGACCACATCGCCAAGCCGGTGGACCCGAGGGACCTGCTGGGCAAGCTGCTCAAGTGGCTGGCCCCCGGCGCGCCCCTCGTGGCCCCGCAGGCCGCCGCGCCGCTGCCCGGCACCGTCACGCCGACGCCGCCGGTCGCGGCCCCAGCCAAGGCCGACCGCCAGCCCTTCGCCGGCATCCCCGGGCTGGATGCGACCCTGGGCCTGCACCAGGCCCTGGACCGGGAAGGCCTCTACCTGCGCCTCATGGACAAGTTCGTCAGCGGCCAGCGCGACGCCCCGCAACGGCTGGCCCGGGCCATCGATGCCGGGGACTGGGTCGGTGCCGAACGGGAGGCCCACACCCTCAAGGGCGTCAGCGCCCAGATCGGCGCCATGCCCCTGCGCGACCTGGCCGAAGGGCTGGAGCACGCCATCCGCCAGCGGGACCCCCCGGACCTGCTGCAGGACCTGCTGGGCAAGATCGCCGACAGCCTGCCCCCGCTGGTGGACGCCATCGCCGCCGTCCTGGCCACCCAGGAAGTGCCGGCGGCCAAGGCCACGGTGAACTGGATGCAGGTGGAGGAAGTCTGCGCCCGCCTGGCCCAGCAGCTGGCGAACGACGATTTCGCCTGCGAAAAGCTCCTGGACGAACACGAGGCCCTGCTCCACGGCGCCCTGGGCGAGGACTTCCCGCCCCTGGCCCGGGCCGTGCGCGACTTTGACTTCACCCAGGCCCAGGCCCGGCTGCAGGCCCTGGCGGCAAGCCACCGGCTCAAGCTCTAGGGCGGCCCCGGGGCCGCCCCCGCCGCCCCGGCACAAAATCCTGAAAGGCCCCGGCGAGTTGTGTATATTGCGGCTGCGCCGGCCCGCCCGACCCGAACACCCACCCGGTCACACCCCCTGTCATGCCGCCGGCGCACCGTGACTGCCGCCCTGCCAAGACCATGCCGCTACGCAAAATCAACCCCGCCGCCTACGACGCCCTGCTGGCCGAAAAGATCGCCCGCTACCGGGCCGACTTCGCCCCCTTCGATCTGCCCGAGCCCCACATCGCCCGCTCCGCCCCCCTGCACTATCGGCTGCGGGCCGAATTCCAGATCGTCCGCCGCGAGGGCCAGGTGGCCTACGCCATGTTCAACCCGGACAATCCCCGGGAAGCGGTGCCCCTGGAAACCTTCCCCGTGGCCTCCGCCACCATCTGCGAGATGATGCCGCGGCTGCGGGACGAACTGCAGGCCAGCGAACTGCTCAAGGACTACCTGTTCCGCGTGGACTTCCTCTCCACCCTGAGCGGCGAACTGCTGGTGACCCTGGTGTACAAGCGGCCCCTGCGCCCCCTGTGGGAAGCGGCCGCCCGGGACCTGGCGCAGCGGCTCAACATCCAGCTCATCGGCCGCAGCCGCGGGCAGAAACTGGTCCTGGGCCGGGACTGGGTCGAGGAAAGCTTCGAACTGGAAGGCCGCCAGCTGCGCTACCAGCAGATCGAGGGCGCCTTCTCCCAGCCCAACGGCGAGGTGAACCGGCAGATGCTGGCCTGGGCCTGCGCCCAGGCCGACACCCTGGGCGGCGACCTGCTGGAGCTGTATTGCGGCAACGGCAATTTCACCATCGCCCTGGCGCCCCACTACGAGCGGGTGCTGGCCACGGAAATGAGCAAGACCTCGGTCCATGCCGCCCAGTACAACCTGGAAGCCAACCGGGTGGACAACGTCAAGGTGGTGCGCATTTCCGCCGAGGAATTCAGCGAAGCCTACAGCGGCACCAAGGAATTCACCCGCCTGGCCGGTATCGACCTGAAGGGCTACCGCTTCTCCACCGTCTTCGTGGACCCGCCCCGGGCCGGCCTGGACGACGGCACCCTGGCACTGGTGCGGGGCTTCGACCACATCCTCTACATCTCCTGCAACCCGGAGACCCTCAAGGCCAACGTGGCGGCCCTGCACGACACCCACCGCATCGCCGCGGCCGCCGCCTTCGACCAGTTCCCCTACACCGACCACCTGGAGTGCGGCCTGCTGCTGAGCCGCCGCTGACACCCGGCCTGCCGGCACCCCTGCCGGCAGCCGGCCCCGGGCAGGGCGGAATACTTTTGGGGCATGCTCTGGAAGGCAGGCAGGACGCCATTCTCCAGCCACGACAGGCTGGAATGTCCCTCCCTACTTGCTTCCAGGCCGATGACCTGATGGCAGGACACCCCGGGACTGGCGCCGCCTTTCTTGCTTATCTTTCTCGCCCGCTTTGCTGCCGCCTTCCCCGCCAGCCGACCTGTCTCTTTCATCCGCCACACCTTGCACCTGCTCCCGGCAGCGCCCGGCGACTGGTGCCTTGCACCACTTACCACCGCCGGCTGATGCCCCAGCAACGCCGCTCCGCGATAGCCGCCGTCCTTTCCCCCGGCCGCCGGCCTCGGTAGACTGGCGCCTCCATGGCCCCATCATTCCGTTGTCGGCCTCACCCAACGCGCTTCATCCTACGCCCCGAAGAAACCCCATGGCCCGTCGTCTGCTGCTGTCCTTCCTGCTCCCCCTGCTGCTCCTCGCCAGCCCGGCCCTGCGGGCGGCCGGACTCAGCGTGGGCCTGGCCGCCGACGTTTCCTCTCTGGACCCCCACTATCTCAACGCCGCCCCCAATATCGCCGTGGCCAGCCACTTCTTCGAGACCCTGGTGGCGGTGGACAAGGACGGCCAGTTGGTGCCCGGCCTGGCCCAGTCCTGGCAGGCCATCAATCCCACCACCTGGGAATTCAAGCTGCGCCCCGGCGTGAAATTCCACGACGGCAGCCCCCTCACGGCGGAGGACGTGGTCTTCTCCCTGGAGCGCCCCGCCAGCCTCACCCAGAGCCCGGGTCCCTTCACCGGCTTCACCAGGGCCATCAGCGGCAAGAAGGTGGTGGATGCCCACACCCTGCGCCTGACCACGGCCCAACCCTACGGCCCCCTGCCCCTGGACCTGGCCTCCGTCTTCATCGTCTCGAAGAAAGCCGCGGCCAAGGCGACGACGGAAGACTTCAACAGCGGCAAGGCCCTGGTGGGGAGCGGCCCCTTCCGCCTGGTCAAGTTCCGCCGCGGCGAGGCGGTGGAGCTGGCCCGTTTCGACGGCTACTGGGGCGAGAAACCCGCGTGGGATACGCTCACCCTGCGCATCCTGCCGGCGGATGCCGCCCGCCTCGCCGCCCTGCTGGCGGGCCAGGTGGACATGATCGAAGGCGTGCCCGGCGCCGACGTGGCCAGGCTGAAAAAGGACGCACGCTTCCGTCTCGAGCAGCGCGTCTCCTGGCGCACCCTGTTCCTGCAACTTGATCTCTTCCGCGACGCCTCGCCCTTCGTCACCGACCTGGCCGGCAAGCCCCTGGCAAAGAATCCCCTGAAAGACCTCAAGGTGCGCCAGGCCCTCTCCCGGGCCATCAACCGGGAGGCCCTCGCCGCCCGCACCCTGGACGGCCTCGGCGTGCCCGCCAGCCGCCTGGTGGCGCCGGGCATTCCCGGCCACGGCCAGCAGCCGGCGGCGGAGCCCTACGATCCCGAAGGGGCCAAGCGCCTGCTGGCCGAAGCGGGCTACCCCCAGGGCTTCGCCCTGACCCTGCACGGCCCCAACAACCGCTACCTCAACGACGAGCAGATCCTGCAGACCCTGGCCCAGTTCTTCGGCCGCATCGGGGTCAAGACCAAGGTGGAAACCCTGCCCCTGGCCGCCTATTTCGGCCGTCTGCGCCATGCCGATTTCAGCGCTGCCCTGCTTGGCTGGGGCTCCCTCTCCGGCGACTTCGCCCTGCGCACCCTGCTCGGCACCCCGGACGAAAAATCCGGCTGGGGCGCCTGGAACTGGGGCCGCTTCAGCGACGCCAGGGTGGATGCGGATATCCGCAGCGCCCTGGCCAGCACCGACCCGGCCCGCCGCAGCCGCGCCGCCGAGACGGCCATGGATCAGGCCATGCAGCAATTGCCGGTGATCCCCCTGCACCATCAGGTCGCCACCTGGGCCTTGCGCGCGGGCCTCACCTACCCGGCCCGCATCGACGAATTCACCTTCGCCGCCCAGGTGCGGCCCCGCTAGGCCGGCAGGTACGCCGAGCTGCCCCAACCCCGGACGAGACCCGCACCGTGACCTTCATCCTCCGCCGTCTGCTGCACGGGGCCTGGGTCCTGCTGGCGGTCTCCGCCCTGGTCTTCGCCGCCCTCTACGTGGTGGGCAACCCGGTGGAACTGCTGGTGGATCCCCAGGCCGACCCGGCGGACACGGCCCGCACCATCGCCGCCCTGGGCCTGGACCAGCCCCTCTGGTGCCAGTACCGGACCTTCCTCGGCAACGCCGCCCGGGGCGACCTGGGCACCTCCTTCATCCACGGCGTGCCGGCCCTCTCCCTGATTCTGGAGCGCCTGCCGGCCACCCTGGAACTGGCCGCGAGCGCCCTCTTCCTGGCCCTGCTGCTAGGCATTCCCCTGGGCCTGTGGGCCGGCCTCCGGCCGACCTCCCTTGCCAGCCGCCTCATCGGTGCCGCCTCCACCCTGGGCTTCGCCCTGCCCGCCTTCTGGGTCGGGCTGATGCTGATCCTGGTCTTCGCCGTGCAACTGCAATGGCTGCCGCCGGGGGGCAGGGGCGAGACCCGGGAAGTGCTGGGCCTGTCCCTGTCGATTTTCACCCTGGACGGCTGGCGGCACCTGCTGCTGCCGGCCCTCAACCTGGCCCTCTACAAGGCCGCCCTGGTGGTGCGCCTGGTGCGGGCCGGCAGCAGGGAAGCCCTGGCCCAGGACTACGTGCGCTTCGCCCGGGCCAAGGGCCTGACGGAAAGCCGGGTGGTGACGGGCCATGTGCTGCCCAACACCCTCATTCCCGTGGTCACCGTGCTGGGCATGGAGCTGGGGGCCCTGATCGCCTTCGCCGTGGTCACCGAGACGGTGTTCGGCTGGCCCGGCATGGGCAAGCTGCTGATGGACGCCATCAACGCCCTGGATCGCCCCGTGGTGGTGGCCTACCTGCTCTTCGCCGCCGCCCTTTTCGTGGTCCTCAACCTGCTGGTGGAACTGCTCTACGGCTGGCTCGACCCCCGGGTGCGGGAGGGACGGCAATGAGCGAGTCCCGTCCCGATTCCACTCCCACTCCCACTCCCATTTCCACTTCCGCTGGCGGCGGCGTTGCGGCCCCCTGCATGAGCCGTTTCTCGTCATCCTTCCTCGCCCGCTTCGCCGCCAACCCCGCCGGCAAGCTGGCCCTGCTCCTGCTCGCCCTGACCCTGCTGACGGCCTTCGCCGGCCCCTTCCTGGCGCCCCAGGACCCCTACGACCCGGCGGCCCTGGACATCCTGGACGCCCGCCTGCCCCCGGCCAGCGCCGCCGCAGCCGGCGGCACCTATCTCCTGGGCAGCGACGAACAGGGCCGGGACCTGCTCTCGGCCATGGTGTACGGCCTGCGCCTGAGCCTCTTGGTGGCGGGCGCCGGCACCGGCCTGGCCTGCCTCCTGGGGGCCGCCCTGGGCCTTACCGCCGGCTACTTCGGCGGCCGCTGGGAGCGGCTGGTGCTGGCCCTGGCCGACCTGCAGCTGTCCTTCCCCGCCCTGCTCATCGCCCTGGCCCTGCTGGCCCTCTCCGGCCCGGGCCTGCCCAAGGTGGCCCTGGCCCTGGCCGCCTCCCAGTGGGCCTACTTCGCCCGCAGCGCCCGGGCCGCCGCCCTGGTGGAATCGGGCAAGGACTACATGGCCGCCGCCCGCCTGCAGGGCCTCTCCCACGCCCGCCTGCTGTGGCGCCATCTGTTGCCCAACTGCCTGCCGCCCCTGCTGGTGATCCTGCCCCTGCAACTGGCCGCCGCCATTTCCCTGGAAGCCACCCTTTCCTTCCTCGGCCTCGGCGCCCCGGCCACCGAGCCCTCCCTCGGCCGCCTCATCGCCAACGGCTTTGCCTACCTGCTCTCGGGCCAGTACTGGATCAGCCTCTATCCGGGGCTGCTACTGACCCTGGCGGTCACCGCCATCACCCTGGCCGCCGACCGGCTGGCCGCGGTGCTGGACCCGCGCCGGCAGGAGGGCTGACAATCGCCCCCTGCCCCAGGCCCCCCACACCAACCGCCTTCCAACCGATATCCGCCATGCGACTGATCGACCAACTGCAACGCCTCTACTGCCTGCCCCAACAGTGCGGCCACGTCCTGCCTCCGGGCGCGGCCGTCACCGCCCCGGCCCGCCGCCTCGCCGCCGCCGACCTGGAACGGGGCCCGGCCGGCGAGGCCGCCATCGCCATGCACCTGACCAGCCCGGAAGGCTATGCCCGGGCCCTGGTTGTCGAATTTGCCCGCAGCGCCCACTGGCCCCAGGCCGCCGCCCTCTGCCAGGCCCTCACCGAGGAACTGGAACTGCCGGCCCCGGCCGTGGCCGTCGGCGGCCCGGCGGGCTACCAGCTGTGGCTGTCCCTGGCCGAACCCCAGCCCGTCGCCGCGCTGCAAGCCTTCCTCCAGGCCCTGGTACAAAAGTATCTGGCCGACGTGCCCGCCGCCGCCCGGCGCTGCTACCCGGTCGACGGTGGCGAGGGCAATGACTGCCCCCGACTGCCCCCGGCCCGGCTGGCCAACGAGGGCTGGAGCGCCTTCATCGACCCCACCATGGGCGCCATGTTCGCCGACGAGACCTGGCTACCCATGGCCCCCAACGCCGACAAGCAGGCGGACATGCTGGCCGCCCTGAAAAGCATCAGCACCACGGATTTCCAGCGGGCCCTGGCGCAACTGCAGGCGGAGTCCGCCGCGGCCGAGGCTGACGAGCCGCTGGCCGAGCCGCCCGCACAACCAACAGCCAAGCCATTCTCCACGGCATCTGCCGCGACAGCCGCATCCCTGGCCGCTCCCAGCCTGGGCAGCCAGTTCAGCGATCCCCGGGACTTTCTCCTGGCGGTGATGAACGACGCCGGCGCCAGCACCGAGCAGCGCATCGAGGCGGCCAAGGCCCTGCTGCCCTATTTCCACGGACCCAAGCGCTGAACGGTGCCGCCGCACCGGACGGCGCCCGCTTCTACCACCACGCTCCCACCACTTTCCATTCCCTCCACTCCGCCGGAGCCAGCCATGAGCACCTTCACCAAAGTCACCCTGTATACCGATCACGACGGCTACGCCCGCTTCCGCGAGGAAGAAGTGCCCCTCAGCGAAGGCACGCCCCAGGCCATGCTCTCCGCCCTCACCCCGGCCAAGGCCTGCCAGTTCCGCCAGAGCCCGGTGGGTTTCCGCAGCCAGTTCCACTGCACCACCGAAGAACAATGGCTGTTCGTCCTCGGCGGCGAAATGAAGATCGGCCTGCAGGACGGCAGCAGCCGCAACTTCAAGGCCGGCCAGCACTTCTACTCCGCCGACACCCTGCCCGCCGACGCCACCTTCGATCCCAAGGTGCACGGCCACTGGAGCTGCCAGGTGGGCGACGAGCCCCTGGTGACCCTGTTCGTCAAGGTGTAAGGCCGGTTCCGGCAATCCCGTGGCGGCCGTGATGCCGCCGGTTGCAGACGCCAAAGCGGCCGCAGCGATGCGGCCGTTTTCTTTTTGGGGGGGCGGACTATACTGCCCGGACAGGTCGGCCCGGACAGTCGCTTTTCCCGCCATCCTTCACCATAGCCATTGGCTATTTCGAATATTCGATTAATCAATTTTAATAATTACAGCCGATTCACTAGACTGCCTCATATCCGATCATCAACGGTTCACCCAAGGAGGAAAAAATGGCAAACGACACGAATCAAACCAAGCCCGCCGGCCAATGCCCGGTCATGCACGGTGCCCAGACCACCGCCGGCAGCCAGACCATGCAATGGTGGCCCAAGGCCTTGAACCTGGACATCCTGCACCAGCACGATGCCAAGACCAATCCCATGGGTGCCGGCTTCAACTACCGTGAAGAACTGAAGAAGCTGGATGTGGCCGCCCTGAAGAACGACCTCAAGGCCCTCATGACCGACAGCCAGCCCTGGTGGCCGGCCGACTGGGGCCACTACGGCGGCCTCATGATCCGCATGGCCTGGCACTCCGCCGGCACCTACCGCATCGCCGACGGCCGGGGCGGCGCCGGCACCGGCAACCAGCGCTTCGCCCCCCTCAATTCCTGGCCCGACAACGCCAACCTGGACAAGGCCCGGCGCCTGCTCTGGCCGATCAAGAAAAAGTACGGCAACAAGATCAGCTGGGCCGACCTGATGATCCTGGCCGGCAACATGGCCTATGAATCCATGGGTCTGAAGACCTTCGGCTTCGCCTTCGGCCGGGAAGACATCTGGCATCCGGAAAAGGACATCTACTGGGGTTCCGAGAAGGAATGGCTGGCCCCCACCGGCGCCGAAGGCAGCCGCTACTCCGGCGAGCGGGACCTGGAAAACCCCCTGGCCGCCGTCATGATGGGCCTCATCTATGTGAATCCCGAAGGCGTGGACGGCAAGCCCGATCCCTTGAAGACCGCCCGGGACATGCGCACCACCTTTGCCCGCATGGCCATGAACGATGAAGAAACCGTGGCCCTCACCGCCGGCGGCCACACCGTCGGCAAGGCCCACGGCAACGGCAGCGCCGCCAACCTGGGCCCCGCCCCGGAAGGCGCCGAGCTGGACGAACAGGGCCTGGGCTGGAACAACCACAGCAGCCGCGGCATCGGCCGCGACACCGTGACCAGCGGCATCGAAGGCGCCTGGACCACCCACCCCACCCAGTGGGACAACGGCTACTTCAAGCTGCTGCTCGGCTACGACTGGTGGCTGCAGAAGTCCCCCGCCGGCGCCCACCAGTGGGAGCCCATCAACATCAAGGAAGAAGACATGCCGGTGGATGTGGAGGACCCCAGCATCCGCTGCAAGCCCATCATGACCGACGCCGACATGGCCCTCAAGTTCGACCCGGAATACCGCAAGATCGCCGAGCGCTTCCGCGACGACCAGGCCTATTTCTCGGAGACCTTCGCCCGGGCCTGGTTCAAGCTGACCCACCGGGACATGGGCCCCAAGGCCCGCTACTTCGGCCCGGACGTGCCCCAGGAAGACCTCATCTGGCAGGACCCCATCCCCGCTGGCCGTAAGAACTACGACGTGGCCGCGGTGAAGGCCAAGATCGCCGCCGCCGGCCTCTCCATCGGCGAGATGGTGGCCACCGCCTGGGACAGCGCCCGCACCTACCGGGGCTCCGACAAGCGGGGCGGCGCCAACGGCGCCCGCATCCGCCTGGCGCCGCAGAAGGACTGGGAAGGCAACGAACCGGCCCGCCTGGCCAGGGTGCTGGCGGTCTATGAAAAGATCGCCACTGAGACCGGCGCCAGCGTTGCCGACGTCATCGTCCTGGCCGGCAATGTGGGCGTGGAGCAGGCCGCCAAGGCCGCCGGCTTCCCGGTCGACGTGCCCTTCGCCCCGGGCCGTGGCGATGCCACCCAGGCCATGACCGACGTGGAATCCTTCGAAGTGCTGGAACCCCTGGCCGACGGCTTCCGCAACTGGCAGAAGACCCACTACGTGGTGACGCCGGAAGAGATGATGCTCGACCGGGCCCAACTGCTGCGCCTCACCGCCAGCGAGATGACCGTATTGGTGGGCGGCCTGCGCGTTCTCGGCGCCAACCACGGCGGCAGCCAGCACGGCGTCTTTACCGAGCGGGTCGGCGTGCTCAGCAACGACTTCTTCGTCAATCTGACCGACATGGCCTACACCTGGAAACCCACGGGCCGCAACAGCTACGCCATCGTCGATCGCCACAGCAGCGCCACCAAGTTCACCGCCACCCGGGCCGACCTGGTCTTCGGCTCCAACTCGGTCCTGCGCGCCTACGCCGAGGTCTACGCCCAGGACGACAACCAGGAAAAGTTCGTCCGCGACTTCATCGCCGCCTGGACCAAGGTGATGAACGCCGACCGTTTCGATCTGAACTAAGGCGCCAACCCCGCCGCCGCCCGCCAGGGCGGCCGGTGGGGCACTCAACCACAAGGCCCGGCGGCGTTGCCCCGGGCCTTTTCATGTGCAAGCAGTCGCAAGGATTGATTGCATGACATTTGGCTGAACGACTGGCAAAATCAACGGGAAATCGAACGAACGCCGCGTATGACCGCCATCTATCCCCTTGAATATTGCCGCCGATCTGACGGAAGCCTCTGTTGGGAAGCATCCCAGGCTGCTGCGTTTTCTGACTTATACGGCGTTTCGCCGGCTTATATGGCAGTTTTGCCGCCAACTTCACGTAGAGCCAATAGCAACCATGTCCCGATATAACGATCCCATTACCACTGCCGCCGAGTACATCAGCATCCAGCTTCACCCCGAGGTGATTCGTGGTGACTTCGTTCGGAACATCCGCGTCTACTATCACGCCGCAGAAATTGTTTACGTACTACAGGCACTTTCGGGCGGGATGGCCGCGTTGTTTGTTGGCCTTCTAACCAATCATCTGTACGACAAAGCAAAGAAGCCGGATCAGAAACTCGTAGATATCCAGGCATTGTTGCTCAAGCAACAAAAGAAGTTGGCGGAGTTGGAGGCGCTAATTTCAAGAGAGAAAGACAAAGGGTTCGCAACTGTCGCCCAGCAGCACCTTGACACACACAAAAGGACTATTGGGTTAATCCAAGATTCGGACCCCTACATCTCTGGATTGATTGAAACTGTTCTCTCAGAACTGGAGGCCCGAGGTCAAGAGTCTCTAGCTACGGAAATCGAGTCTTACTATGAGTGAGCCGAAGAAGTTGGCTCTAACAACTCGTTGCAGGGGACGCTGCGCGATAAAGCTGCGTTGAGCCCCTGAACTCAAACGTTGGGCGAACTGGCTGAATTACTTTGACGCGGAAAGCGCGGCATGAGCAGAGCACAAGAATTAATTGATCTTCCGAGTGAAAGCCTTTCTGTCGAGTTGAAGCAATGGATCGACCCGGACTCTCCCGAGGGGATTGCGAAGATCGCGCGATCTGCTTTGGCCCTTCGGAATTTTGGCGGGGGGTATCTTGTCATTGGATTCTCGGACGACACCCTCGCGCCAGATACCACGAACGTGCCTTCGGATGTCCACGGTGCATTTCACCTCGACAAAATCCAAGGGCTTGTGTCGCGTTACGCATCAGAACCCTTCGAGATCACGGTGTCGTTCCCGACCCGTGGAGAGCAAGCATATCCCGTAATTGAGATTCCCCCGGGCGTCAAAACACCGGTGGCAGCAAAGGCTGACTTGATCCACAACAGCCAGAAGTTGATTACTGCCGACGACGTCTATGTAAGAACACTGAGGTCTAACAACACACCGAGCACATCGAGGGCTGGTTGGAAGGATTGGCCGAAGGTGGTGGAGGTGTGTTTTGACAACCGGGAGGCGGACATTGGCCGGTTCTTGCGTCGTCATTTGAGCGGCGGAAATTTGACCGTGCTGCAGGAACTGTTAGGCGGACTTGCTCAAAGTAGTGAGCCGGTGCCAACGAACGAAGAGTTGGCTAGGGGGTTACTTCAAGAAGGGGCGGCCAGGTTTTTAGCGGCTTTGTCTCAGCGCAACATCGAACTTCCACAGCATGGCACGTGGGAGGTTGCTCTCGTAATAAGCGGGGCTATCGGGCAGTTCGCGGCGAATCGGGACTTTCTCAATCTCTTAGATTCAACCAACCCAGACTATACCGGATGGCCAGTTTGGCTCGATAGCCGAGGCTTCACCGACTCACAATCGCGCCCTTACGTCCTCGATGGAGGATGGGAGGCGCTCATCGTCAGTTTGGATTCCGGGTGGTCGAATCACATTGACTTCGAGAGATTTGACCCAAAGGGGCATTTCTACCTTCGGCGCGCCCTTCAGGACGATGTTTCGGGCTCCGAGCGCGCCCCAGCCCCAATGGTAGCAATGGATTTTGCATTGCAAGTTATCAGGGTTGCTGAAGCTCTAGCCGTTGGGACTGCGTTCGCGAAGGCGATGTCGACTGATCCAGAGAAGACTGTCGCAACGTTTGCGCTACGCTGGACACGACTGAGAAATCGAGAACTCCACTCATGGGCCAACCCCGAGCGATACATCTCTCCCGGACGCCGAGCGCATCAGGATACTGTCGTGTCGACGGTCACAATTCCGGCTGACATCGCAATATCCGGCCTAGATGTTTTTGTAGCTAAGGCACTTGGCCCGCTGTTTGAAGTGTTTGATGGATTCGTTCTAGGGCAAGCCGTTTATGAGGATCTGACCAAACGACTCATTGAAAGAAGGCTCTAGGTGAGACACGCAGTTCGCCCAACCCATCAATCCACCGGATACTGAGCGATGAAGCCGTACAGCGCCGGTGACTTCAAGCGTTAGCTCTACATTTCAAACTCCCCGCTGATCCAAACTGACCAGTTCTGTCTCGATTCAAATAGCCCCCGCTTTACCATTCGTCACAACCTCCCCCGCCCCTTTTCGTTAGCATGTCGGGCACGCTCCCCTGACGCCTCGCCATGCCGCCTTTTCTCCGCGCCCTCAATTCCCGCAATTACCGGCTCTATTTCGTCGGCCAGCTGATTTCCCTGGCGGGAACGTGGATGCAGCAGATCGCCATGGCCTGGCTGGCCTACCGGCTTTCCAATTCGGCTTTCGTGCTGGGCAGCGTGGGCTTTGCCAGCCAGATTCCCATCCTCTTTTTCTCCGCCTTCGCCGGGGTGTGGAGCGACCGGGTGGACCGGCGGCGCCTGCTTCTGCTGAGCCAGAGCCTTTCCATGGTGCAGGCCCTGGCACTGGCGGTGCTGGCCTGGCTGGAGTGGATCACGCCGGGGCTGCTGATTTTCATGGCCCTCTGCCTGGGCTGCATCAATGCCCTGGACGTGCCGGCGCGGCAGGCCATCGCGGTGCAGCTGGTGGACGACAAGGAGGATCTGCCCAACGCCATCGCCCTCAATTCCTTTCTCATGAACGCGGCCCGCTTCGTCGGCCCGGCCCTGGCGGGGTATCTGGTGGTGCTGATGGGGGAGGCGGTGTGCTTCCTGCTCAATGCCCTTTCCTACCTGGCGGTGCTGCTGGCCCTCTCGGCCATCCGCCTGCCGGCCCAGGGCCCCAGTCGGCCGGCGCCGGCCCTGGATGCGCTGAAGGAGGGCATCCGCTATGTGCGCGGGCATGGCCCGATCCGGCGTTCCCTGCTGCTGGTCTCCTGCATCAGCTTCCTGGCCACGCCCTATGCGGTGATGATGCCCCTCTTCGCCAAGGAGATTTTCGGCGGCGACGCGGGCACCTTCGGCCTGCTCATGGGCTGCGCCGGCGCCGGCTCCCTGGTGGCCAGTTTCTTCCTCGCCAGCCGGCGCGATACGGGCGGCCTGGAGGGCAAGGTGGCCCTGGCCGCCCCGGCGGTGGGGGCCGCCCTCACCTGCTTCGCCCTCAGCCCCTCCCAGCAGGTGGCCTACCCCATCATCATGAGCATCGGCTTTTGCGTCATCATCACCATCGCCGGCAGCAACACCCTGATCCAGACCCGGGTGAACAACGCCTACCGGGGCCGGGTCATGGCCATCTTCTCCATGGCCTTTCTCGGCATCGCGCCCCTGGGCAGCTTCATCGTCGGCAGCGTTGCCCATCAGGTGGGCATCCGCCCCACCCTGGCGGCCTGCGGCCTGCTGACCCTGGCGGCGGGGCTGGTATACCGCCGCCTGACCCGGGCCGCCTCAGCCCAGGAGCCAGTTGAGCAGGCCGCCGCCGAGCACCAGATGGACAAAGAGGGCGGCGCCCAGCAGCAGCGGCCGTAGGCCGGCCCGGCCCATGCGGGCCAGGGTGGTCTCCAGGCCCAGGGCGGCCATGGCGGCCGTCAGCAGCACCATGCCGCACTGGCGCAGGGCCGCCACCACCCCTTCGGGCAGCAGTTGCAGGGAATTGACCCCGGCCAGCAGGATGAAGGCCACGGCAAACCAGGGCACCGCCACCGGGCTGCGGCGGGACGCCCCCTCCGCCTCGGCCTTGCTGCCTCGCGCCAGGAAGGCGCCGAGCAGGAGCAGGAAGGGCACCAGCAGCAGCACCCGGATCATTTTCACCACCACCGCGCCGCGGGCCACCTCCGGCCCCAGGGCATCGCCGATGGCCACCACCTGGGCCACCTCATGCACGGTGGAGCCGACGTAGCGGCCGAAATCCAGATGCTGGGGGCCGATCCAGGCGTACAGCAGGGGATAGAGGCCCATGGCCAGGGTGCCGAAGAGCACCACCGTGCCCACCGCCACCGCCGTCTTTTCCGCCGTGCGGGCTTCGTCCAGGCGCAGCACGGGCACCGTCGCCACCACCGCCGCGGCGCCGCAGATGGCGCTGCCGGCGGCGGTAAGCAGGGCCGTCTCCCGGTCCAGGCCGAGCAGGCGGATGCCGATGAAACAGCCCAGAGCCAGGGTGGAAGCCACCAGCAACACGTCCGCCAGCAGACCGGCGCTGCCCACGGCGACGATCTGCTGCCAGGAGAGGTTGAAGCCGTAAAGGGCCACCCCGGCCCGCAGCAGGTTGCGCTGGGCCAGCCCCAGGCCGGCGCGGCGGGCACCCTGGGCCAGGGCCGGCCAGCCGTTGCCGAGCACGGCGCCGATGAGGATGGCCAGGGTCAGGGAACTGGCGCCGTAGCGCACCAGGCCGGCGCCCTGGGCCAGCCCCAGGGCCAGCGCGCTGATGGCGGCCGCCAGGGCCAGGCCGGGAATCCACTGTCTCCACTGCCGCAGGTTTGCCATGAATTTCTTTCTCGAAAACGAACCTGGCGAACATTAGCCCCCGCTCATACAATAGGTAAAACCGATAATTCTTATTCGATACATCAGCCACGCCGATGAAAATCACCCTGCGCCAACTGGAAGTCTTCGCCGCCGTGGCCAGCCACGGTCACGTCACCCGGGCCGCCGAGGCGGTGGCCCTGACCCAGTCCGCCGCCAGCATGGCCCTGGCGGACCTGGAGCGGCAGCTCTCGGTGCAGCTCTTCGACCGGGTGGGGCGCCAGCTGCTGCTCAACGAGGCGGGCCGGCAGCTGCTGCCCCGAGCCCAGCAGGTGCTGGACCAGGTGCGGGAGATCGAGGCCGGTGCCGCCGGGTCCGCCGCCTTCGACCTGCACCTGGGAGCCAGCCTGACCATCGGCAACCACCTGCTGCCGCCCCTGGTGGCGGAACTGCAGCGGCGCCATCCCCAGGGCCGGGTGCGCCTCTCCCTGCACAACACGGAACAGGTGCGGGCCGACCTGCTGGCCTTCCGCATCGACCTGGGCTTCGTCGAAGGGCCGGTGCAGGAGCCCCGCCTGCGGCGCTTTTCCTGGCGCCCGGACCGGCTCCAGGTGTTTGCCGCGGCGGGCCATCCCCTGGCTGGCGGCACCGCCACGCCGGCGGACCTGGCCGGGGCCGGCTGGGTGCTCCGGGAGCGGGGCTCGGGCACCCGGGAGGTGTTCGACCGGGCCCTGGCCAACGCCACCCTGACGCCCCGGGTGGCCCTGGAGCTGGAACAGCCGGAGGCCATCCGCCAGTGCGTCCGGGCCGGCCTGGGCCTGGGCTGCCTTTCCCGCCTGGAGCTGGAGGATGCCTTCCAGGCCGGCTGGCTGGCCCCGGTGGCAGCCCCCTTCCTCAACCTGGAGCGGGACCTGCAGGTGCTGGTCCATGCCGACCGGCACCTGAGCCCCGGGCTCCTGGCGGTGCTGGCCCTGTGCGGCATCGAGATTTGACCCGCATCAGAAAACCGGCGGCGCCAAGGCCTATGATGGAGACATCGTCCATCCATTGAGGAGAAGCGTCATGGCCCAGATGATGAAAGCCGCCGTCGTCCACGAATTCGGCAAGCCCCTGGTGATCGAGGAAGTGCCCGTGCCCGAGGTGCCGCCCGGGCAGGTGCTGGTCAAGGTGGTGGCCTCCGGGGTCTGCCACACCGACCTCCACGCCGCCGACGGCGACTGGCCGGTGAAGCCTTCCCTGCCCTTCATCCCCGGCCATGAGGGGGTCGGCTACGTGGCCGCCGTCGGCGCCGGCGTCACCCACGTCAAGGAAGGGGACCGGGTCGGCGTCCCCTGGCTGCACACCGCCTGCGGCCATTGCGAACACTGCATCACCGGCTGGGAAACCCTCTGCGATTCCCAGCAGATGACCGGCTACACGGTGAACGGCGGCTATGCCGAATACGTGCTGGCCGATCCGGGCTACGTCGGCAAGCTGCCCGACACCCTGGAATTCGCCCCCGCCGCCCCGGTGCTGTGCGCCGGCGTCACGGTGTACAAGGGGCTCAAGGTGCTCGAATGCAAGCCCGGCGATTGGGTCGCCATCTCCGGCATCGGCGGCCTCGGCCACATGGCGGTGCAGTACGCCAAGGCCATGGGCTTCCACGTCATCGCCGTCGATGTGGCGGACGAAAAGCTGGCCCTGGCCAAGACCCTGGGCGCCGACGTCACCCTCAACGCCGCCCAGGTGGACCCGGTGGCGGAAATCCAGAAGCAGATCAAGGGCGCCCACGGCATCCTGGTCACCGCCGTCTCCCGCAGTGCCTTCAGCCAGGCCCTGGGCATGCTGCACAAGCGCGGCACAATGTCCCTGGTGGGCCTGCCCCCCGGCGACTTCGGCCTGCCCATTTTCGACGTGGTGCTCAACGCCAAGACCGTGCGCGGCTCCATCGTCGGCACCCGCAAGGACCTGGAAGAAGCCCTGGCCTTTGCCGGCGAGGGCAAGGTGAAGACCCACTACAGCACCGACCGGATCGAGAACATCAACGACATCTTCGGCCGCATGAAGGCCGGCCACATCGACGGCCGCATCGTGCTCAACATCTAGCCGCGCCAGTACCAGGGCAACGGCTGCCAGGCCGGCTCCCCGGAGCCGGCCTTTTTCATGACCGCCCGGGCCGCCCTAGGCGCCTTTCGTTGCCTCCGCCGCCCGCGCCTCCTCGGCCCGGTGGATGAGGCGCTTGCGCCGCTGCACCAGGTTCTGCAGCTGGGTCAGGCCGTAGAGCAGGGCCTCGGCGGTGGGCGGGCAGCCGGGGATGTAGATGTCCACCGGAATGATGCGGTCGCAGCCCCGCACCACGGAGTAGGAGTAGTGGTAGAAGCCGCCGCCGTTGGCGCAGGAGCCCATGGAGATGACGTAGCGGGGCTCGGCCATCTGGTCGTAGAGCTTGCGCAGGGCCGGGGCCATCTTGTTGGTGACGGTGCCGGCGACGATCATCAGGTCCGCCTGGCGCGGGCTGGCCCGGGGCATCATGCCGAAGCGGTCCATGTCGTAGCGGGAGGCGGCGGCGTGGATCATTTCCACGGCACAGCAGGCCAGGCCGAAACTGAGATACCAGAGGCTGTTGCTGCGCACCGCTTCGGTCAGGGTGTCGACCTGGGTCAGCAGATAGCCGTCGCCGTACAGGGTGGGAGCGTGTTGCACCGTTTTCTCCAGACAAGGGAAACGGTGGGCAGTCTAGGCGGGGGAAAAGAGTCCGGCTTGTACGGAGTCGACATCGTCGGGCAGGAAGAGGTCGCGGAAGTCCCGCTGCCCCAGGCGGTACCACCAGTATCCGGGAGCCCCATCGGCGACGGCGCGCAGCAGCTCCCCCGGGGAGGCGCCGGCCATGTCCCGGTAATCCCGGTCCATGTGGGCCTGGTCGTAGTAGCCGAAGTCCTGGGCGATGCGGGTCAATTCGCCCCGCCGGGGCGGCTGGGCCTGGAGACGGGCCAGGGAGAAGCCGAAGCGGGCCACCCGCCGCAGCTCCCGCAGATTGGCGCCGTAACCGTGGGCCACCCGCCGTTCCAGTTGGCGCAGGCCGATGCCCAGGTGGGCGGCGATCTGGCCGGCGGGAGAAAACAGGTGGGTGGAGGCGCCCAGCAGGTCGGCCAGCCGCGCCGGGTCGCGCCGCGGACGCAGGCAGCGGCGCAGCAGGCCCTGCACCGCCGCGACCCAGTCGGCCGGGGAGTCGCTGGCATCCACCGTTTCCAGCATCTGTCGCACCAGCAGGGGCGGCAGCACTTCATCCAGGGGCACGATGCGGTCCCGCAGCTCGCCGACGCCGGGCCCCAGGGCTTCGGCCATGACGCCGGGGCGGAACATGACGGAAAGGAAGACGCTGCCCGGCGCCGCCCGGGACTCCCGGGGGCCCAGATAGGGCCCCGTCAGGCTGGCACGGGGCACGGCCCGGCAGCTGCCGTCGGCCAGGGGCTGCGCCGCACCGCCCCGGGCGAACAGCAGCAGGCCGGGGCTGAGGGCCGAGGGCAGACGGGAGAGACAGCCGTCCAGGGGCATCACCAGGATGTGGTAGATCCAGGGAGCCAGTTCCGGATGGGGCGCCACCACCAGGGGCATAACCATGGGCCGAACCTTCATGCAAAGGGAATTGCCCGCCAGTCTAGCGCAGCCGCCGGCCGATGAAAAAAGTGGCACCGGGAATAGCCGGCCGGGACCGGCCCCGGCCGTGCCTGTCAGCGGCACCGCCACTAGGCATGGCCACCTTGCCGGCCACCCCACGGCACCACCTGGAGAGGCTTATCTGGTGCGGCTTCTGGCGGTGCCATGGGGCCGCGGGGACGGCCTCAGGGGGCCGGCTGGGGGTGGGGCATGGGCCGCGCGGCGTGGCGCGGCCTGGCGGGGCGGAACGAGAGGGCGGCCGGCCGGTTCCCCCACACCGCATCGGCCCACAGCCGGGTGAAGATGCAACGGGCTTCTTCGATCATCCGGGTCATGGCTGGCTCCTTCACGGTGGTGGCATCAAACGTAAATCCACCTTAGCAAGGGGCGGCGGCGCAAGCCAATTGAATCGGGAAATAGTCCTTATAGCCCGCCTGCATCGCCGGCCTGTGGCCCCCTACAGGAGGGAAAGCACGATCCGCCGGCCCTGGCGGCCCACGGCGCTCAGGCCCCCGGCCGGTCCCGGGAGGGAAGGCGCCACAGCCACAGGCACATGAAAAGGCCGAACGCGGCCAGGCCGGCCTGGGCCCAGGGATTTTTCACCACCAGCAGGATGGAGGTGGAAAAGGTCAGGGCCATCAGCAGCACTCCGGCCCGCTTGGCCCGGTAGGGAATGGCCCGGTGCCGCCGCCCCTC
>Ga0209016_1000325_pt1 | contig 60824 bp, 54 predicted proteins | sample EPASupsiteSAE305_FD_187265 | JGI IMG/M metagenome (GOLD analysis project Ga0209016, IMG submission 187265) | Bioremediated contaminated groundwater microbial communities from EPA Superfund site, New Mexico - SAE3-05 (SPAdes) (version 2) | ecosystem: Environmental > Aquatic > Deep subsurface >... | reverse complement strand
AAAGTGCTTACAGCGGAATATTGCCGTGTTTTTTCATCGGGATAGTGTCACGTTTCCCTTGAATCGACTCAAACGCATTGATGATGCGGAAACGGGTTTCAGCCGGTTCAATAACATCGTCGATGTAACCACGCTCGGCGGCGCAATATGGATTCGAGAACTGCTCGTTGTATTCGTTTTCTTTCTCGATCAAAAAGGCCTTGGGATCGTCGGCGGCCTTGGCACCCTTGGCGTAGAGGACTTCAACCGCACCCTTGGAACCCATAACCGCGATCTCGCCAGTCGGCCAGGAGTAGTTGATATCGGTCCGCAGATGCTTAGACGACATAACGCAATACGCACCACCGTATGACTTACGGGTAATGACTGTTACTTTCGGCACGGTCGACTCAGCGTAGGCATACAACATTTTAGCGCCGTTGCGGATTACGCCACCAAACTCCTGATTGGTACCGGGCAGGAACCCAGGAACGTCAACAAAAGTAAGGATCGGGATATTGAAGCAGTCACAGAAACGAACAAACCTAGCTCCCTTGATCGAAGAATCGATATCAAGAACACCGGCATAGTAGGCAGGCTGGTTGGCGACGATACCGATACTCCGGCCGCCATAACGGGCAAAGCCGACGATGATGTTTGGAGCAAAATTCTTCTTGATCTCAAAGAAAATACCGTCATCAGCCGTCTCGGTGATGACCTTCTTCATATCATAAGCGGCATTGGGATTATCGGGTATGAGCTCGTTGAGCAGAGGTGATTTCCTGGTAATCGGATCGTCGCAGGGAGCATCCGGAGGATTCTCCATATTGTTTTGCGGCAAGTAGGAGAGGAGATCCTTGATGTATTGGATAGCATCGTCCTCGTTTTCGGCTGCATAGTCGGTAACACCGCTCTTGGTGGTATGCATGACCGCACCACCCAAAGTTTCGGTGGTTACGTCCTCGTGGCAAACGGTTTTTACAACTTTAGGGCCGGTGAGGAACATGTAGGACTGAATTTTGACCTGAATAATGAAGTCGGTCAAAGCGGGTGAATAGACAGCACCACCGGCGCAAGGTCCAAAAATTCCGGAAATTTGGGGCACAACACCAGAGGATAAAACGTTCCGGGTGAAGATCTCGGTGTACCCAGCCAAGGCCTCAATACCTTCCTGGATACGGGCGCCGCCGGAGTCATTTAAGCCAATGACCGGCATGCCGTTTTTTACGCCCAAATCCATGACCTTACAAATTTTTTCAGCCAGGGTTCCGGAAAGAGATCCAGCCAAAACGGAGAAATCCTGAGCGTAGAGATACACTCCACGCCCGTTTACCTTACCGTACCCGGTGATGATACCGTCACCGAGAAATTTGGTTTTCTCCATACCGAAATTGTAGCAGCGATGCAGCTTGAAGGCATCGTATTCTTCGAATGTGCCAGGATCCAGCAGAGCATGAATGCGCTCGCGGGCTGTTTTTTTTCCTTTTTCGTGAATCTTGTCTATTTTATCCTGACCACCACCCAACAAGGCCTTGGCCCTTTTCTGCTTCAGCTGCTCTAATTTTTCCTTTGTACTCATGCTTTCTCCTTGCGTCAGAATTCAGTAAAGATTCCGTGCTCGATTATAAAAGCAGTGACTGTTTCGGATGAGGTGCAGCCGAAACAGTCACTCGATTGTTCAAATCATCCTTTGTACACTTCTTTACAGAGAAGGCCCAGTTTGCCAAGGTTTGCGCAATGATGAACACCACTTGCCTTCATGGCTTCGATCTTGGCTTCAGCGGTACCCTTGCCACCGCTGACGATAGCGCCAGCATGGCCCATACGACGGCCAGGAGGAGCTGTCAGGCCGGCGATGAAGCCGACTACCGGTTTCTTGGTATTGGCCTTGATCCATTCACAGGCATCTTCTTCAGCGTTGCCGCCGATCTCACCAATCATGACGATAGCTTTGGTGTCGGGATCAGCCGCGAAGGCCTCCAGGCAATCAATGAAGTTGGTCCCGTTGATGGGGTCACCACCGATGCCGATGCAGGTGGTCTGGCCAAAACCGACCTGGGTCAACTGATGAACTGCTTCATAGGTGAGTGTTCCAGAGCGGGAGACAACACCCCAAGGTCCACCAGGTTTGTGCATCGGCCCAGGCATGATGCCGATCTTGCACTCGCCGGGAGTGATAATGCCGGGGCAGTTACCACCGATGAGACGGGTAGGTTTAGTGTTCAGGTAATTTTTTACCCTCATCATATCGAGAACCGGGATGCCTTCGGTGATACAGACGACCAATTCGACGCCGGCATCAGCAGCTTCCATGATGGCGTCGGCGGCAAAAGGAGGCGGCACCAAAATCATGGATGCGTTGCAGCCTGTTTTTTCGCGGGCTTCTTTCACGGAGTTGAAGATCGGGACATCGTCCATCTTCTGTCCACCCTTGCCAGGGGTAACGCCGGCCACTACATTGGTGCCGTAGGCAATACAGCTTCGGGTGTGAAATTGGCCTTCTTGGCCGGTGATGCCTTGTACAACTAACTTCGTGTTTTTATTAACAAAAACGCTCATTATCTATTCCTCTATGGGTATAAGTTATATAGCCTCTGAAATCTGAGTCTTCAATATCCAGCGGTCACTGTTGATGGAAACAAAGCAGGTTAGCTTTACGTGTTGCCTGTGCTCTTGCTGTTCCTGGACGGGAACGCCCCACCAACAGAACTCATCTTTAATCAGGAAACGATCTTGGCCACTTTCTCGGCCGCATCGGCGAGATCTTTGGCATTGATCAGATCCAGCCCGGACTCTGCGAGGATTTTCCGCCCTTCTTCAACGTTGGTGCCTTCCATGCGGACGACAACGGGAACGGAAAGTTTGAGCTTGGTGGCAGCCTGAACAACACCCTTGGCCAGAATATCGCAACGCAAAATGCCGCCGAATACGTTAATCAGAATACCCTTCACCGCCGGATCCTTCATGATGAGACGGAATCCGTTCTCGATGGCCTCGGCATTGGCTCCGCCGCCGACATCAAGGAAGTTGGCAGGTGAAGCGCCCGCCATCTTAACGATATCCATGGTCGCCATAGCCAGCCCAGCACCATTGACGATGTTGCCGACGTTTCCTTCCAGGTTGATGTAGTTCAGGCCATACTGAGCAGCCTCGGCCTCGACAGGATCTTCCTCGTCGATATCCCGCATTTCCTTAACATCAGGATGGCGAAATAAGGCGTTACCGTCGATGTCCATTTTTGCATCCAAGGCAAGGATATCGCCTTCAGCGGTGATGATCAGCGGATTAATTTCAACCATGGAGCAGTCATAGGCGACAAACAGCTCATAGAGATTCTTAACCAAGGCAGACATCTTCTTCTGCAAATCTTTTTCGATCTCAAGACCGAAACAGATCTTACGGGCATGGAAAGGTTGGAATCCGGTGATCGGGCTGACATTGACGGTGATGATCCGCTCGGGGGTTTTGGCGGCGACTTCCTCGATATCCATACCACCGTCTTGGCTGCAGATGATAGTGACGGTTGCGGTCTCACGATCCGGGATGATGCACAGGTAAAGCTCTTTTTTGATATTCAGCCCCTCTTCAACCAATACCTTGCGAACCAATTTACCCTGAGCGCCTGTTTGTTTGGTGATGAGGGTCATGCCGATAATGGAGTCGGCAACAGGTTTTACGTCAGCTTTGGTCTTGGCCAGCTTGACACCACCGCCTTTGCCACGGCCACCAGCATGCACCTGAGCCTTGACAACGACCGGATAGCCGAATTCCTCGGCAATTTTCTCCACCTCTTCTGCAGTAAAGGCGAGCTTCCCTTTAGGAGTAGGTACATTGTATTTTCGGAATAGTTCCTTGGCCTGATACTCATGAATTTTCATAGACGCATCCTTTTGCGGCAAACCTTACATTGAAATGCAAGGCCGACCTGAGAAGTAAAATGTTAATTCAAATCCCTGTTAACAATTTGCAACTGTGTGGCGCTTCAATCGGGATACACCGATTCCAGATCAGCCTTACGCAGAGCATGGAGAAATTCACACAACGGTCCTGATGGATACCGCCATGTGCCCTAGAGCTCCCGAACGCTTGCGCGCGACCTTCCCAAAAAGGCGTATCCTTCCATCACACCACAATTTTTTTTATTAAAATGATGGTGGCAAAACAACCCAGCAAACGACCTGTTAAATGTTCAAAAAAATCATAAAACGAGGCTTTTCCAGATGTCGGTGCGGGCAGTGTACTGCAGAAAAAACCGAACGCAGATAAAGACGCACGGCTCCCGAGTCAACATGTCCATGTAGGCCGCACGTTGCATTAGGATTCTTCCGTGAGCACCGCCTGCCGCTGCCATTTCCGAAAAAACCGTTGTATCCTCTGTCCACTGCAATTACGGCAGAGTGTTTTTCAAGTGACGATCAAAAGACGACCAAGTGAAGGGGGGAAAGAGATTTTCCGACTGGTCTGGCGAGGCGAGATGCAATGGGGCAATTTCGTACCTGCGGCTCAAACATCTGCCTCAGATACGCTCTAGAGGCCCTGAAAAAACGCCCTAAAACCATTCCGACAACAACCATTCTCTACGGCCACTTCCGAAAAAACCACTCAAAACTCCGGACTTATAACAAGACCGATGACCAAGAGTCAAGTGATAATTATAAAAAGCCGCCAGCAGGAACTGCTTGCCGAGCGGAACACATTGACTCCCGGAGAAAAAGTGAATCTGAAGAAAACAAAAGAGAAAAAGGCTGTTCCAACAGCTCAATGTTCATGCTTTTTTACCAGCAAAACAATGTTGTTTAAGGTGAGAGTTAAAGAGGGAATACGAAAGAACTGGGCACGTTTATCGGCAGGAGTACATTCCCGACTATTTTTTCTCTTTCTTTTTGGGCTCTTTTTTCCGCTGCGAAATGTTGTCGATAGCGATTTCCAGATGATCTATCATGATTCCCGTATATTTTTGTATGTTATTAAGAATATACCCTCTCAACACATGGAGTTCGCCGGTCAAAGTTTTACCGAAGGGTACATCGATAAACAGGTCAATGCCGTAGCCGGAACGGCCCATCTTGACCTTGATTTTACGCACTAGAATTTCACTGTCGTACTCGTCGATACAGTGCAGAATCATCTGAGTCAGAGCTGCCTCGGAGATAGTGACCGTTCCTCCTGGCCCCTTTTCGTGGTAGCTCGGCTGGACCACCGATTTCTCAAAAAACCGGGACTTGGTGACACCGTCTTTGTCTTTGCCGCCTTTGAAAAAAATGCGGATTGAATCGGAAAGAATCTGGGCATAATCCCTTTTTACCTCAATGGTCGGAACCGGGATAACGTGCTTTCCCTCTTCGAAACGTGATTTAATCGCGTTTTCGATGTCCTTCTGGCTAGCGATCTCTTCAATGGTGATGACCTGGCTGATGGGAGGCAGTTCCAGGGTCTCCGCCAGCCTCGCCACCATCTTTTCCGAGGTGCCCAAGAGGAGTATTTTTTTGATCTTTTTTTCCTGGATCTTGCGCACCACGCTTTGCCGATGCTCGTCATCGGCAAACAAGGCGGTCTTGATGGCGCTGATGTAGTTTTTCTCCTGCTTGGCCGATTTGCCTGCGAGAATGGTGTTGTCGTAAATTAAAAGACCGTCATCGACAATGTAGGGTACGCCAATCTTCTCAGCCAGTAACTTGGCGCGGAAACTCTTGCCGGTGCCGCTTTTGCCCACCAGGGCATAGACATGCATGCCCTGCAACCGCCCCTTGATCCGGCTGTAAAATTGATAGATCTCCTTGCCTGTGAGGTAGATCCATTGATGATCCTTACCGCTTTTTTCCGTCGACGTTGTCATGCAGCGTTGCGAGAATTCTCTTTAAATCCGTATAAATGAAACCTGACAGACCTCAGGGGAATGACAGGAAAAAACAAACACCGCCTTCGAATGATGTGACTGTGCCGACCGGTACCCCTAGACTGTCCTGGCACCTTACTCCACCCACCAGGTGTCAAGCCATTGATCATAGCTGTAATAGAGCGGCAGTTTCTCGGGATACTTGAGCTTCGCGGCATACGCCAGGCGATGATTGGCCAAATACCAATTAGGAACCACATAATAACCATGCCAGAGAACCCTGTCCAGCGCTCGGCAGGCAGTGGTCAACTGCTCCTGGGTCTCGGCATAAATGATGGCGTCGACCAACCTGTCCACCACAGGTTCCTTGATCCCAACCAGATTTTTTGAGCCCTTACGATCAGCGGCCGCACTTGTCCAGTAATCGCGCTGTTCGTTGCCCGGAGACTGCGATTGGCCATAGGTGGTGACCACCATGTCGAAATCGAAATTCTTGATCCGGTCGGCATAGAGAGCCGGGTCGATGGTCCGATAGGTCACCTCGACGCCTAGTTTATTGAGATTGGCAGCATAGGGGGCGATCACCCGCTCAAAAGAGGCATCGGCAAGCAGAATTTCGAAGCGAAACCGCTCCCCCTTGCCATTCACCAGTACGCCCTTGTCAATGGCCCATCCGGCCTGTTCCAGCAAGGCCTTTGCCTCCTGCATGTTGCCACGCAGGCTGGCCGGCGGATCAGTTGACGGCGGCTTCAGCGGCTGGGTAAAAACCTCGGCCGGCAGCTGATTGCGAAACGGCTCCAGCAATTTCAATTCGTTAGCCTCGGGCAAACCATTGGCCGCATAATTGGAGTTGGAAAAATAGGAGGAGCTGCGGCTGTACTGAGAGAAAAAGAGAGTCTTGTTGGTCCATTCAAAGTCAAAGGCCAAGCCTAGAGCCCTTCGCACCAACCGGTCGCCGAACAATGGCTTCCTGGTGTTGAAGGCAAACCCCTGCATGCCCGCGTTGTTCTTGTGAGGGAAGGTCTGTTTGACCAATTCACCAGCATCAAAACGGCGACCGGTCAGATCCCGGCTCCACTGTTTGGCTATATTGACCATCATAAAATCAAACTCGCCGGCCTTGAAGGCCTCGAGGCTGACAACCGGGTCTTTGAAGTATTTAATGACAATGGTTTCGAAGTTGAACATCCCCCTGCGTACGGCCAAATCCTTCGCCCAGTAGTCGGGGTTCTTTTTATAGGTGATCGATTTACCAGGCAGCACCTCAACCACCCGATAAGGGCCGGTACCCACGGGCACGGTCATGGCCCCCTTGCCATCGATGGGATTAAAGGGATTATCCGCATAAAAACGTTTGTTCAGCACCGGCAACTGAGTCGCGATCATGTGCAACTCCCGGTTGGGCCGGGCGAAATGAAAACGGATTTTCTGTGTGTCCAGGATCTCGGCGCCCTCGATGTCATGAAAATACATCTGGTAAAAGGGATGGGCCTGCTCGCCCTTGAGGGTGTCCAGGGAGAATTTGACATCCTCGACCGTCACCGGCGAGCCGTCGGAAAAGCGGGCCTTGGGATTAAGGGTGAAGGTGACCGATTTCTTATCCTTGGCCAGTTCGATATCCGAAGCGATCAGGCCATACTCGGCAAATGGCTCGTCCAGACTCGGTACCGCGAGGGTTTCGAAGATATAGGGCGTAAGTCCCTGGGGCGCGGCCCCTTTGAGAGTAAAAGGATTCATTTTCTCGAAACTGCCGAGATCGTGAAGCACGAGCGTGCCGCCACTCCGAGCCTGGGGCGAGGTATAATCGAACCGTTCGAACCCTTTGGGATATTTTAAATTACCGTCAATGCTGATCCCATGGGCGGCATGAGAACCCACCGGCAAGCAGGTAAGAAGCAGACAAACGAGAGGGATACATCGTGCCAGGAGCATGCAGGTCATATTATCGCTCTTTTGGTAGTAGAGAATGGAGATAGAGCCCCAGACACATTGGGCTACCGGCGCAAACTGCGGCAGTATACGCAATCGATCCAATTCTGTACAGTTGTTCTGTACTGCCCAGCCGCCGGCTGCCTCCAGCCACTCTGGAAAAAAATTGACGAACTTGACTGCCGGGTGTAATGAATCGATGCCATTCTCATGACCGGAAAAGCCGCCTTTCAGGGGCTTGCCTTTCCTTTTTCCCTTCTCACCATCTGGAGTAGCACAATGGGACAGACCATCACTGAAAAAATCTTTGCGGCCCACCTGCGGGACACCCCAACACCGGGCAATATGGTGCTCGATATCGATGTCATCATGTGCCACGAAATCACCACTCCCATTGCGATCATGGACCTCATGGAAAAAGGGATGGACCGGGTCTGCGATCCCGCCCGGATCAAGGCGGTCATCGATCATGTCACCCCCCCCAAGGACTCCAAGACCGCCGCTCAAGCGAAGATCATGCGCGACTGGGCCCGACGGCACAACATCAAGGACTTTTTCGACATCGGCCGCAACGGTGTCTGCCATGCCCTTTTCCCGGAAAAGGGCTTCATCCGACCGGGCAACACAGTCATCATGGGCGATTCCCACACCTGTACCCACGGGGCGTTCGGCGCTTTTGCCGCCGGCGTCGGCACCACCGACCTGGAAGTGGGTATATTGAAAGGGGTCTGCGCCTTCCGCACCCCTAAATCCCTAAAAATCGAAGTCGTCGGCACCCTGCCTAAAGGGGTGGTCGCAAAAGACATCATCCTTAATATCATCAAGCAGCTGACGGTCAACGGCGGCACCGACATGGTGATCGAATTCACGGGCCCGGTGATCGATGCCATGAACATGTCTTCACGGATGACCCTGTGCAACATGGCAGTCGAGGCCGGGGCCACCTCCGGCGTCTGCCAGCCGGATCTGGTCACCGCCCAGTATCTCTGGCCTTTCATTAAGGATCAATACCCAAGCCCGGAACAGGCGGCAGAATCCTTTGCCCGCTGGCGCTCCGATGCCGACGCCCACTACGAGCGCGTATTGACGCTCGATGTCAGCACCCTGACGCCGCAGGTTACCTACGGCTTCAAACCGGATCTGGTCAAGGACATCAATGAACTGGAGGGGACCAAGGTCGACCAGGTCTACATCGGGAGTTGCACCAACGGCCGCATCGAGGATATCCGTGAGGCCGCCGCCATCATCAAGGACAAGACCATCGCCGAATCGGTGCGCGGCATCCTAGTGCCGGCCACCCCGGCCATCTACTCGCAAGCCCTGGACGAAGGATTGATCAAGATCTTCATGGACAGTGGCTTCTGCGTGCTCAACCCGACCTGTGGGGCCTGCCTGGGCATGAGCAGCGGCGTGTTGGCCGAAGGCGAAGTCTGCGCCTCGACCACCAACCGCAACTTCAATGGCCGCATGGGCAAGGGCGGCATGGTTCATTTGATGAGCCCGGCCAGCGCTGCCGCAGCCGCCATCACTGGCACCATCACCGACCCCCGCCGTTTTCTGGATTGAGACCGGCCCAATGCGATTAGACAAATGTCTGTACTGTCATTTCGAGGAACAGAGCGACGAAAAATCTCCACGCACCATGAGATTTTACACTATGTTCGAAATGGCAAAAAACGAGAGCCATCTCTTTTGGCGGCATTCACTGACTTGAACCCGAGAAAGGAACCCCTATGAAACAGTTTGGTGGCCCCGCGGCCTTTATCGATAGAAACGACATTAATACCGACGAGATCATCCCGGCCAAGTATCTGACCGAAATCACCAAGAAGGCCCTGGCCCCGCACCTGCTCGAGGATCTGCGCCTGGAAGGTCAACAATTCGACCCGCACTCAAAAGAGATGCAAGAGGCCAAGGTGCTGATCACCCGTTCCAACTTCGGCTGCGGTTCCTCCCGCGAGCATGCGGTCTGGGCGCTGGAGGTCAACGATATCAATGTGGTCATCGGCGAGAGCTTCGCCCGCATCTTCCGCCAGAATATGTTCAACTGCGGCATCCTGGCGGTGGAACTGAGCAAGGTTGACCTGGACCGCCTTTTTACCCTGAAAGGCAAGGTAACGGTGGCGGTCGACCTGGCAGGGGAAAAACTAACCGCGACCAGCGGTGACGAATCCGTTGAGTGTTCGTTCAATTTGAACCCGTTTGACAAGAAGCTGATCGGGGCTGGTGGCTGGCTGGCGTTCGCGGATGCGAATTATTGAGTTTTTTTTGTCGTGTTAACGGTGGGCACGCCTACGGCTTATCCTGTTTAATACGCGAAAAATAACGCAGATTATTGATTTTAAATCATTATAGTTCATCGTTTGAAGATCTATGTATCGGATAACCATCTGCTTAATCTTTCTCATATTAATTTCAGGTTGCGCAGCAAAACTAAGTTTCGTCGATCGAACTAACGGATTAGTCCATCTGGGTTCAACAGGAGGAACGCTTGGAAGCTCTGGAGAAGCTACCGCTACAATTGATGGTGAAACCTTCAGCGGTCCATGGATATACTCCGCTTCTGGAGGAACCTACTCGTTAAGTAATTATAACACGGTATCCTCAGCCACAGGAACGGCAACCTCAGGATTATCTACAGCTACCGTGCAGAGCCTTGGGACAAGCACTGGGTCGTCTTCTGCATTTGTTATGTCCGCACATGGGAATGGAATATTGCATTTACGCAGCCAAACCGACGGTTTCATGCGATGCGTTTTCACCTTTAATGGTTTTTCAAGTACAGGTATAGGCCAATGCTTAAGAAACGATGGGCGTGAATACGACCTCACAATCAAGAAATAGCAAGCCAATTTGGGTACATTCCATGCACCACCTATTCCGATAATAGTGCATACATCGCACCCTACCGAATCTGAAAGAACGCATCATGATTAACCCCGAAATCGCTACCCATATCCGTAAGGATGCCTTTGCCAACTGGCTCGGTGCCACCATCGAGGTCATCGAACCGGGCTACAGCCGGGTGTCACTGGTGGTGACCGCATCGATGCTCAATTTCCACGGCATGACCCATGGCGGCCTGGTATTTGCTCTCGGCGACATCGCCTTTGCGGCGGCCAGCAATTCGCACGGGCAGACCGCGCTGGCCCTCAATGTGGCGGTCAGCTTTCTCCGGCCCACCTTTGTTGGCGATCAGCTTGTAGCCGAGGCGAAGGAGGTCCAGCTTGGCGGTGCCACCGCCCTCTACGATATTGTGATCACCGAACAGAACAGCCAAAAACTGGTCGCCAAAAGCCAGGCCACGGTCTATCGTAAGCGAGAATCCTTTATTTGATCGACCACCCGCAAGGGGCCGACCGTTTCCGCCCAAACGTTCCACCCGAACGACCCGTTTTTCTGCTGTAGGAGAATCCCATGGAAAACGCATTTTCAGACCGCATCACCGATGTCCCCAAATCCTTTATCCGGGAGATCCTTAAAGTCACTATCGACTCCTCGATCATCTCCTTTGCCGGCGGTCTGCCCAACCGGTTGTTCTTTCCAGTCAAGGCCCTGCAGAAGGCCGCCCATGATGTTTTCGAGGAGGCTGGCACCGAGGTCCTCCAGTACGCCAACTCTGAAGGCTACCTGGGATTGCGCCAGTTCATCGCCGATCGGTACCGGCAGCAGGAGGGGCTGGACATCCCGGTGGAAGATATCCTCATTACCACCGGTTCACAGCAGGGACTCGACCTTCTCGGCAAAACCTTTCTCAACGAGGGTGACGACCTGATCATCGAAGAACCCGGATATCTCGGGGCCATCCAGGCCTTTGCCATGTACCGGCCCCGCTTTCATCCGGTGCCGGTGCGCGAGGGTGGAATGGACACCACAGCGCTGGCGCGGGTGCTCCAACAGCGGCAGCCGAAACTGTTGTACACCGTAACCAATTTCCAAAATCCCAGCGGCATCAGTTACACGGACGAGAACAGGGGGGCCGTGGCCCATCTGGTGCGCGGATCGTCCTGCCTGGTCATCCAAGACGATCCTTATGGCGATCTGCGTTTTTCCGGAACCCGCAAAGTTTCCTTCAAGCAACTCCTGCCAGCAAATACGGTCCTGCTCGGCTCATTTTCGAAGACCGTGGCCCCAGGACTGCGCCTGGGTTGGTTGGTAGCGCCTCCGTCGATCATGGACAAGCTGGTGATCGCCAAGCAAGCCGCGGACCTGCACACCGACTATCTAGCCCAGCGCATCCTCTACCGCTATCTTTGCGATAACGACATCGATGCCCATATCGCCACCATCATCCGTCAATACGGCAAACAAAAAGAGGCGATGATCAGCTCTATTCAAACATATTTCCCGGATGGGGTTCGGTTCACCAACCCCGAGGGTGGGATGTTTCTCTGGGTGACCCTGCCCGAGGGCATGTCGTCGATGACCCTCTTCGAGGCAGCGATCAAAAAGAAGGTGGCCTTCGTACCGGGGACGCCCTTCTATGTGGACCGCAAGGACAGCAACACCCTGCGCCTTAACTTCTCCTGCTCGGACGAGTCGACCATCGTCGAGGGGATACGACGTTTGGGCGATTCTATTAAAGAACTATTTTACTCACCGGAGGTATCCAAATGAATACAGTGAAAAAATTGACCTTTGCCTTCACAGCCCTCACCCTCTGTTCCATGGTTCTTTGGGGTTGTTCGGAAGATCAGAACAAAAAGCAGGAAAAAAAGACCGTGACCGTGCAGGAGCAGATGGGCAAAGATGCTGCGCAAACCCTGCAAAAACCGATAGAGGAGGCCCGCAAAACGGCGGTGCAAGTAGAGGCAAAGGCTGACCAAGCCTCGAAAGACGTGGCCGAAGGAGCAAAAAAAGGAGCCCAGGAAACAAGTCCTGCACCCAAATCTACCGAAGGCAAGGAAAAGAAAAAACTGGAAGGATGCTGAGTACCGGTAACAGCCCCAAGTCCGCATCTCCAGTTCCAAAAAACTACAATTGCAGCAACCTTGACAAGGTCCCTTACAAGCCAACCGCTGCCAAGGCCTTGACCGCCTCTTCCTGCTCGGGAGTCAAGGCCTTGGGAATTTGGACCGCTATCTTCACCAACAAATCGCCGCGATGACCGATGGGACCGGCGGGCAGTCCGTGTCCCTTGATCCGGAGCTTGGCCTCCTGCTGCACTCCGGGCGGCACCTTGACATTGAACTTCTTGCCGTCCAGAGTGGTCACTTCCAAAGTGGTCCCAAGACAGGTCGCGCTGAAGGGAATGCGCTGTTCAACTACCAGATCGTCGTCCACCCGCTGGAACACTGGGTGCGCGGCCACCTGCACCTTTAAATACAAATCTCCAGCCGGGCCTCCGGACGAGGAGTGCCCACCCTTACCGCTCAAGCGTAGCCGCTTGCCGTCCTCAATTCCCTTGGGAATCTTGACCGAAACATTCTGCGTCTGCCCGTTCTGACGCAGACTGACGGTTTTCTCCGTCCCGTGCAGCACATCCTCCAGGGTGACGGTCATCTCATAGGTGAGATCGTTGCCCTTCACCGGCTGCGGCCCGCAGCCGCCACCACACCCACCCCGTCCTCCGGCCTGGCTGAAAATATTGTCAAAGGGCGATCCGCCGCCGGTCGAACGAAAACCATTGGTATGAAACCCGCCCGCTCCGCGAAAACCACCGCCAAAACCGAACTGGCGGAGGATGTCGTTAAGATCGAAATTGCGAAAGATATCTTCCTGGGAATAGCGCTGGCGAAAACCGTCCGAACCGAAAGTATCGTATTGCTGGCGCTTTTCGGGGTCGGAGAGCACGGCGTAGGCCTCGCTGATCTCCTTGAATTTTTCCTCGGCCTCCTTGTTATCCGGGTTTTTATCCGGATGGTATTTGAGGGCCAGTTTACGGTAGGCTTTCTTGATCTCGTCGGCGGTGGCGGTTTTAGCAACGCCAAGGACTTGATAGTACTCCATAATGCTATTTCACAAAAAAAATGGTTACTGGAAGGGAAACGCTGGTGCTGAGGACTATAAGATCAAAGTTGACATTGTCTATTGATCACGGGTCAACAGTGGTCATTTTTCCGGCTTGAAGGCGGGGTTGACACTGGCGGTTTGCCGGGTGGACGCGGATGGAAGGGCAAATTGTCGCTTGAGCCGCTCAAGCACGGCGGCACGGTTGTTTGTTTGCTGGTTCAGGAGGATGACGAAGGCCTGACCGTCAGGCAGATAGCCGGCCAAATTATAGACACCGGTGAGGGTGCCGGTTTTGATGGCCACCCCCCGTTCCTTTTTCAACAGTTCAGCCTGGGGACGGAAGCGAGTCAGCAACTGGAGCATGGCCCGGACGGTGACGCGATTGTCCCGCGACAGCCCGGCCCCCTCCACTTGGACAATACGCTCGGCGGTTGTGCTGCCGAGTTGCAACGACAGTTCCCGGTGCACCGCCTGCTCGGCCTTTTTCCAGGTGGCGGGATAGCCGAATTGCTTGGTACCGCAGGCAAGAAAAACCAAATTCGCCATGAAATTGGAGGAATAATGCAGGGTAGACCGGCTGATGGCGGTCAGTGTCTGTGTGCTGCGATGAGTGTACAGGAGTGTCGCTCCTTGGGCAGGCACTGAACGGATGCCGCCGAGCGCAGCCACCGGTATCCCACCCTGTTGCAACAGTGCCCGAAACAGTTCACCAGCGTATTGCGCCATGCGAGTATCTGCGTTGCAGCCGTGGGCACAGATGTTCACCCGAGAACGGCCGATCGGCTGCTTGCCGCCAAGCTCCTGCATGATCGGCAGGGTTGGAGTCTGCGATTCATCGGAGACAACATGGCCAGTCTTGTCTTTCTTGATCGGCACGGAGTTGAAATTAACTGACAGCGGGCCGACCGGGGCATCGTAGGGGTTGTCGCTGTCCTCCTGGCCGGGCACCTGGGCAATGAGGGCAAAAGCGGACGTATCGACATACAAGGTTTGCACTTGGCGCAAGCCCTTGTGCCGCAATTGCTCGACAATACCGATGATTTCTTCGGAGACCAGGGTGGGATCGCCAAAGCCCTTGATGGTGAGATTGTCGTGCCTGTCGAGATAGAACTCGGTCGGGAAGCGGTAGTCTGGCCCAAGGATGTGCAGTGCCGCCGAAACAGTGGCAATCTTGAGGACGCTGGCCGGAACCAGATACCGGTCGGGATTACAGGAATCGACAATCTGGCCGCCGGCATCGGCAACTCCGTAGGCGCCTTGGGCGGCCAGATCGGCAATGGTGCGGCAGGTTGCGTGTCCAACCCGACGCTCAACGGTAAACAGCAGAGGCACGAGCAGGAGCAACCAGAGGAGGAGTCGGTAACTCCTCCTCGTTTGCCCTGCTTTTACCCTTCCCTTCTCAACCAACTTTGGGTAGACGGGCAAGTGAGGCATCTATCTGATCCTGCGGATAGGCATAATCACTGAGTTTCCCACTCAGATAGTTGTCATACGATGGCATGTCGATCAGACCGGTGCCGGAAAAATTAAAGAGAATGGTTTTGGGCTCTTTGGGATCCTTCATGGCCTCAATGATCGCCCCGCGGATGGCATGGGTGGTCTCCGGGGCAGGAATGATGCCTTCGGTTCGCGCAAAGAGAATACCTGCCTCGAAACACTCCATTTGATGCACCGCTTTGGGGGTGACGATGCCATCACGAACCAGAGCCGAGATAATCGGCGCCATGCCATGGTAGCGCAGACCTCCGGCATGAATGCCGGGCGGGACAAAATCGTGACCGAGGGTGTACATGTAGAGTAGCGGGGTCATCATGGCCACGTCGCCGCAATCATAGGCCAGCTTGCCGCCGGTCATCGAGGGGCAGGAAGCGGGTTCATAGCCGATGAACTCAATTTTCTTTCCATCGAGATAGTCGGGAACAAAGGGAGCCACCAACCCGGCGAAGTTGGAACCGCCGCCGCAGCAGCCGATGACCACATCGGGATATTCTCCGGCGATCTCCATCTGTTTCTTGGCTTCCAGACCGATGATCGACTGGTGCAACACCACATGGTTGAGCACGGAACCCAGGGCGTAGTTGGTGTCGTCACGGCTGGAAGCGTCCTCCAACGCCTCCGAGATAGCCATTCCCAACGCTCCGGGGGTGTTGGGGTCACGGGCGAGGATCTCGCGGCCGGTCTTGGTATCCATGCTCGGGCTGGCAACGACCTCGCCGCCATAGGCCTGCATGATGAATTTGCGGTAGGGCTTCTGGTCGTAGGAAATCCGGACCATGTAGACCTTGCACTCCAGGCCGAACTTGGAGGTGGCGAGGGCCAGGGCCGAACCCCACTGACCGGCGCCGGTTTCCGTGGTCAGCCGTTTAACGCCTTCACGCTTGTTGTAGTAGGCCTGGGGCACGGCGGAGTTGGGTTTATGGCTGCCCACGGGACTGAGGCCTTCATTTTTAAAGAAGATCTTCGCCTTGGTGCCCAGGGCCTCTTCCAGCTTAGTGGCCCGAACCAGGGGGGAAGGTCGCCAGATCTTGTAGACTTCCATCACTTCCTGCGGAATCTCGATGAACCGCTCCTGGCTCATCTCCTGCTCAAGCAGGCCCATGGGAAAAACAGCGGCCAACTTTTCCGGTCCAATGGGCTGGAGGGTTTCCGGATCGAGCGGCGGCTGCAGACCACCCGGGATATCGGGGACGACATTGTACCAGCTTGTCGGCATCTCATCTTCACGTAGAACTATCTTCTTCATACTTTCTCCTTTCTTGGCAAATGGTTAAAGAGGCAACCGCGTTTAGCTGGGCAAACTTCGGCGCCCTTGCAATCGTCAGCACCTGATCTCTCCGGAATCATGCTTCCGCCGGACAAGCATCAATCGGCATTATCTACAGTAATCCTGCAAAATTCTCAAGATGGGGTTGCCATTTCCTTGACGCCTGTCTTCATTATCCGGACCAGCAGAGCCTCGCGTTCTGTAAAACCGAGCACCTTTCCGAGAATCTCGCGAGGATTGGTGCCCGGCTGCGCCTGATGCCCGAGCAGATCCAGCCGGATGAGACCGTCATTGTACTCCAGATTGGTCACCAGAGGCCGCAGGTCGAGTTCTTTATGCCGGTTTTTGCGGAACCGGTCGATGACAAAGGAATCCTGGCTGAGAAAAGCTGCTATTTTCTCCAAAAGATCATCCGGGTACGCTTGGGCCTGGATCACATAGCTGGTGACGCTGCTCATCATAACGGTACGCGGCGACAGCGTTACCCCAGTCACCCGGATGGCCTCTGGCATCTGGCTGTTGAGCAGGGCGGTGGTCTCTTCCATGGAGGATAACGGCCGGGCCAATTCCATATCAAAGAACTCCGCTAGGCTTTCAACACCCACCGGCAATGCCTGGCTGAAAGAAACGCGGGGCGTGGGATTGAAACCGCTGGAGAACAGCAGCGGTAGGCCAGCCCGCTGCAGGACGCGGAACACCAGTTGCAGCAACTCCAGGTGGCCAAAAAAGCGGCTGTCTCCTAGGCGAGAGTACTGAACCCGGTAAACATACCCCTGCTGAGGTGGTTTTTTTTCGGCATGCATTTGTCCCGCAGGCCGCGGCACGCTCGGAGCGGGCCGCTCATGTACCACTGGCCGAATGGTTTTAAAATCGCAGAGACCACAGCCTTGGCAGCCCTGGTTGCGGCAATCAGGGGTGTACTGCTGTTGCAATGCCTTGGCATATTCAGCTTCCAAGAAGGAACGGTCCACGCCGCTGTGCAGGTGATCCCAGGGTAACACCTCTCCCACCTCCCGCCGCCGGAGATAGTCCTCCAGGTCGAGTTCGCATGCGGCAGCGGCTTGCCGCCATTGCGCCAGGTCAAAATGCTCAGACCAGCTGTCCAAACGGGCTCCGCCGCTCCAGGCGGTTTCGAGCAACCGGGCTAGCCTGCGGTCCCCTCGGGAAAATACGCCCTCAAGCAGCGACTGTTCTGGATCGTGCCATTTAAATTTAAATCCCTGGCGGGGCAGCATTTGTTTGAGCCGGTTGATCCGTTGCTTCGATTCCTCCAGACTGATCTGCGGTTCCCACTGGAAGGGCGTATGCGGCTTGGGGATGAACGTGGCCACGCCCAGATTGATCTGCACCGGCCGCCCCTTGCCCTGCCCACCGCACCGGCGGGCCTTCTTCGCCAAATCGATGATCGCCTCGACATCAGCCTCGGTTTCGGTCGGCAATCCAACCATAAAATAGAGCTTGATTAGCTTCCACCCCAGACGAAAGGCATCACAGCAGGTGGCGAGCAGATCCTCCTCAGTGATGCCCTTATTGATGACCTGCCGTAATCGATCGGTCCCAGCCTCTGGCGCGATGGTGAAACCGGTTTTTCTGACACGTTTGATCTGTTCCATGATCTCAGGTGTCAAAGTCCCGACTCGCATCGAAGGCATGGACACCGATACAAAATCATCGGCAAAGCGGTCCATAAGCGCACCCATCAGCTCGCCCAGGCAGGAAAAATCGCCGGTGGACAACGAAAGCAGGGCGAGCTCCTCAAAACCGGAATGAGCGATCCCCTGATTGGCCAACTCCATGACCTCCTCCAGGGTTCGCTCCCGGACCGGGCGGTAGGTGATGCCGGCTTGACAGAAGCGACACCCCCGGGTGCATCCCCGGGCAATTTCCACTCCGAGACGGTCGTGCACCGGTGCGACGATCGGCACCAGGGGATGGTGGAGGTAGGGAGCGGCGTGCAGTTCCGGTAGAACCCTCTTCCGAACCACGATGTATTCAGGTGACAAGGCATTGATGGCGGTGAGCCGTCCGTGGTCGTAACGGGGTTGGAAAAAGGAGGGTACATAGATCCCAGGAATTTGGGCAAGGAGCTTGAGAACCGCCGCCCTGCCCCACTGTTCATTCTTGGCGCGCAAAAGCAGCTCAGCGATTTCAACGATAATTTCCTCACCGTCGCCCAGCACGATGGCATCGAAAAAATCGGCTACCGGCTCGGGATTGAGCGAGCAGGAACCGCCGCCCAGCACCAGAGGATGGTCTTCGGTGCGCGCCTCAGACCGCAGGGGGAGACCGGCCAGATCAAGCACGGTAAGGATATTGGTGTAGCACAATTCATACGGCAAAGTGATGCCAAGCACATCGTAAGCGGCCAGGCTGACCTTGGCCTCCAGGGAAAAAAGCGGCAACCCTTGAGTGCGCAGCTCTTTTTCCATATCAATGTCGGGAACATAGGCGCGGTGCGCCACTATGTTTTCGTGACTGTTGAGTATATGATACAGGATCTGCAAGCCCTGGTGGGACATGCCGATTTCGTAAAGATCGGGAAAGATCAGACAGACACTGAGATGGTCCGTGTCGAACCGGCCGTTGACCGCATGCAGTTCGCCGCCGACATATTGACCCGGCTTGCGAACGAGAGGAAGAATCCGGCCAAGATCGAGAGGTGTTGGCATAACCATAGCAACAAAGAAGATCCGTTGAAGAAAAAAAGAAAAAAGTTTATCCATTCGAACAATGGACTTTTTTTTATAAAAGACGGTACTGTACACTCTCGGCACTTCGATCGAATGCCGTTGCCGGTGGCCAGATGGAAAGTGATCCACCAGCCTTTACTCCATAAAAAATCGGCGCGATTTTTGCTAGGTTAAGCTCATTTACCACAGACCTTTGCCAGAAAACCAACACCCACTCCATTCTCTCACCGAAAGACCGGACAGAAAAATGAAGAAACATATCGTTGCCCTTGTCTTGTGCTCCCTGCTCACCCTGCTGCTGACCGGTAGTATTGCCATCGCTGAGGATACGCCGCAATTGCAGAAACTCAAACATACTGTTCTTTCGCCTACCACTGAACAGGTAGTGCTGCGACTCAACGGCTCCTATAGTCCAAATGTCTTCACTTTGAAAGATGAAAACCCCAGGGTCATTTTTGATTTTGCCGGCATGACCTATGGCCGTGAGGTCAAAGGCGTCATCGCCACCAATGGAGCGATCATCAAGCGCATCCGGGTGGGGATGCACACCGAAGGTTCACCCAAAACTCGGATCGTTTTTGATGTTGCGACGCTGAAGGGCGTCACGTATACCCAGAAATTCGACGAACAAAGCTCGTCCCTGGTCATCCAATTCACTGGCACGGAGAAGGCAGCCGCACAACGCAAGCCAAAACCGCAAACAACGGAAGCCCCGCAAGCGCCAAGCGAGGCAACACAAGCCGGCACGAGCGCGCCAATGCAGCCTAGTGATCAGCCAAAGAGCGCGGCGGAACAGACTGATGCGAAACAATTGGATAAAACGCGGTCGCACCCTGCACCGGTGGAAACTGCCGCCACGCCAAAATCCGAACTCGTGAAACCCGCGGCCGAAACGGTCTCCGCGCCCTCTCCGAAACCGGTAGGGGCTCCTGTTGAAAAAAAGGCAGTCGAAAAACCTTTAACCGCACCTCCGGTTCTGGCCAAACCGGAAGCAAGCGCCGAAGCCAAACCGGAAAAATCAGCCAAGGAAACTGCGGCAGCACCTGTAACCGAAGAGAAGAAAGAAGAAAAAAAGGTCGAAACTGCGGCCAAGGAACCGCCGCAGCCGGAGACGGCCTCTGAGCCCCAGGCGCCAGCTCCATCACAAACAGGCGACAAGGGCAAAACCGATTCGACAAAGACCGCTGCTCCCGCGAAGCCCCAGGAAGGAGCGCAGCTTGAATACGTGAAATTCGACGCCACCTCTCCCAAGGGCGAGATGATCATGTTCAAGCTCAACGGTTTTCATCCCCCCTCCGTGCATGGCGTGGAGGAGGGTATTCCCAGGGTTATCTGCGATTTCAACAATACCAAGTTGGTCGATGCGACCAAAAGTCTGATCAAGACGAACGGCAAATTCGTCAAGGTCATTCGAACCTCAAAAACCAAAAAGCCGGAAAAGGTCCGGGTAGTCATCGATCTGGAACCCAACCGCAATTATGATCTGCAGCAGGTGTTCTTCAAAGAGGACAATCTGTTTGTGATCATCGTTAATACGGTGAAGAAATAGCCTTCAGGGGACCTGCTCAACCGTAAAATGGGAAGGCGGAGTTAGACGAAAGGCGGCCGCCCCTTGCGGGGTGTGCGAATAGATCTGTGCGACTTGAATGGTCAGGGTGCCGGTAATGGCCGCACCGGTTATCCGTAGATGCCAAGGCCAAAAAAAGTCACTTTTGGCGTCCTTCCTGTAGTCGGCATAGAGCAACTCCAGGATCACGGTTCCCTGTGCATCAATAAGCAGGTGCCGTTGCATCTCTCCGCTGCGTCTGTCCAGCAGGACATGGTGGCGGATTGCCCCCTTATCCTGCCACTGGTACCAAAATCCCTTGTTTCCCTCATCCTGCGAGGGTCTGACATACTCCAACTCTCCCTCTGGAAGAAAACCTCCCAAAAAAGGCAATAGGTCCTCGGGAGCAATCGATGCCGGCACATAGGAATGCCAAAATTTTGAACGGGTTGAGCCTTGGTAGACATGACCGGTCCGGTTGTCGGCCATGGTAAAGGATCTGGCGTCGGCAACAGCCAGAATGATTGATCGCCCCAAAGGATCGTTCGCGGCAAAACGGAGCCGAACGGGTTGCTGCACCTGCAGGGTTGCACTCATCCCCCCTTTGCTGCCCAGCATGTCCCAGCCGAGACGAATGTCGGCATCAAAGGCTGCTGGCCTTTTGCTGGCGATAAAACCGGACCACAGAGTGGCGGCCTCCTGCTCCTCGGCCGAATTGAGCGGCAGAGTTTTCGGCTGCTTGCCAGCACAGCCGGAAAGGACCAGCAGGCAGCACAACACCGGGAAAATTAGGCGCTTGGCGATTGCCGTTCCCATCAATGGCTTCTCTGCTTTTCCAGGATCTGAATTTTCTCCAGTATCCTGCTTTTTTCTTTCTCGTCCTCGATGGAGAATTTTACCGCCTTTTTATACGCCTGCAAGGCATCACGCACTCGACCACTTTCCAGGTAGACATCACCAAGATGTTCAAGGATGGCGGCATCCTCGGGAGACAGCTTGACTGCTGCCTCCAGCTCCTTGATCGCCTGATCGATCTTGCCGAGACGGTAATATACCCACCCTAGACTGTCGCGGATATAGCCGTTGTCGGGTTTCAGTTCAATCGCCCGCTGAATATAATCCAACGCCTGGTCGAGATTGATCTTTTTATCGGCCCAACTGAAGCCAACAAAATTCAACGCAGCAGCGTTGTCAGGCTTGAGAACAATAATTTTCTGCATGACCGCCAAAGCCGCGCCATGATCACCGCTGTCCTCGAGCATCAGGCCATATTCATAGAGCAGATTCTCATCATCGGGGAAAAACTCGAGTCCCTGGAGCAGCACCTTCTTGCTCAGATCGTCTCGACCTTCCATCTGGTGGAGGGCGGCAAGCATGATATACATCTCGCCGTTACGGATATCTCCGGAACTCATGTGCTCTTCCAATAACCGCCGCGCCTCGTCCAGTTTGTTCTGCTCCCTGAGGATGCGTACCTGCAAGGACAACGCGTCCGGATACTCGGGGGCTTTACGATCGATCAGCCGCACTTGTTTCAACGCCCGTCCGTACTTTTGCTGTTGGACAAAAAGTACGGCTAGGAAGTACCTGGCCTCAGGCAGATTTTCCTTTTCCAATATCTTCTCGGTGATGGCAATGGCCTTGTCGTATTGCTGCTGCTTGGCATAGAGGCGGGCAATGGTCAAATCGACTCGCCGGGGCTGATCGGCGTAGGTCTTGAGCCGGTTCAGCTCAGTCAGGGCTTGCGCGTCTTTCTTTTGCAACAAATAAACATGAATCAAGGCCACCCGGGCACTTTCATTTTGCTCATCCCGTTCGACGATGGCCTCATACAAAGCAACGGCCTCATCATATCGCTCATTTTTAATATACAACTCGCCGAGTTCCATCTGCAGCTCGCTGGACCAGTTTCGCTCCAGGGCTTTCTGGTAATGCTCTACTGCCTCGTCAACCCTTTCCTGCGCTTGATAGAGACGGGCCATGAGTATGTGACCGGGATAGGACAGCTGATCCTGGGCTAGCACCCGCTCCAGGAGCGGCTTGGCCTTGTCCGGCTGATCAGCGGCCAGATACATCTCAGCTAGCTGCAAAAGAATGGCAGGGTCGTCGGGATGCCGGTCGCTGATCAGTTCGTACTGGCGCATCGCCTCCGTGTTTTTCTTTTGACGCAGAAGCACCTTGGCATACAACAGTTGCATCCCTGTCCTGTCCGGGTGCGTAGCCAGATAGGTTTGCAGCCAGTTGGCGGCCTCGTCGGTCCGTTCCAGCCGCAACAACAAAATCGGCACCTTCTCGCTGATGAACTCTGCCTGTTCATCACAGATCAAGGCCTTCTGGTAGAATTCCAAAGCCTCTTCAAAGCGGAGCCGCAATTCGGCATGCCGGCCCCAAAGAAAATACGCATAGGAACAGCTGTAATCCGCCTCGGTGCCCCGTGGAGAGTGCACCTGCCGGGTCGCGCCAGTTCCGACAGGATGTGTTTTCGACTGACATCCGCAGAGCAGGGCGATCAGGCAACCTAAGAGGACAAACAGCAATTGACGGGAATGGAAAGTTAACCGGAGCATCGAGCACCTTTTTGCACAAGCAGTTGCTGAACCGCCTCGCGAACAGAGGCTTGCACCTCCGCTATCGGCAGGGCGGCATGAATGCGTACTATACAACTGTGCGGAAAGGATGCAAAGAGGGCGGCCACTTTTTCCAGTTGTTCCTGTTGCTCGAAATCGTTGAGCGTCTCCCCTCGCAGGTCGCGGATCCGAGCGACGCTCTCCGCCGCCGACAAAGTGAACAGCAGCACCATGTCCGGTTCCGGAGCAAAGTCATGCCGGGCAAAAATAACGGCCGGATCACACCCAGCCGCCCCCTGGTAAGCAGCTGTGGAAAAATAATATCGATCGGTGAGAACTATCGCCCCTTGAGACAGGGCAGGAAGAATACATTCCACGACATGCTGGCGTCGGTCCAGCAAAAAAAGCTCCAGCTCCTGTTCCGGCGAAACCTGGCAGCGATTGCGATACAGGGCTCGGATCTGCTGGCCATGGGGACCGTCTGTCGGCTCCCGTGTTTCGACCACGGTGAAGCCTTGGTTGCGCAGATAGTTAGCCAGCAGCGGCAACTGGGTCGATTTGCCAGTGCCGTCTATGCCTTCGAAGGCGATCAGCACGCCTGTCCGCATGACACACCTCCATGACGTCGATTGGCGACTATCGTTTGGGCCATGGCAAGGGCCGCCGCCAGGCTTGAAGGGTCGGCCAGGTTGCGTCCGGCAATGTCGTAGGCCGTACCATGATCGACCGAGGTGCGGACCAGCGGCAGCCCGAGAGTGACATTGACCCCGTCCTGGAAATGCAGGAGCTTGAAGGGGATCAACCCCTGATCGTGATACATGGCGATGACCGCGTCAAACCTGCCGGCTGCGGCCTTGTGAAAAATCGTATCCGGCGGCCAAGGACCACTGACCTCCTCACGAGGGAATGCCGCCACGGCTGGGGCGATGATTCGGGTCTCCTCGTCACCGAAGAGGCCTTCTTCGCCACCGTGGGGATTGAAACCTGCCACCGCTATCCGGGGGGCTGGAAGGGCAAAATCACACTGCAAAGCGGCTCGGGTCATGGTTATGCAATCAACAACCTCCTCTTGCGTCAGGAGATCACCAACCTGGCGCAGGGGTACATGGACAGTGACCAGCACCACCCTGAGCCGTGGCCCGGCCATCATCATCCGTACTTTGGCGCTCCCAGTAAGGGCGGCCAGCATTTCCGTATGCCCAGGATATGGATAGCCGGCTTCCTGCAAACTCTTTTTGCTGATCGGACAGGTGGTTATGGCGCTGCAATGCCCAGCGCTGACCAGCTTGACCGCTTCTTCGATGTAGCTGCCCATGGCCTTTCCGGTTGCGGCATCGGGCTGACCCCAGCGTACCAGCTTGGGCCAGGGGGCGCCCACCTGTACGACCGGTATGGTCTCCGTACCGATGGGTTGTCCGGGTTGCCAGGGGATAATGTTCACCGTCAGACCAAGACGATCGGCGGCTTGACGCAAAACATTGGTGTCGCCAACCACGATGGTGCGGCCCGCTCCCGGCATCTCACTCCTGCAAAAAAGCCGGCAGATGATCTCCGGACCGATGCCCGCTGGGCACCCCATGGTCACTGCCACCGGAGCCACGCTCTCCTTCGCTGTGTTGTTCATTGCACTTCCTTACAGAACAAAATCAAAGGCATTTTTCATGTGGTCAATTACGGCTGGCCGATTGTCCCGATTCAAACGCACTGCAATCACGTCAAACCGGGCCGGTGCTTCACTCAACCGGTGGGTCTGGAGATATTCCTGGGCAATGCGGGAAAGTTGCCGCTGCTTACGCGCATCGACGGCTTCAAAAGGGGTCCCAAAAACGGTGGAATGCCGGGTCTTGACCTCGACAAAAACCAAAGTATTGCCATCCCGGGCAATGATATCGACCTCGCCGCACGATCGCCGGTAATTTTTCTCGACGATTGCATAGCGCTGGCCGATCAGAAACTCAACCGCCAAGGACTCGCCCAGACGGCCGGTTGGGGCCGTTGCTTGCTTATTCTTCACGAACAACTCCACCTGCCTCCCGGTCAATTCGATTGCGCCGAATAATCCGCCATTCTGCTCACCACAACCCGCCTTGGGCTGGGGGATCATCCTCGCCTACCGTCCGAACAAATTCAGCGACGCCTCGAAAGGTGCGGCGATGCAGGGGACAAGGCCCATGGCAACAGATCGCCTGTCGATGTGCCTTGGTCGGGTACCCTTGATGCCGATGAAAACCGTATTGGGGATAGCTCGTATGGGCCTCAACCATGATCCGATCTCTGGTCACCTTGGCGATGATCGAGGCAGCGGCGATGGATGCACTTTTTGATTCACCCTTGACCAGGGTCAACTGACTGACTGCCGCCGGAATCTGAAAACCACCATCCACCAAGAGATAATCAGGCGGGCAACCCTCGTTGGCAAGGGTACATTCAATCATCGCTCGTTTCATCGCCAAAAGGGAGGCCTGCAGGATGTTGATCGTTTCGATTTCCCTGGGATCGGCCATACCAACCCCAATCAAGGCGCCGTTGTGTTGCAGGATTTCAAAAAGCTGCTCCCGCTGACGTGCGGTCAGCTTCTTGGAATCCTGAAAGACCTGATAGTCGCACTTTCGGGGCAGAATAACACAAGCGGCCACCACCGGACCGGCAAGTGGTCCCCGGCCAGCCTCATCAACCCCGGCGACAAAGCTCACGCCCTGTCTATAGAGGTGGCGTTCATAAGAAAAGGTATCGCCTGGCGAGGACGGGAGCGCAGGAAAGGGAAAAGAAACGCATGGGATCATGAAACCTAACCATGCATGGTGAAGATCAGCAGTGAGGACAGTGAAAAAAAGCAGGTGATAGCAATCGATCTCGCCAGGAGAGAATCAGCATGATACTCTCCTGGCGGTGTCCAATTGATCCGCTTATTCCGCCCCCATGACATATTGGCTAGGGGGACACGGAAACGCATTTTCTTAAAGAATGCCGCGTTCGCGAATACGTGCGGCTTTACCTCGACGCTCGCGCAGATAGTACAGACGGGATCGACGAACGCGGCCAAGGGTGACCATCTCAATCTTCTCGATTCGCGGAGAATGGAGAGCAAAAGTCTTTTCCACGCCAACGCCGTGGGAAATCTTCCGCACCGTGAAGGTTGCATTCATTTTGCCACGTTTGCGTTTGATAACCACGCCTTGAAAGACCTGGACACGCTCCTTGTTCCCCTCAATGATCCGGATGTGGACCTTGACGGTGTCCCCAGGCCGGAACTCAGGGATATCGAAACGCATTTGCTCCAGATCGATCTTGTCCAATAGATTCATTGCCATATTCATTCATTTACGGCTGGCCACCGGTAACGGTCTTGCCTGCCGAAGGATGCCTCCAAATCATCCAGAAAAAACTGCCTGTTCCATTTATATCATTTTAATCGCACTGGTAGAAGTGCGATAATCTGTACCCTCAAGCCTCTTCATCATCACGCTCGCCGAGCAGCCTATCAAGAATAATCGAGGCTGCTGACCGTACCGACAGGTGATTGAATCCGGTCGGCCCGCACAGGGGCGGCAGCACCCCATCCGCTGCCTCCAGCAACTCGGGGGTCAACCCCCAAGCGGTGCCAAAAAGCAACAGCACAGGTGTCCCCTGTTTGATTCTTGTGCGTATTTCGGCGTATCCCAAGGTAGCTACCTGCTCCTTGGCGCAGGTGGCGAGCACCAGCGGTTTCGTGCCAAATTTTTTGGTTGCCTCGGCCAAAACCTCAGCATAACTGCCGCAAACCGTAATAATCGACAGGGCGTTGCTCCGGTCTGGATTGACGCTGCCGCCATAGCCCTGGGTCCAATGCCCGACAATTTGCCCGGCCAGTTCCTGCTGCTCCTTAAAAGGTGTGATTACCCAGTAAGTACCGACGCCATAGGTCTTTCCAGCCCTGGCAATGTCGTGCAAATCGAGGTTGGTCACCGCCGAGCCGATGGTCTCCCCGTTGCGATTGATCACCGGATAATGGACCAAGGCTACATCAACCTGCATTCCGGTTTTCCCTTTGTTCCTTGGCAAGATCTTCAATCTGGCCGTACAGCCCTTCGCGCTGCAATATTTTTGCTTCGGACGGCGAAAAACGTGCCAGAGCTAAGAGTTCAGGGCGTCGCTCTAGAGTCAGCCTGACCGATTCGACCAACCGGTAGCGATCAATGGCAGCATGATCGCCGGAAAGCAATACCTCAGGCACCGCAATCCCTTCAAAAATCCGAGGTCGTGTGTACTGCGCGTGTTTCAGCAGGCCGCAGCTAAAACTGTCGTTTACGGCTGAATCTTCGCAACCAAGCACACCCGGTAGCAGACGACAAACTGCGTCCATAACTACCAGAGCGGCCAATTCACCGCCGGTGAGGACATAATCGCCAATGGACAATTCCTCGTCGACATATTGAGCCCGGAAACGTTCATCGACCCCTTCATAACGACCGCAAATGAAAATCAGATGGTCATAGCCTGTCAATCGTTCCGCCTGGGGCTGGCTGAACCGTTCGCCTTTGGGTGACAACAAGATCACACGGGAAGAATGTCTTTCCCTGTCCACGGCCTTCAGGCAGGCAGCAAGCGGCTCAGGTTTCATCACCATGCCTTCGCCGCCGCCAAAGGGCCGGTCATCGGTCATATGATGCTTATCCCTGGCGTAATCCCGGATATTATGAATTCCGACCTCAATTTTCCCTTCGGCCAAGGCACGGCGGACAATCCCTTCCTGCAGAGGAGAGGTGAAAAAATCGGGAAAAATCGTCAAGATCGAAAAAATCATCGCCCGATGCAAGCCTTACCGGTTGATCTCGAGCAAACCCGCAGGCAGATCAAGTACGATTTCCGTCTCCTCCATGGCCGCTATGAATTTCCGTACCGCCGGTACCAGATATTCATGCTCGCCGTCGCCAATGACGAGCACATCCTGAGCGCTAATCAGCAGGCCTTTAACCGTCCCAAGTCTCTGTCCGGCAGTGGTCCTCACCTGCTTACCGATGAGGCTGTGCAGATAAAACTCTCCGGAACCGGTTGGCGGCAAGTCACTGCTTGCCAACCAAATGTTCTGACCTACGAATTGTTCGGCCTGATCTCGGTCAGTGCATTCATGCAATCTAAGAATAACTGAATTGCCATTGACCCGCGCTTGAACATTCGCGTATTCAACCTTGGGTTGTCCGTCCTTGGCAGCAAGATACACTCGCCGATACCGGCAAAAATTGTCTGGCGTCTCGGTGCAAGGGCGAACCTTCAATTCTCCTCGGATACCATGCGGTTTGAGCACCGTGCCGAGCAGGATAAAAGTTTGGCTCCGCCCAGGATCGTTCAACGACACTACTCGACGATTTCAAGCCGGGTGCGTTTTCCGTTCCCAGCCAGTGAGGCGGCAAGAACCGCCCGCATTGCCCTGGCAGTCCGCCCCTGTTTGCCGATCACCTTGCCCAAATCCTCCTGGGCCACCCGCAGTTCGATGGTAACGCTCTCATCCTCTTCCTGCAGGTTCACTTCTATCTGCTCGGGATGATCGACTAGTTTACCGGCGACAAACTCAATCAGTTCTTTCATTTATGCCGCGGCAACCACTCCGGGAACAAATTTTTTGATCAGGCTTTCAACGGTTTCTGTCGGCTTGGCGCCTTTTTTCATCCAGCTATCGAGTTTCTCATTGTCGATTTTGACCGCCGCAGGATTCTGCATCGGATCATAAGTACCGACGATATCAAGAAACTTGCCGTCACGCGGTGCTTCGCTGTCAGCAACGACGATACGGTAAAAAGGTTGTTTCTTTCTGCCTTTTCTGGTCAAACGAATACGAACTGCCATTATTAACTATCCTCCGGTGGATATCACCCTGACAGCAGGGACTGCCGGGCGTTGCTTAAGTAAATTGATGATCGAATTTAGCGAACAAGCCCCTTCGGGAGCTTGCGGCGCTTACCGCCGGTCATGATGCCTTTGCCCTTCATATTTTTCATCATTTTCAGCATCATGGCATAACTTTTCAGAACCCGGTTCACCTCGGCGACCGATGTTCCCGACCCCTTGGCAATCCGCACCCGCCGACTGGCATCGATAATTCTATGGTTGCGGCGCTCCTTCAGGGTCATGGAGCGGATGATCGCCTCGGTCTTGACCAATTCCTTCTGGTCAGGTTTAGGCGCGTCCTTGATCTGTTTCAGCTTGTTAATCCCGGGGATCATCCCCATGATCTGTTCCAGGCTGCCCATTTTTTTTATCTGCTGGATCTGATCGAGAAAATCTTCCAGGGTAAAAGCGTTTTTCTGGATTTTCCTGGCCAGTTGCTCAGCGTTCTTCTGATCGACGACTGCTTCCGCCTTCTCGATGAGGGACAGCACATCGCCCATGCCAAGAATGCGGGAGGCCACACGATCAGGATGAAAGATCTCCAGTGCCTCAACCGATTCGCCGACACCGACAAACTTGATCGGTTTGCCGGTCACCTTCTTGACCGACAGGGCCGCGCCGCCACGGGCATCACCTTCCATCTTGGTGAGGATGACACCGGTGATCTCAAGTTCAGTATTGAACTTGTCGGCAACAGTGACCGCGTCCTGGCCGGTCATGGCATCGGCGACAAACAGCACTTCGGTGAGCGGTACCGCCCGGCTGATCTCACGGAGTTCGGCCATCAAGGCATCGTCTACATGGAGGCGGCCTGCGGTGTCAATGATCACCGTATCATAGTGGCCAACATTGGCCTCGGCAACTGCCCTCCGGGCGATATCTACCGGATTTTGATCAGTGGTGGAGGCAAAGACGGGAACCCCGACCTGTTGCCCAAGGATATGCAACTGATCGATAGCCGCCGGCCGGTACACATCCGCCGGAACCAGAAAGGGTGTCCGACCCTTTTCTTTGAGCTGACGCGCCAGCTTGGCAGCGGTGGTGGTCTTACCCGAACCCTGCAGACCGGCCAGCATGATAATCACCGGTTGGCGACCGTCGAGCTTGAGTGGCTGCGCCTGGCTGCCAAGCAGTTCAATCAGATGGTCGTGCACCACCTTGACCACTTGCTGTCCTGGGGACAAGCTGGTCAGCACTTCCCGACCGATAGCCTTTTCGGTCACCGAGGCGATGAATTCCTTGACGACGCCAAAGTTGACATCAGCCTCGAGCAGCGCCGTGCGCACCTCGCCCATTGCCTCCTGAATATTCTCTTCAGTCAGCCTGCCGTGGCCGCGCAGCTTCTTAAACGCGCTCTCTAAACGGTCGGTTAAATTCTCAAACATGTTTCTCTACAGGGTTCAATGCGCAATGACTGCCAATAAAAAACTGAAACACGTTCCGCTCCGGTTCACCGCACGGAAAATTGGGATTAATACCCGACTCGCCTTCTCTTGTCAAGCGAGAAGAAAAACATGGTGGTCCGGGAGGTTATCACCCGGCCAGGACCTCAGCCACCCTGGCGAGGCTCTCCGGGGAGTCTGCTTGCATACAGCTAATCGATGAATTTTTTGGTAAAATTTTCTTCATCATCCCGGTGAGGACATTCTTCGGCCCCAACTCGACCATCACCTCGACGCCCTCGGCTGCCATCCGTTCGACAATTGGCAGCCACCGAACCCTGGAGGCAATTTGCCGGGCCATGATCGTTTTCATGGCAGCGGGATCGCGTTCAGCCTCGCCGGTGACGTTGAACAGCACCGGAATTGCCGGCTCCTGAAAGGGAATGCCACGCATGTAGGCGGCAAAATCCTCGACCGCGCCGGCCACCAAGGGGCTGTGATTGGCGACGCTGACTTTCAGAGGTATCACCTTTGCCCCCTTAGCCGCACATTGCTCGCCAATGGCGTCAAGCCCCGCCAAGTCGCCGGAAAGCACAATCTGGGAGGCGGTGTTATGATTGGCTACCACCGCGACACCGGGACCGGAAAAGCCGGCCAAAATACCCTCGACCTCTTCGATGCTCAGTCCAACCACCGCCCGCATGCCGCCTGGATGCATTGCACCTTCCCGCTCCATCAGTTCCCCGCGCTTGGTGACCAGGGCCAGGGTATCCTCCAGGGATAAGACCCCGGCACCATGGAGGGCGGAATACTCGCCAAGACTATGTCCGGCGAAAAAGGCCGGCCGAAATCCCGGCAGGACTTTGAGCAACTGTTGCCAGCAGATCAAATTGATCACGGTCAGTGCCGGTTGTAGATAGAGCACCCTGGTCAAGTCTTCCAGAGGACCTTCAAAACAGAGGGTGCGAATCGGGAAACCGGAGATGTTTTCGGCCAAGTCCATCAGGGCCGAGGCCTCCGAATCCTGGTTCACGAACGCCTGCCCCATGCCTATAAATTGGGACCCTTGTCCCGGAAAGAGAATCGCTGTTTTTTTCATATGTTGCCGGAAAAAATTCTATACCTGTTCCGGGTGCTGCCGGTCAAACAGGAGATTATGGATGATGAATAGACTCACGCCGACAGTGATCGCGGAATCGGCGATATTGAAGGCCGGCCAGTGATACCGGCCAACATAAACGTCAAGAAAATCAACGACGAAACCGAGATGGATCCGGTCGATGAGGTTACCGATAGCCCCGCCCGCAATCAGGGCAAGAGATACGGAGTACATGCGGCTGCGGCGGCCAAAGCTGCGTTGGGCAATCCCGATGAACACAAGTGCGGCACAGGCTGCGCCGATAAAAAAGATTTGCCGCCACAAAGCCGGCTGCCCCGCCAGGATGCTGAAGGCTGCACCGTTATTGGTCAGATAGGTCAGGTTGAACAGATCGGGAAGAACCACCCGACTTTCATGCAGGACAAAATTCTGCATGATCCAGAACTTGGTTGTCTGATCGAAACAGACAACCGCCAGGATGATGATGAAAAAAGAGAGCATCGGCGTGCGCTGGTTCATCCGGCCAATTGCCGGACCACGCTGGCACAGCGGGCGCAAAGCGCCGGATGCCCCTGATCCTCGCCGACCGAGGTGGCAATTGTCCAGCATCGTTCGCACTTGGCGCCGGGGGCTGGCCCGACGGCAATTTCGACACCGGGCAAGGCCTCCGCCTCGGCGAAGGCAAGGCCTGCGTCTTCACCTTCCCGTGCCAGACGCAGGCTGGATACGATACAAAGTTCGCGCAACTGCTCCAAATTATCCGCAAGAAAATCAGCCCATTTACCGCTCACCTTCAGCACGACTTCCGCATCCAGAGACAGGCCGATGATTTTATCTTTGCGAGCCCATTCCAGCACACGCGTTATTGCACCACGTACAGTCAGCAATTGGTTCCAGCGCTCGTCAAAGGATTCGTTCTTCTCGATATCATCGACCTTGGCGAAATCGGCAAAAAAGATCGAGCGTTCCAACGGCGCATCCTGCCCGAGATCATGGAGATGCTCCCAGGCTTCGGCGGCAGTGAAACACAAAATCGGCGCCATCAGCCGCAACAACCCGTCGAGGATGCGGTAAATCACGGTCTGCGCCGCCCGCCGCTCCGGGCCGCTTGGCGTCGAACAATAGAGCCGGTCCTTGAGCACGTCCATATACAGACTGGAGATGGTGGTGCCGCAAAAATTATGCAGGCCGTGATAGATCGCATGAAATTCGTAACGCTCATAGGCGCTGGTGATGCGCTCGCTCAGTTCGGCAAATTTGGTCAGGGCCCAACGATCAATTTCCTGGAGGGCCGAGGGCTCCACACTGTCTTTGGCCGGATCAAAATCATAGAGGTTGCTGAGCAAGAAACGCAGGGTGTTGCGCATCTTGCGGTACGCGTCGGAGACGTGCTTGAGAATCTCGTCGGAGACCTTGACGTCGTCCTGGTAATTCTCGCTGGCCACCCAGAGGCGCAGGACCTCCGCCCCGTACTGGTCGATCACTTCCTGGGGGGCAACGACGTTGCCCACGGATTTGGACATCTTCTTGCCTTGGCCGTCGACCACGTAACCATGGGTGAGTACGCTTTGATAGGGGGCTCGGCCCCTGGTGCCCACCGAGGTGAGCAGAGAGGATTGGAACCAGCCCCGGTGCTGATCGCTGCCTTCCAGATAAAGGTTGGCAGGCGAGCGCAGCTCAGGCCGCTGTTCCAGGACCGCCGCATGGCTGGTGCCGGAATCGAACCAGACATCAAGGATATCAGACTCTTTCTTGAACTCGCGGCCGCCGCAGGAGCAGGACACACCTTCGGGCACGAAATCAGCCGCCTCATGCTTGAACCAGGCGTCGGCCCCTTCCTGCACAAACAATTCGTCGATCCGGGCGCAGACCGCCTCATGTTTCAGGATCTCGCCGCAACCGGCGCAGCTCAATACCGTCACCGGCACCCCCCAGGAACGCTGCCGGGACAAACACCAGTCCGGCCGGGCCTCGACCATGCCGTAGATTCGCTGCTGGCCCCAGGCCGGGGTCCAGCTGACCTCCTTGATCGCCTGCAAGGCCTTGTCGCGCAGTTGCAGATTTTCCATGGAGATGAACCATTGGGCCGTGGCCCGATACATCACCGGCTCCTTGCAACGCCAGCAGTGGGGATAACTGTGCCGGAGCGCCATCTCCTTGACCAGCGAGCCCTCGGCAGCCAGGTCGGCAATAATCTGGCGGTTGACCTGCGGAATCTGCTGCCCCTCGTACCTGCCGGCGTCGGCGGTAAACCGCCCCTCGTCATCCACCGGCGAAAGCACCTCCAGCCCGTAACGAAGACCGGTGAGGTAGTCGTCGGCGCCGTGACCAGGCGCGGTATGGACGCAACCGGTGCCCGAGTCGGCGGTGACGTAATCGGCCAAGACCATCAGCGAATCACGTTCCATGAATGGATGCCGGCAACGTTTCCCCGCCAGACCGGCGGCCGAGAAGGTGTCGATAACCGTATAATCGTCGATACCGAACAACTGCATACAGGAGGGAACCAGTTCCTTGGCCAGTATCCAGGTCTCACCTTGTGCTGCGACTGCGGCGTATTCGAAATCGGGATGGAAGGCGACCGCCATGTTGGCCGGTAGGGTCCAGGGAGTCGTGGTCCAGATGAGCACCGACACAGTGCGACCCGCCAACTCCGGAACTACCGGACCAAGATCGTCGATCACCGGAAACTTGACATACACCGACGGAGAGGTGTGATCAGCGTAGTCAACCTCGGCTTCGGCTAGGGCAGTACCGCAAGTGGCACACCAATAAACCGGTTTTTTGGAGCGCACGACCGCGCCGGAAAGGAGAAACTTATTGAACTCCCTGGCAATGACCGCCTCATAGGGAAAACTCATGGTTAAATAGGGGCTGCCCCAATCACCAAGCACCCCCAGCCGCTTGAACTGCTCACGCTGGGTCTTGATCCATTTCTCGGCATAGCTGCGGCAGGCGGCCCGTTTGCCCAGGGTGGAGATGGTCTGTTTTTTCGCGCCCAGTTCCAGATCCACATTATGTTCAATGGGCAGGCCATGGCAGTCCCAGCCTGGAATATATGGCGCATTGAAACCGGCCATCCGCTTGGAACGAAGGATAATATCTTTCAATACTTTGTTGAAGGCGGTCCCCAAATGGATATTGCCGTTGGCGTAGGGAGGGCCGTCATGGAGCACAAACAACGGCAATCCGGCGGCCGCTTGCTGGAGTTTCCCGTAAAGATTCTCTTTTTCCCAACGCTTGAGCACCATCGGCTCCCGCTGGGTCAGATTGGCCTTCATCTTAAATTTGGTCTGCGGCAGGTTCAATGATTCCCTGTAATCCATCGTTCTTCTCGATCTGTCAAAATAGGAATGAAATAAGGCCGGACGGTACGCGAAAGGACAGATTTTACCAAGCCCGTTTGATTGTGCAAGGGAAAAGGCGGAAAGACCTGGGCCAGTTTCCCCTGTATATCGGGCGAGAGGAGGCACGGCAGGTGGAGGGAGGTGACATTAAGGGGCACAAAAGGGCGGCGACTTCACCGCTTGTCTTTTTCCGCCGTCGTTGTATTTTGATAGATCGTGAAAGGGGTGTGATCATCCCGCCAACCGACCCTCAACCTCCGGAGCCGCATCGTGAAATCCGAGCAATCACCGCCCTTCTGTGCGATCTGCGACCGCCAACACCACCAAGCCCAGCAGACAGACGGACTCTGTCACTACTGCGAGGTTCTTGCCCGTGCCGTGCAAGAACAGCCCGAGGTGGTGAAACAGTTGTGGCTGCGCTACCAGAGCGAGCCAATTCTGCCGGACGCGGTCCACCGGCAGATCGAAAGCGAAGCGGAACTGCCGGAGGTGCTTGACGGCAAGCGCTACCGGACCATCGATCGCGACCGCAACAAATGGTATCTCTCGGTGAGCGAGGTGAACGGCAAACCGGTGGAGGTTTTTGCCTCAACAGCCTTTGACCGCGATCACGAACTCCAGTCACGCATTTCCAACCTTACCACCATCACCCGCCTGATCTCGCTCATCCTCCGGCACATTTTTCTGGGCGAACCTCTGACCTTCGAAAAATGTCTCAAGCAGATCCAGCGCAGTTCCCGGCAAAAAAACGATCTCCCCGACATGCTCTACGGAGTGCTGAACCGTTACAAGGATGGTGACTAGAGCCACCCTGCCGCTTACAATTTCTCCATGAATTTCTTGGTGTCGATAATAAACCGCTCGTGCCGGCCACGGCCGATCTCGCCTTTTTCATCGTGCCCCACACACTCGAAGACCAACCGGCGGCGATCGACCTCGACCAGGGTTGATTCGCAAGTAACCTTCATACCGACCGGAGTCGCCTTGCTGTGGGTGAGTTCCACCTTGATGCCCACTGTGCCGAACCCTTCGGGCAGGAAAGGTAACACCGAAGTCAGACACGTTTGTTCCATGAGGGCGACAAATGCCGGTGTTGCGTAGACCTCGACCAGCCCGCTGCCGTAGCGCGCGGCGGTCGTTTCAAAGGTGACCATCAACTCTTCCTTGCCCTTGACGCCCGTGGGAATTTGAATCTCCATATCCGTAGTTCTCCTTTCCGCTGCCATAAGCCTTTTGCGACCGGTCTTCCAATCACGCCCCCGATGGGCGCGAACTAAAAACCAGAAAATATACGTGAATTTAGGCTTATAACAACAGAAAAACGGCCCGTCAAGAAACAAAACCGATTCTCCGGTGGCCGCTTGCCGTCGCAAGTGCTTACGTCGGTCTCATGCAACCAGATCCAACTGCTGCATGGTGCCTGCTCCGCCCTCTTCAAAGAGAAAGAGACCGGTGGCGCGTATCTGTCCCTGCATAACATTGTCGGAATCCTTGACGCTGAAAGGGGTCTCGATGCGGCCGAGATACATAGCGCCGACACCCTTTTCCCCCAGCGCCAGCAACTGATCCTCACCCGAGGCGGTTTTCATCCAGATCCGCAGGCGGGAGTAGATGTCGTCATTCTCGTCGATCCAGCCGTTGTGGTCGCCATCGAAGGCCGCCAGCTCGGCAAAGCCGTCGCCGCTCAAGGTACCGAACAGTTCACTACCGTCGTTGACCGTGCCGTCGTTGTTGGCATCCAGAGCGAGGAATCCAGAACCTGGGCTTACAAAGGCTATCTGGTTGTCGAGACCGTCGGCGTCGATATCGAAACTGAAAGTTTCTTGGGTCAACTGCGCGGCTGTACCCTTGAAATTGATCACCAACGGATCCTTGAGCGCCACCTCGCCGATCTGCACTGTCTCATCCACGGTGCGGATAAAACTGCGGCTCATGTTCAGCTCAATCCCGATCTCAATCTGCTGGCCGTCGGCAGTGACCACCACCCCTTGCGCGGCAAATTGGGTAGATTCGGCTTCGTGATAGGTTTCGTGGCGCTCATAGCGCAACCCCCAGTCCGCTCCAGCCTGAGCGGCCTGTTCGTGCACCCCCTCGACCGGAGCCGTCTCCGATGCCGTTGCCTGCTGCTGCATTTCTTGCGGAGCGTACACTCTAAATTTCCGGCCGGTCAGTTTTTCAAACAGGGCCTTGAGAATCCGCATGTTGAGATCGGTCATCAACTCCGCATCTTCCTCAGGAACACTGGCTTCGGCCGCTTCAGGAACTTCGGCAGCCCGTTGCTTCGCCACCTCGGAAAGGGATACCTTGGCCGCTTCCTTGGCGAGCTTCTCAGCTTGATTTTTGAGGGTTTCGTCGTGACCGTTTTTTCGTTCGACACGGGCCGGCTCCCTGCCTTGCCGCCAGACAGTGAGTAATTCCTGGCGCTCAAAATAATCGACGGCGGTGCGCGAACTGGCGAGCTGGATGGTGGATTCGGCGATCTTCATGATTTCCCCTCCTTGGTTATCATTGTGGTGGCAAGATTGCGGAGGCGCTGTTTCGTCCGTGAACAGAAATTTCCCCTTATCGTCCTTTCGACCGGGTTCAACGAAACCTTTAGCAGGAAGTACAGGTATCTTGTGGAAATAAAGATTCTATGCTACAGTGTGCCGATTTTTACAGAAACGAAGGCGGCAATCCAGCCGATGGAAGAGCTCCAATAATTCGGTATCATTTGCAATCCGCGCACTTGCCTGTTAATGGACTTTTTTTGATTGCCTAAAAAAGGTCACGCTGATTCTCCGTCACCGATTCCTAGAAAAACACTCCCATGCCAGCGCACAGTCCATCTCTCGACCAGGAAGACACCTCAGCGGCCGAGGCCGCCACCCTCAGCTCTCTCTACTCGTTTCTGGCATTGACCATGCGCTATCCCGACCCTACTTTTTACAACGATTCTTTTTTGGACGCCCTGGAGTCGCTGCTTGCCTCTCTCGACTGGCAGCCGGAACTCGCTGAAATGCGTTCATGGCGCGAGCAAACACCCAACCATCTCGATGATCTGCGGACCGCCTATACCCGGCTGTTCATCACTGCCGCTCCCCGGGCAACCATCCCGCCCTACGCTTCGGTGTATCTCGATGGCGACGGCAGTCTCTATGGCCGGACCACCGAGCGAACCAGGGATTTCTATCGCGAGCGGGGGTATGACTTGGCTGACGAAACTGAACCCGCCGATCACCTCAGTTTCGAACTCGATTTTTTGGCTGCACTGGCCGGTGAAGCCAGGTTTGACGACGAAGAACTTTTTCTTCAAACCCTCTTTCGGCCCTGGTTTGCACGATTTCAGGAAAAAAGTTTGCAAGAAGCTCGACATCCTTTTTACAAGGTGTCGATACAGTTAATTGATTTTTTTACCAAGGAGGAACAGTAAATGGCAATGAACCTTACAAGGCGGAATTTCCTCAAAGCCGCCTCGATTGCCGCTGCGTCCGTGCCGCTGTCAAAGGTGGCGGCAAAAGCAGAATCAGGAGTTGTCAAGGCGCCCCTCGTCGCTCCAGGGACTTTTAAAAATACCCAAACAGCGGTCGGCGGTGTCTGCGAAATGTGTTTCTGGCGGTGCCAACTGGTCGGAAAGATTCGCGACGGCCGGTTGATCAAACTGGAAGGTAATCCGAAATCGATCGACAACGGCGTTTCTCTCTGCGCTCGCGGCAATGCCGGCGTTAAACTGCTCTATGATCCGGACCGCCTCAAATACCCGTTGAAAAACGTCGGTAAGCGCGGTGCCCCCAAATGGCAGCGCATCTCCTGGGAAGAGGCTCTCGACACCTGCGGCAGCAAACTCAAGGCGATTGTTGACCAGCACGGCGCCAAAGGGATTGCCATGTTCCCCCACGGCTCCACCGCCACCTACCCGATGGGTTTTCTGGAGAATACCGTGGGCACCCACAACGTCTCCGAGGCCTCGTTCTTCCAGTGCCGCGGCATTCGCGACACCGCTTATATTGCCACCATCGGGCTGCCGCCCAACGAAGACGTGGACATGGCCAACGCCAAGGTCATGTTCTTCCTCGGCAATCACCTGGGCGAGAACGTCCATGTCTCCCACCTCAAGCGCTACCTCAAGGGGCTGGAAAACGGTGCCAAGCTGGTGGTGGTCGATCCCCGCTATTCGGCCGCAGCGGCCAAGTCGCATATCTGGGTCCAGATCCGTCCCGGTACCGACACCGCCTTTCTGCTGGCGATCATGAACTACCTGATCCAAAACAAGAAGTACAATGCCGAGTTCGTACAAAAACACGGCGAAGGCTTCGACAAAATGGCCGAGGGAATCAAAGGCTGGACGCTAGAAAAAGCGGCCCAGGAATGCGATGTGCCCGCAGCCCAGATCAAAGAGGTGGCCGAACTGCTGGCCGCCAATATGCCCAACGTTTCCATCCATCCCGGCCGTCACGTCTCCTGGTACGGCAACGACTTCCAGCGTCAGCGCGCCTTGGCCTGCCTGACCGGGCTCCTCGGCGCCTTCGGCGTCAAGGGGGGGTTTGTCCAGCCCAAAGGCCCGAAAGGGTTGGCCAAAGTCGGCTGGCCCAAGGGCGAGCACAAAGAGGAAAGCCTGCGGGAGATGGCCGATGTCCATCACTATTCGCCTCCCGGCACCCCCACCGACCTGATCCGCGATACCGCCATCACCGGCAAGCCCTATCCGATCAAGGGGTGCGTCATCTGGGGCCAGAATCCGATCCAGACCATCCCTAACCAAGAAAAGACCATCAAAATGCTGGAGCAGATGGATTTTGTCATGTGTGTAGACGTCATGCCGACCGATATCACCATGTACGCCGACATCCTCCTCCCCGACACCTCGTACCTCGAACGGTACGATATGATCAAAACCGGCACCCAGTGGGATTTTGCCACCGAGCACAAGCAGTACATCGCCCCGCGCATGCCGCTGGTGGCTCCCGGTTTCGAGCGCAAGGAAAGCATCTGGATCACCAACGAGATCGCCAAACGCATGGGCTATGGCGATAAAATCCCGGTCCAGTCCCAGGAAGAGGCCATCAATAAGATGCTGGCCGGCGCGGAACTCTCCATCGACAAGATCAAGGCCGAGGACGGTATCCACATCCAGCCCGGCAAGGATCCCTATGGCGAGATGGAGTTGACCGTTCTTTTCCATAACCAAGAGGTGGAAGACAACGGCTATCCAGGCATTCCCACCTACATCCCGGTGGAACGGGCACCCGAGGGCTATTGCCGCCTGTTGTACGGCCGCTCGCCGGTGCACACCTTCAACCGCAGCCAGAACAACGCCTGGCTGATGGCGGAAAACGACGACAGCCCGGTCTGGATCAATGACAAGCTTGCGGCCAAGCTCGGCCTCAAAGAGGGCGATAAAATCGCCCTGGTCAACCAGGACGGCGTTAAATCGCGCACCACCACCAAGGTGAAGGTTACCCCGGGTATCCGCCAGGATTGCGTGTACATGTATCACGGGTTCGGCTCGATGAATCCGGAGCTGACCATCGGCGTGGGTAAGGGCATCGACGACCAGAGCCTGATCACCAAACTGGCGGTCGATCCGGAAACCGGTGCCCATGGCATGCGCAATAACTTTGTCAAACTCGTGAAAGTCAGCTGATCATGGGGCCGCACATCCCGCAACCGTCAGCCACGACCACCTCTGAAGGAGAGTTCCAATGCAATATGGCATGATTATCGATATCGACAGGTGCGTGGGCTGCCATGCCTGCGTCATCGCCTGCAAAGCCGAGTGGGAAGTCCCCGCTCAATTCAATCGCAACTGGGTGCATCGCCTGGGGCCGAGCCTTACCTCGACCGGCATGGCCTCCACCTATTATCCCGGTCTCTGCAATCACTGTAAAACCCCGTCCTGTGTTCCGGTCTGCCCGGCCGAACCGGTCAGCTTCACCTTCAAGGACGCCAAGAGCGGCAAGACCGTGACCATGGAGGTTGCCGCTACCTGGAAAGATCCGTTCAACGGCACCGTTCAAGTCGACCGGGAACGCTGCATCGGTTGCGGCGCTTGCCGTGATGCCTGTCCCTACAACGCCCGCTACGTCGACGAAGGGCTCAAGGACGACAACAGCCTCGGCAAGGTCGACAAATGCACCTACTGCATGCCGCGCGTCGCCGAAGGGCTGGAGCCGGCCTGTGTCCAGACCTGCTTGGCCCGGGCGCGCATCTTTGGCGATCTCGACGATCCCAAGTCAGCTGTCGCCCAGTACGTGAAGAAGGGCGCTGTCGGCCTGACTTCCAAGGCGGTACAGATCGGCCCGAACGGCAAGTATTTCGGCAGCAAGAAGGGTGACATGGAACTGCTCATGCAGGCGGCTCCGCAGGAGATGCCGAAGGTTTCGCTGCGCCGCAGTCTGCTGTCCAAGATGTCGCTCACCGCCAAGAATCAGATCAAGGAGATTGGTCTTCTCGGTCTGGCCGGCGGTCTTCTGATCAAATCCCTGCAGGACGAAGAAAAGTAAGTTTTTTCAAAGAGTTTTTGCTCGATTGCATCCCCTGTCGCGCGATTGTGCGGCAGGGGATTTTTTTTGCGGTCGTGCACCCGGAGACAGAAGCCTGCCGAAAGTTGCAAAACATGGCATTTTTTGACCATTCTGCTACAATGATTGCTCTTTTTGCAGAAAGCCGCGCGATTTCCTTTTGCTCCGGCTCAAAGAGGTCGAAGAACGAGTATGGAAAACGAACCCACCGAACCGAACTCCTCCACCAAAGAGGACCAACCGCAGGTAGCCGTATCGGCCTCCACCGAACCGTTACCCCCTGCCCTTGCCCCGGAATGGCGGCAGACCACCCAGCCGGTGTTTGTGGTCGAAGATTCCTTTTACCGCTCGCGGACCCCGCCCCGGCCGGTCCACTGGTCCATCGCCTGGTCGGACCTGATGATGACCATGTTCATCCTCTTTCTCGTCCTTTTTGCCCATCTCCGCACCCACCAGGAAATCCTCGCCCACGGGCGGCCCAACAAGATTGCTGACGAAACCATTCCAGTCCATTCGGACGAGGCAAAACCATCGCTGATCTTCCACCCCATCTCCCAGGATATCTCGCTTAAAATCGGGGAAGAGCTTAAAGAAACAGCACCCCCGAAGCAGGAACAGCCAGGGGCGGATGTTCGTATCCGTCACGAGGCCGTGGAAGAACAACCACAGGTTGAACCCTTAAAACCGATTCCGGAGATACCACGGGAACAACAGGCTCCGCAGCCCCCAAGCCCGGCCGAAGCCGCCCCACCGCCTCCCGAAACTGCCCCCTCTCCCCAGGAAACCCGGCAACAGGAGGAGGTGATCACCAAAATCTACGATCTGTCCAAGCTCACCCTGGCCGAGGAGAAACTCGAGCGTTTTGCCGCGGTGGAACTGGTCCCGGACAAGACCATGCGCATCATCCTTACCGGCGACCTGCTCTTTGCTTCCGGTCAGGTGGAACTGACCCCCAATGCCATCGAATCGCTGAAAAAACTCTCCGCCATTATCAAGAAAACGCCCTACATGATCAATGTAATCGGTCACACGGACGACCGGCCAGTGAAGGCCTCCCGTTTTCCTTCCAATTGGGAGTTGTCGCTGACGCGAGCCGGCCGGGTGGCCCGTTTCCTCATCGATGAGACCCAGCTTCCGGCCACCCAATTCAGACAGTTCGTTCAGGCCGGTGCAACCGAACACCAGCGACGAGAACCGCAAGGCCAACCGCAGGGTGGAAATCGTGCTCTCCAAGGAGTTGCCGCAGGTGGAAGCGGCCGCGCCCGCCAATCTTCAATAACGGTACCATGCAGCAATGAAACGACAGAACCTGATTGGCCTTGCGCTCTGCGGCCTCATTTTTTTTGGCGGCTTTCTCATCAAAGGCAACCTCAGCCTCTATTTCAACATCGCCAGCCTGATGATCGTGGCCGGCGGCAGCGCCACCGCCGCCCTGCTCAGCTTCCGGCTTGAACGGTTGAAGATCGTTCTGCGGGTGGTCCAATCCTCCTATCGCAGCCGGTTGAAATCCGAGGCCGAAATTGTCGATATCCTCATCGATCTGTCGATCAAGTCACGGATGGAAGGCATCCTTTCCCTGCAAAAAGACGAGAACGAGACCTCGGTGTTGTTTCTCCGCCGCGGCCTGGGTTGCCTGGTGGACAACTACGAGCCGCATCAGATCCGCGACATCCTCAACACCGAGATGTATTTCTTCAAGCTGCGACGCGAGGATAGCGAGCGGGTCCTGCGCACCATCGCCGATTTCTGTCCGGCCTTCGGCATCGTCGGCTCGGTGGCCGGCCTGATTCCTATGCTGGCAGGCATCGACGATACTGGCATTATCCTCAAGACTGTGCCGCTCGCCCTCACCTCGATCCTGTACGGCCTGATTTTCGCCAACTTTTTCTTCATCCCTTTTGCCTCTAACCTGCGTGAACGGACCAACCAGGAACTGTTGCTGCAGAAGATCATCATGGAAGGTGTTCTGGCCATTCAAAGTGAGTTGAACCCGACCGTGCTCCGCACCAAGCTCCTCTCCTTCCTCACCCCTTCGGACCGCAAGGCCGACCTGGTGCCCCTTTCCCGGATTCAGGAGCGGTTTCACATTAATCCGGAAGATTGGGAAAATCAGGACGAACGTTCAGGGCCGGCTGTCTTCTAACACCATTTCCACCATGAACCGTTCCTCAACTTCGAGGGTGCAAAAAGTCGCCGGCCGTGTAATATACAGGCTGCTCACCGCTGTTCCCCTTACCCGAATCAACCATTCAACCTGTTGTTTTTATTAAAAAAGAAACAAAGAGGTTTTCAATGCGACATTTCATTTTCCCTGCCCTGCTCTGCGGTCTTGTACTGTGCGGCTGCGGCCCAACCACCGTCAATTCACTGGTCAAGGAACAAGGGGCTAAACAGATGACCGGCCAGGACATACTGGGTCTGGTGAAGGGCAACACTCTGTTCCTCCACTCCTTCAACGAGGACGCCCGTCTGTACTTTGATCCAGCGGGCAAAGTCTTTGCCAAGGACGCCGCCTCCACCGAAAAGGATAAAGGCCATTGGGATGTCAGCGAGGGCGGTGAACTCTGTTTCCAGATGGACAAATGGTGGTACGGCGATCTGCGCTGTTTCACGGTCTACCATATTGGCGACCGCGACAAGGTGCGGCTGGCCACCGGCAGCGGCGTGCTCCAGTATTCGGCGGAGCAGGAGCAAGGTGACAGCAAGGGCCTCTACAGCGACGCCGGCCAGAAAAAGAAAAGCCTGCGCCGTTCGATCCGGGACGAGAAGAGCGATCAGGATTCGCCTGCAACGGTGCAGGAAACGGGGCGGGAAAGACAACAGAAACCAACGCTGACCGAAGAGCGTCCAGATGGCGGCCATGGGAGCAAGGACACCGGGGCGACCATTGAGTACATGGCCAGGGATTGCCCGGGCTGCAACCTGGCGGGAGCCGATCTTGGCAAGGCCGACCTGATCGGGGCCAAGCTGGCCGGAGCCGATCTCCACGGCGCCAACCTGAGCATGGCCAACCTCCGTCGTGCCGACCTGCAGAAAGCCAACCTGCGGGAGGCCATCCTGACCTACGCCAACCTGCCCGGCGCCGATCTGCGCGGGGCCGACCTGCGCGGTGCCAAACTCAAGGGCGCCAACCTGATCAAGGCCGATCTCACCGGCGCCAAGCTGGAGGGAGCGGATCTGACTGAGGTATTGAAGGAGGGAGTGAAAGGGTTGAAGTAAGGAGTGAGGAGGAAAATCTTTGCAGAAGGGCGCTTTTTTTTCGTTGTTATTCCGAAGGCATGTGAGGAATCCCGAGATTTCTCCCGTTGGTCGAAATGACAGATCAGTTCCGGACTGCATTCCTCACGCCCTTCTCAGCGCATCAACCAAAAGCGCTAAACATCAGAAACTGCCCGCCCAGCCGAGCGTTCTTTTACATGCAAGCGGTCGATTCGGGGACGATGGGTGCCCTTGCCGCTGAGCCGGGCGGCGGGGTGCGGAACCGGATGAAGGGGCAAACTGTCTGAGCGCAGCGAGTTTTTGCCCCGCCGGTTCCAGACCTCGACGAACGGGGTCGTCTCAGCGGCCGGGCTGCCCTTTCGTAGCGGTGTGGCGCAGACCACACGGCGCTTCTTTTCTTTGGGCACGCAAAGAAAAGAATGGGAAGCCCGCAGGGATTGCCGATTCATGGTGCATGAGATGCGCCCTACTCCGCTTTATGCGTTTCGATTTTATTCAATTCCGTTTGAAAGGTTATGAGATATGAAAAAAATTATTTTTGTTCTATTAATAGCAATAGCACTGACGAGCTGCGCATCATCCGGTATCATTGAAAATCAATGAAAATGAAATGTATATTACTGAAGCGAGCAATTGGGGGATTAGCCACGGTACGCTAAGAATGAACGCTTTTAAAAAAGCAAAGGAGTCGTGCGGTGAAAAAGATGTCAAAATTATAAGCGATGAAATGGGCGGCGTAACCGGATGGTCGGCAACAACTGTCAACATAAGATATCGGTGCGAATAAATAGGAAATAGCTTGACCGACGAAGAAGTAAATTATGATCAACTAATCAAAATATTTATTATCATACAGCATATGTGATAACGAAAAACAAGGGGTACACCACGTTTATATGCACCGAGTCAACCTGTCTCCCCGTGCGCTCCCTATACCTCCTGAAAACAAACACGCTACAGACTAACCACCTAATTACCTAAATTACCAACTCCATGCCAACCCCCTTCATCCATCTCCACGTCCACACCCAGTATTCCATGCTCGACGGGGCTATCCGCGTCTCCGACCTGATCCAGACCGCCAAGGATTTCGGCATGGACGCAGTGGCGGTCACCGACCACGGCGCCATGTACGTGGCGCTCGAGTTCTACGAAAAAGCCAAGAAAGCGGGCATCAAGCCGCTGGTCGGCTGCGAGTTCTATATAGCGGAAAATGGCATGCACCTCCACGACCGGAGCGGCGGCCATAACTTCCACCTGGTGGCCCTGGCGATGAACGCCACCGGCTACGCCAACCTGATGAAGCTGGCCTCGCTGGCTCAAACCCAGGGCTTTTATTATCGGCCCCGGATCGACCGGCACACCTTGTATCAGCATCAGGAAGGACTGATCGTGCTCACCGCCTGCCTCAAAGGTGAGATTCCCTGGCGCCTGGCCCACAACGACCCGAACGGCGCCCGCGCCCGGGCTCTCGAAATGCAGAAGGTCTTTGGCGACCGCTTGTATCTGGAAATTCAGGAAAACGGCATCCCCGAACAGACCGTGGCCAACCAGGGACTGATGGCCCTGGCCGACGAACTGGGCATCAAGCTGGTGGCCACCAACGACTGTCATTATCTTACCAAGGAAGAATCATACGCCCACGAGGTGCTGCTCTCCATCCAGACCGGCAAGACCATCAACGATCCCAACCGGTTCCGCTTCAACACCGACCAGCTGTACTTCAAATCCGGCGACGAGATGGCCGCCCAGTTCAGCTACTGTCCCCAGGCCCTGAGCAATACCCTGGAGGTGGCTGAACGCTGCAATCTTGAACTGGAGTTCGGAGAAAATCATTTCCCCATTTTCCCGCTCGAGGAAGGCGAGACCCTGGAAACCGTTTTTGCCCAGGCCTGCTGGGATGGCCTCAAGGAGCGATTCGATCATATGCGGGAGATGGAGCCGCTCAGTGCCGAAACCGAAGCGGCCTATAAGGAGCGGCTGGCCTACGAGATCGACGTTATCCAGAAAATGGGGTTTTCCGGCTACTTCCTCATCGTGGCCGATTTCATCAACTGGGCCAAGCAGCAAAAAATTCCGGTGGGGCCGGGACGTGGCTCGGGCGCGGGCAGCCTTGCCGCCTACTGCATGTCGATCACCGATATCGACCCTATCCCCTACGGCCTGCTCTTTGAACGTTTCCTCAATATCGAGCGGGTATCCATGCCCGACTTTGACATCGACTTCTGCAAGGAACGGCGGGACGAAGTGCTCGGTTATGTCCGCCAGCGGTACGGCGGCGACGCGCATGTGGCGCAGATCGTGGCCTATGGGTCGATGAAGGCCAGGGCAGTGCTGCGTGATGTCGGCCGGGTACTGGAGATCCCCCTGCCGGTGGTTGACCGGATCGCCAAACTAGTGCCGGAAGAGTTGAAAATCACCCTGAAAAAGGCGATCGACAAAGAACCCCGCCTGCGCGAGGCCATGAAGGAACCCGAGGTTCGCGAGCTGCTGACCATCTCGCAGACCTTGGAGGGGCTGGCCCGGCACAAGTCGACCCACGCCGCCGGCGTGGTCATCTCGCCCAAACCAATGGTCGAATACCTGCCGGTGTGCATCGGTCCCAATAAAGAAATCCTGACCCAGTACGACATGAAGTACACTGAGAAGACCGGACTGATCAAGTTCGACTTTCTTGGTCTCAAAACCTTGACCGTGATCGACCGGGCCCTGAAACTGATCGATTTCGATCTCGGCACCACCGTCGATCTGCGCAAGATTTCGATGAACGATCGCAAGACCTACGCCCTGCTCTGCCGGGGGGACAGCCTGGGCGTCTTTCAGCTGGAAAGCGACGGCATGCGCGAGTTGCTGATCAAGATGCAGCCCGAGCAGTTTTCCGACCTGATCGCCCTGGTGGCCCTCTACCGGCCGGGTCCGCTCGACTCGGGCATGGTCGACACCTTTGTCGAGACCAAGCATGGCCGCAAGCCCGCCGATTACCCCCTGCCGCAGATCAAATCGGTGCTCCAGGAAACCTACGGGGTGATTGTCTACCAGGAGCAGGTGATGAAAATCTCCAACATCCTGGCCGGATACAGCCTGGGCGACGCCGATATTCTTCGCCGGGCCATGGGCAAGAAGATTCCGGAGGTCATGGAGAAAGAGCGGGGCAAATTCATGGCCGGGGCCAAGGCCAACAACATCCCGGAGGAAAAGGCCAAGTACATCTTCGACCTGATGGCCAAATTCGCCGGCTATGGCTTCAACAAGTCGCACTCGGCGGCCTACGCCCTGATCGCCTATCAGACCGCCTACCTCAAGGCCCATTACCCGGCCCAGTTCCTGGCGGCGTTGCTTTCCTGTGACGTCGAGAACACCGACAAGGTGGTCAAGTACATCAACGAATGCCGCCAGGAAAAGATCGAGGTCCTACCCCCGGACATCAACGAATCCTTCAGCGATTTCACGGTTATCAACGACCGGATCCGTTTCGGTCTGGCGGCAGTAAAGAATGTGGGCGGGGCGGCGCTCGACTCGATCCTCGCCGAGCGGGAGAGTGGCGGGGGCTATCGTTCGCTGGCCGATTTCTGCGGCCGGATCGATTCCTCCAAGGTCAATCGCAAAGTGATTGAAAGCCTGATCAAGGCCGGAGCCTTTGACTCGCTCAACCAAAACAGGCGACAGTACCTCGAGAGCCTTGACCTGTGTATCGAGCGGGCCAGGGCCGTGCAACGTGACCGGATGAGCGGCCAGATGAATCTCTTTGCCATTGGGCAAACAGCGGTCAAACAGACGGAGACCGTGGAGGTCGAACTGCCGGAGGTTGAAGATTGGCCGGAATTGGATCGGCTGGCCTTTGAGAAGGAGACGGTGGGATTTTTCCTCACCGGCCATCCGCTCGAAGGGGTGATGGAGGATCTACGGCGAGTGGTCGACACCGACATCGCCGGGGCGGAGAAGCTGCGCGATGGCCAAGTGGTGCGCATCGGCGGGTTGCTGGCCGGATACAAGGAGCACAAATCGAAAAAGGGCGAGCGCATGGCCTTCACCGTGCTGGAGGACATGAGTTCCAGCATCGAGGTGATCGTTTTCCCCTCAACCTTTGCCGAATGCGCGCACCTGCTGACCAGCGACCAGCCGCTGATCGTGCTGGGCACGGTGCAGCAAGGAGAGCGGGGAGCCAAGATCGTGGCCCAGGAGGTGAAAGGGTTGGCCGAAACCCTGGAGCAGTATACCGAACGGGCAGTCATTACCCTGCGAGCGGCCTCGACCTCACGTCAGCACATGCTGGAATTGAAGGAACTACTCTATCAGCATCACGGGGCTACGCCGGTGCTTCTCACCCTTCATTTCGACAAACGGGGCGAGGTCGATATTCAGGTACTCAAGGACATGAGCATCCGGCCTTCCACCAATCTCTTTCACCAGATCACCCGGCTCTGCGGCCCCCATTCTCTCTTGGTGCAGATGCGCAAACCCGAGGTACAGCAGCGCCGCAACGGCAACGGCCGCAACGGCCACTGATCGTCTCGAAGTTGTGTCCCAAAATAACAAAGCGGTCCGTCGAATGACGGGCCGCTTTGTTGTTCAAGCCAGTGGAGGAGGAGCCAGTCCGGTAAACGGACACTCCCCATTTTCAATCAGGCGTTTTCAAATATTTCATACGTTGTCGTTCCACCGAGCAGTTTGTCGATCTGCTCCTGCACCTCAATCCGCTCCTTACTCAACGTCCATGCCCGCCAGTCATCAATGGACTGCCATGTGCTGATTACCATGCTGACGCCTGGCTCATCAACCCGGGTGAAAGTTTCCCCCGAAATGTATCCTTTTTGGTTGAGGGTGAGAGCCCTCATTTTCCTGAGAAGAGCCTCCAGTGCCGGAGCTTGCTTATCCGCGACCTTTCGTTTGATCAATACCTTGACAGCCATGTGTTCCTCCTCGTGTTGATGTAGGTTAATGGGACGTACATAAACAACCAGACAGCGAACAACTTCTTACGTCTTTAGTATAAACATATCAGGGCACAGAAGCAAAAGAATGTGCGGACATTTCTCGAAAAAATCCTGTGGAGTCCTGCACGGCCGCAATGAAACCATGCTCCGGTTCGGTTTCCTGTAAGCGGATAACCGCATTCAGCCGGCTATCGCTCAAACGTTACCGCTTCGTTTCGACCAAGATGCACGATAACTGGGTCGCCAGGCGCGCAACCGATCAGTTCAGCGGCACTCGTCTGGTTAGCCGCAACTTCAAGAAACCCTGAACTGTCGATCAAGACCAGGAGCGAACCGATTGCCGCTTGGTGATAGGTGGGAACAAACTGGCTGATCCGCTGGTCGCCGATCTCGAGAAAACCGAAGACCGCGGGGTCGAAACGGTTACCATCGGCACGGATGGTGGTACGAATATTGCCGAAATGATCGATACGCTGCACCTGCCCTTGGAGGCTACCCGCCGTGTGGACTGCCGCTGGGACAATGGCCATCCGGATACTTTCCAACGGCACAGGCGACCCGAATTGCTCCAGCCCGTTCATCCTGGCCAAGGTGGTGGCCACGGGAGCCATGATGTCGCGGCCGTGAAAGGTCGAACTGGCCGTTGCGGGAAAAAAGACCGGGCGCTCCACCCGGTGGATCGACTCGATTTTGTGATCGGCGACCAGCAGTGATAGGCAGCCGTTGTCTGGAGCGACAAAAAAATGGCCGTCCCCTGCGGCGGTCAAAATAGCGCGCTGGCTGCCGACCCCCGGATCAACCACGATCAGATGGATTGTTCCCGCCGGGAAAAAGCGGTAGCTGGTACGAATGGTCACTGCGGCGGTGACCACATCCCAGGCGGGGATGGCGTGGGTGAGGTCAACGATGGTGGCGGAGGGACACCCCTTGAGCAAGGCCCCCTTGAGCTGACCGACATAGGGGTCCTGTAGGCCGAAATCGGTAGTCAGGGTGAAAATGGTGGCAGATTTTTCCATAAAGACCGATCAAGGTGGCGAGAACATCAGCGCAAAGGTACTGGTCGCCCGTTCGTGCACGATGCGGATGGAATTGCCTCGTTCGGCTCTCCGAATCAGGAAAAACAGAGGCCGCAATCAGGACAGGTGGTCAATCTGGTAGCAAACAGGCAGCCGCAGGCCGGACAAACCGCCTCGGCGGCTTCGGCATTGAAAACCTCTCCGGCAAAACAGGTGTCGTGGTCCCCCAGAGCAGTGCTCTGCCGGTATTCCTCTGCAAGCTCGGTCATCACATCGGGCAGGTCGCTTTCCCGCACCTGGAGCAGCAACTCGGGGCCGTGGCAACCGCAGGCGCCCCCGCTTTCCTTGACGACCAGGGACGGCAGTCCTCGATCCAGAAGAATGGCCCGCAGTGCCTTGATCTGCAACAGCGGCCCCTTGCGGACCGTCACCACCGGCTCATCGGGATGGATGTCCAGGGTTCGGGATCTTCGCTGCTGCCGCTCCGCCTGGAGGGCAAGCATCTGTTCGCCGCTGAGCAGATCAATGGAGCAGGCGGCGCAGGTGGTAACGTGGGCGCGATACTCGTCACCACACCGGGGGCAATATCGTAGTTCGGGGTCAATATTCAGGTGCATGGCGGTCCACAGAAGAATCAAAGAATATAGCGGCTGAGATCCTCGTTCTCGGAAATGTCGGTCAGCTGGCGGCGGACATAGTCGGCGGTGACCGTGAACTCCAGATTTTCGCGATCCGAGGCGTCAAAGGACACCTCGTCCAGGACGCGTTCAATGATCGTATGCAGGCGGCGGGCACCGATATCCTCAGTCTTCTGGTTGACCTGGACCGCGATCCGCGCCATCTCGCGGATCGCCTCCTCCTCGAATTCCAGGCGGATATCCTCGGTGGCCAGCAGGGCTGTGTACTGTTTGATCAGGGCGCTCCGTGGTTCGGTGAGAATACGAAAGAATTCATCCTCGCCCAAGGCATGAAGATTAACCCTGATGGGAAAGCGGCCCTGGAGCTCGGGCACCAGATCGGACGGCTTGCAGACATGGAATGCACCGCTGGCGATAAACAGGATATGGTCGGTCTTGACCGGTCCGTACTTGGTGGACACGGTGGTCCCTTCGACAATAGGCAGCAGATCGCGCTGCACGCCCTCGCGGGAAACCTCGGGCGAGCCGGAACCGGCGCCACCCCGCGAAGCGATTTTATCAATCTCGTCGAGGAAAATGATCCCCGATTGTTCGGTGCGGCGGATGGCTTTCTCGGCAATGCTCTCGGTATCCACCAGCCGCTCGGCTTCTTCCTTTTTCAGCCATTCCAGGGCCTCAGGCACCTTCATCTTCTTGGGCTGCTTCTTCTTGGGAAAGAATTTGGAGAAGGCTTCCTGGAGCGAACTCTGCATATCCTCCATGCCCGAGGCGGAAAAAACCTCGACTACCGGTGTTCCGCCGGTTGCGGCAACCGAAAGTTCCACCACCCGATCGTCCAACTCCCCATGCCGCAGCATTTCGCGAAAGCGCTCCCTGGTCGTCTGGGCGCGCGTCTCCTCCTGTTTACCTTCGCTGCTGTCGTAGCCCAGCGAAATCACATTGGTCTGGGGACTCGCACCCTGTCCCGGCGGACGCGGCAGCAGCAGGTCGAGTAACCGCTCCTCGGCCACGGCCGCCGCTTTCTCCTGCACCCCTTCCTCCGCCTCTTTGGTGACCATGTTGACCGCCAGTTGGGTAAGATCCCGGATCATCGATTCGACATCGCGGCCAACATATCCGACCTCGGTGAACTTGGAAGCCTCGATTTTGAGAAAAGGGCTCTGGGCGAGATGCGCCAGACGCCGGGCGATTTCGGTCTTTCCTACCCCGGTCGGGCCGATCATGATGATGTTTTTGGGGGCGATCTCCTCGCGCAGGGGCGGCTCGACCTGCTGCCGCCGCCAGCGATTGCGCAGGGCGATCGCCACCGAGCGCTTGGCCGCTGCCTGACCGATGATGTACCGGTCCAATTCGGCCACAGTTTCCTTGGGAGTGAGCGAGTTGATTCCTTTCATATTTTTTCAACAACGATATGGGTGTTGGTGTAAACGCAGATCGATCCGGCGATTTCCAGGGCGGCGCGGGCAATGGCCTCGGCATCCAGATTGGAATGGGCAACCAGGGCCTTGGCAGCGGCCTGGGCATAGGGGCCGCCGGAGCCGATGGCGAGGATAGCGTCGTCGGCCTCAATGACGTCGCCGGTGCCGGAGAGCAGCAGGGAATGCTGGGCGTCCACGGCGATCAGCATGGCTTCCAGCCGGCGCAGCATCTTGTCCATGCGCCAGTCCTTGGCCAACTCGACCGCAGCCCGCAGCAGATTGCCGTTGTACTGTTCCAGCTTCTGCTCAAGCCGGTCGTAGAGGGTGAAAGCGTCGGCGGTGGAGCCGGCAAAACCGGTGATCACCTGATCATGGTAGAGCCGCCGGACCTTGCGTGCCTGATGTTTAATGATGGTGGCGCCAAGAGAGACCTGCCCGTCGCCGGCAACTACTACCTGTCCCTTGTGCCGGATGGCGACAATGGTGGTGGATCGAATTTTTTGATTCTGTGTCTGCATAGGTATGCTGGGCTGAGGGTTAAACTAAAGGAAATATGAGGATGATCTGTAACCATGATGAAAAAAGGAGTCAATCCCCTGCCCGTTTTTGATCGCCGCCCCCTTTGGCCTGTGGATGGGCCTGATCGTAGACCTTGGCCAGATGATCGATGTTGATGTGGGTGTATTTCTGCGTGGTCGACAGGCTGACATGGCCCAGCAGTTCCTGGACCGTGCGCAGATCCGCGCCCATTTCAAGCAGATGGGTGGCAAAGGAATGGCGCAGGGCGTGCGGGGTGACCATCACCCCGATGCCGGCCCGCAGGCCGTACATCTGAATGGAACGTTCAATGCTGCGGGCGGTAATTCGACCACCTTGCCCATTGAGGAAAAGGGCGCCGAGTTCAGGATCACGCCCCCGTTGAATGCGGGCGATGATGAGGGCCTCTCGCTCAGGCAGATACTGCTCCAGGGCCTCGAGCGCGGCCCGGCCAAAGGGAACCAGCCGCTCCTTGTTGCCCTTGCCCCGAACCAGGACCATCCCGGCGGCAAAGTCGACATCGTCCCGGTTGCAGCCTGCCAGTTCCGAGACCCGCATCCCGGTGGTATAGAGCAACTCCAGCATGGCCCGGTCGCGGCGGCAATGCCGGTCGGCGGCCACCGGGGCCTCAAGCAGGCCAAAAACTTCATCCACAGTCAAAAATAAAGGGATAGAATGCCCGAGTTTCGGACCGGAAACACCGATGACCGGATCGTTGGATATCACCTTTTCACGCCGAAGGAAGCGAAAAAAGGTACGAAGAGCAGAGAGCTTACGCGCCACCGAAGCGCTGGCGTTGCAGGTATAGAGCGAGCCAACGAAAGACTGAACCCGGTCGGCGGTAATTGATCCCGGCTCGGCATCATCACCACAAAAACCATGAAATTCGAGCACATCTCTCCGATACCCCTCGGCGGTGTGCGGTGAGTAGCCCCTTTCCACCAGGAGCCAGGCCACGAATCGTTCGATATACTCAGTCATTGCCAAAGAGATGTTGAAACCCGCAGGGAGAATGTTTACTATAGACGATTACCCTTGCTCGATACATTCGGCAAATAAAATCGTTCTCAGTTCAGGCGGGCGAGGCCCCTTTATGGCAAAAAAGACCTTTGAAAATGCGCTGGCCAGATTGGAACAAATCACCGGCGAACTGGAAGCCGGAGAACTCAGCCTGGAAAAAAGTCTGGAAAAATTCAACGAAGGCATGGCGTTGGTGCACTTCTGCAACGGCAAGCTCGATGAGGCGAAAAGTCAGGTCGAACTGCTGCTGCACAAGGATGGCCATCTGGTGAGCGTGCCTTTTACAGAGGACAACGGTGGAGATCAGGACCTATCTGAATGAGCAGCGACAGCGGGTCGAGGATCGCCTGGCCGTCCTCATGCTGGAACCGGCTGGCGCCTTTGCCAAGCATATCGAAGCAATGCGCTACAGTCTCTTCGCCGGCGGCAAGCGCATCCGTCCCATCTTGTGCCTGGCGGCGGGCGAGGCCGTGGACAGCAATGACCAGACCCGGCAGCGCGCCCTGCCCGTGGCCTGTGCCCTGGAATGCATCCACACCTATTCCCTGATCCACGATGACCTGCCGGCTATGGACGATGACGACCTTCGCCGGGGCAAGCCGACCAACCACACTGTTTTTGGTGAGGCAGCGGCCATCCTTGCCGGCGACGGCCTGCTCACCTTTGCCTTTGATCTGCTCAGCGGTCCAGCATCAGCGGCCATTGCCGACCAGGCCCGGATTCGTATCGTCCAGACCATCGCCCGGGCAGCAGGACCCTTGGGCATGGTTGGCGGTCAATCCCTGGATATGATCCACGCGGGCAAACAGGTGGGCTACGAGGAACTGCGCCGCATCCACCGCAGCAAGACCGGTGCCCTGATCACCGCTTCCGTGACCTGCGGCGCCATTGTCGCCGGGGCAAGCGAGGAGCAGGAAGAAGCCCTGAAAACCTACGGCGACAACATTGGCCTAGCCTTCCAGATCGTCGACGATCTCCTCGACGTCGAAGCCACCACCGCCCAACTGGGCAAGCCGGCAGGGAGTGACATCAAATCCGACAAAGTCACCTATCCCTCGCTATTTGGCAAGGAAACCTCGCGTACCATGGCCTGGGAGGCAGTACAGCAGGCGGTGGCCGCTCTTGTCGACTTTGACCAACAAGCCGATCCGCTCAGGGCCCTTGCCCATTATATTATTGACCGGAAAAAATAGTTATGCTGATTGTGGATTCCCCGATAGAACAGCGTGGCGCCCTGCTGGACGCCATTGATTGTCCCGATGATCTGCGTCGCCTCAGTCTGCCGCAGATGGAACAACTCGCGCAAGAACTGCGGGAAACCATCATCGCTACCGTGGCCGAAACCGGTGGCCACCTTGCCCCCAGCCTCGGGGTGGTCGAACTGACCATGGCCCTGCATTATGTGTTCGACACACCCCGCGACCGATTGATCTGGGACGTTGGGCATCAGGCCTATGCGCACAAACTGCTCACCGGGCGCCGGGACCGTTTCAACACCCTGCGTCAATACAAGGGCCTGAGCGGCTTTCCCAAACGGGCGGAGAGCGAATACGACACGGTCGAGACCGGCCACAGCTCCACCTCGGTCTCGCACGGCCTCGGCATGGCTGCGGCCAAGGCAATCCAGGGTGACCAGGGCAAAATCGTCGCTATCATCGGTGACGGTTCCATGACCGCGGGCATGGCCTTCGAGGGACTCAATCATGCCGGCGACCTGGGCCGCGACCTGGTGGTCATTCTCAACGACAACGAGATGTCGATTTCGAAAAACGTCGGCGCCCTGTCCAGTTTTCTCAGCCGGAAAATGACTGGCAAGACCATCCGTCGCCTGCGGGATCATATCGAAGACCGGCTGATGGCCCTGTCCTCGGTCGGCGAAAATATCCTCACCGTGCTGCGTAAAAGCGAGGAGAGTCTCAAGGGATTTTTTACTCCGGGCATGTTGTTTGAAGCGCTGAAATTCAAATACATCGGCCCGATTCCCGGCCACGAGCTCGGCGACCTGATTGCCACCCTGGAAAATGTCCGCGACCACAACCATGGCCCGGTACTGGTTCATGTAATCACCACCAAGGGCAAAGGGTATGCGCCGGCCGAATCCCATCCCGGCGACTTCCATGGGATTGGCCCCTTCGATGTCGGTACCGGTGCGCCTAAAAAAAATAAAGCTGCCGCCGTCTCCTACACCAGGGTCTTCGGCGAAACCCTCTGTCGCCTGGCCCGGCAGGATCAACGGTTGGTGGCGATCACCGCTGCCATGCCCGGCGGCACCGGCATGCTGCCCTTTGCCGCTGAATTTCCCGACCGTTTTTTCGATGTTGGTATCGCCGAGCAGCATGCGGTCTCCTTTGCCGCCGGTTTGGCCCTCGAAGGGTTGCGGCCTATCTTTGCGGTCTACTCCTCGTTCATGCAGCGGGCCTTGGATCAGTTGATCCACGATGTCTGCCTGCCCAACCTGCCGGTGACCATCGCCCTGGACCGCAGCGGCGTGGTCGGCGCCGATGGGCCAACCCACCACGGCGTCTTTGACCTTTCTTTTCTCCGTTTCATCCCCAACCTGACGGTGATGGCGCCCAAGGATGAAAACGAATTACAGCACATGTTGTACACAGCGCTCCATCACAATGGCCCGGTGGTGCTCCGTTATCCCAGGGGGAGCGGCGAGGGCGTAGCTTTGGAAGCCAAGTTCCGAAATTTAGATATCGGCAAGGGCGAACTGCTCAGGGAGGGCAAGGATGTGCTTCTCCTACCGGCGGGCAACCGGGTCTATCCGGCCCTGGCGGCCGCCGCCCGGCTGGAGAGCCAAGGTGTCAGCGCCGCAGTGGTCAATCCCCGTTTCCTTAAACCGCTTGACAGCCAGCTCATTGCGGACTGGGCAACGAAAACCGGTCGAGTGGTCACCATTGAGGACAACAGTGGCCTGGGCGGATTTGGCAGCGGTGTCCTGCAGTTACTCAACGAACACGGCCTCTATCTGCCGGTCAAGATTCTCGGCTACAACGACAGCTTCGTCGAACACGGCCCGCAGGCCACCCTCTGGCACAATGCGGGCATCGACGCCGAAGGCATTGTCTGCAGTGTACAGGAACTCCTGCGCCAATAAGAAAAGGGCAACCCAGCCGTCCTGGCCGCGTTGCCCCTCACTATCTCTATCGCTTCGTGATTTGGGAGGAGTATTCTCACACCTGAATCCCGAATCACCTCAAAACTATTAACTCAATTCTGCTTTCCGCTTCTCCTAGGGAGGGCGGCTTAACGTCGTCCCCCGGTCATTAGTATTTTTTTGCAGCGTTTTCGCCCCTTTCCTCCATTACCACTCAATCGTCGTAATTGCCCTGGGGTCCCTTGTCGGTTGCCAGGGTTGCAGCCCGCTGCCGGATCTGAGCCTCGCTCCAGCTTTCAGGCGATTCGATACGTCCTGTCTTTGGCCCGATGTCATAGGAACCGGCCTCGAGAATTGCCTCAACCCCGAAGCGGGCGGTGTCGGCAGCGTTGAAGACCTCGACCAACAGTGTATAGACAAAATTCTCCACCCGCCGGGCCATCCGTTCGCGCACTGCCTTGGGCTGACTCAGTATCTTGTTTTCAAAAGGCAGATTGAGACTCTTGTAATCGCCTTTTTTCCACCCCTTCTCTTCGGCAAAGGTCCGCATTGCCTGCCACAATTCTTCAGTGACCCCTTCACCCGGAATCTTAATGAAGTCGCCGTTTCCATCCAACTCGGCATTGCCGTAATCGTTGACCGTAAGCCCCCAGGAAACCATTTGCAGCGCTGTAGCCACATTTGCCTTGGTCGTGTAGGTCTGGGCGGCGATAGCCCGTAACCGATCGGAATTATTACCCGAGGTACCGTGTTGGGCCCCGGAAACCGCATATCCGGCCAAGGCCTTATGGATCTCGGCGGTCAGCTCCACTTGAATGCCCTGGGCCGAAGCCTCGATGCCGTGCGTGGTGCCGTTGTTCAGCGCAATCCAATCGGGAAAGATGTCGTGGGCATTCAACCCCTGGATGATGAACAACGCCTCTTCCATGGTAGAAAGACCATGTTTGCCTTTGATTTCGCCGACCTCGGTCTCTAGGCCGGCCCAGCCGGGGACATATTTCGTCAGTTCGATACTGGCCAGCAGGTTGTCGGCATCGGGCATGTGCGAGGCGTCGATCGCGATGGAAGTGATGCCAGCCTCAAAGATCGTCGGGATTTCAACGGCGGCAACCGGCACGTCCGCAGGCTTCTTGATCCCGTAGTGATCGGCATGGATGGCCACCGGCACGGTAATGCCCAGTTCGTTGCAGAGGGCGTCGACCTGCCGGGCAATGTTCCAGTAGTTGACCGGGCAATAGGCGTTGGCCCCGCCCTCGGAGCGGGCTATTTCAATAATGATGGCCGCATGCGCTCGCTGGGCCGCCTGCAGGGCGCCGCGGATAATCAGATAGTTCCGGCCGTTGGCAGCAATGGTCATGGCCCCACCCTTGGCCAGCATTGCGCGATCGATCACCTTGCCGCTGACCAGCAGACCCCGTGAGTTGGGAAACAGGGATCTGATATTCGGCGGTCGGCCGATTTCCAGGGCTTTCTCAAAATCAGCAATGTACGACATATTCTTCCTCCTGTTAACGATGCGTAGAGTCATGGCGGCATGGTCGGCAATCCCTTCCGGCAAACCAGAGGAGCACCTGCCAACCAGTTCAGAATAAACGAGTTGTTCTCGATCCGGCAAGAAGAAATCAACGGTTTTAGAGGCTACAAAGGCTGCGGCAGCCACCGAAAAACGGTCAAGAACCTTATCCCTGCCCGCCTGCCTCGGGCTCCGGTTTATCGGTATCAACCTTTGGTGGAAAACCCGCCAGCGTGTTCCGGGCAAAAATCGCCACGGCCACAATACTAACCTCGTAGAGCAGGATCAACGGCCCGGCCATCAGCAATTGGTTGACCACATCAGGCGTGGGGGTGAGAATGGCGGCAATGATAAAGGCGATCAACAGCGCGTATTTCCTGTTTTTCACTAAAAAAGGCTTATTGACCACTCCGATCTTGGCGAGAAAAACCATGAACACCGGCAGCTCAAAAATGACGCCAAAGGCTAGAAAAAGCCGCAGAGCCAGGGAAAAATACTCGTCGACCGCTGGCATGGGTTCGAGAAAATCACTGGAATAGCCCAACAAAAAGTGAAAGGCGGGCGGGAAGACCACAAAATAACCGAAGGCGGCACCACCGATAAAGCAGAGGGTAGAAACAATGGTGAAGGGAATCAGGACCTGCTTTTCATGACGATAGAGGCCGGGAGAAACGAAACGCCAGATTTGCAGAAAGATGACTGGGCTGGCCAGCACCATGCCACAAACCAGGGCGAGCTGTAGGTAAAAAAAAACCCTTCTTGGTAGGAGGTAAAAATGAGCGACTTGCCCTCCGGCAACACCCTGACCAAAGGCCGGAGAAACCAGTCGGCCAGCGGCTGAACAACACTATAGGCAGCCACAAAACCGACGGCCACGGCACCGAGGGCTATGAGCAGGCAGGAGCGCAACTCCTTGAGATGCTCAGTCAGACTCTGTTGATCGAATTGTTCCTGGGATTCCACGGTTGCATCGCTTAAGGTCTTATCTTGAAAAAATTGAATTCCTGTTTTCTACCCTATCGCCGTTCTAAAGTAAACCGGTAAGGGATAATGTTTGACTTCGACTTCCACTTGGGGCTACACTGATTCTTATCGTCAATGGATTGATTTACAAGGATTTTTACAAGGATGAACATGGCCTCCATTCTCGTTGTCGACGATGAACTGAGCATGCGCGAGTTCCTCAAGATTCTTCTTGAAAAAGAAGGCTACCGGGTTGTCACGGCGGCGGAGGGCAGATCGGCCCTCGAGCTTGCCGGGCAGCAGTCCTTTGACCTGGTTATTTCCGATATCCGCATGCCCGGCATGACTGGCTTGGAGTTGCTGGCACAACTCAAGCAGTTGAAAGCGGAGATCGGCGTAATCATGATCACCGCCTTTGCCTCACCCGATGATGCGGTGGCGGCGATGAAAAACGGGGCCTTTGATTACATCACCAAGCCATTCAACGTCGACGAAATCAAATCCGTTGTCCGGGCGGTACTAAAAAAGAAACAAAAAAACGATCCGCTACCGATAAGCGGTTTCCCCGAGATCATCGGCCAAAGCCCTGAAATGATGAAAATTTTTGACCTCATCACCAAGATCGCCCCGACCCCGGCCAATGTTCTGATTTACGGAGAATCGGGAACCGGGAAAGAGTTGGTGGCCAAGGCCATCCACAACCGCTCTCGGGTGGCGGCCAACCCCTTTGTTCCCATCACCTGCAGCGCCATTCCCGAGAGTTTACTGGAGAGCGAACTCTTCGGGCATGTCAAGGGCTCGTTCACCGGCGCGATTGCCGATAAAGCCGGACTTTTTCAGCAGGCCGACAGCGGCACTGCCTTTCTCGACGAGATTGGCGAATTGACGCCGATTATCCAGACCAAGCTTTTGCGGGTGTTGCAGGAACGGGAGTTCATGCCGGTGGGATCGACCAAAACCCGGCAAGTCAATGTCCGGATCATCGCCGCCACCAACAGAATCCTGGA
>Ga0209016_1000322_pt1 | contig 61231 bp, 55 predicted proteins | sample EPASupsiteSAE305_FD_187265 | JGI IMG/M metagenome (GOLD analysis project Ga0209016, IMG submission 187265) | Bioremediated contaminated groundwater microbial communities from EPA Superfund site, New Mexico - SAE3-05 (SPAdes) (version 2) | ecosystem: Environmental > Aquatic > Deep subsurface >... | reverse complement strand
CTGCCTGAAAAGGAGTGATCCATGAAGTTTGTCAGTGCGATAATCAAACCCTTTAAGTTGAACGAGGTACGGGAAAGCTTGACGGCACTTGGCGTCAAGGGCGTGACCGTGACGGAGGTCAAGGGCTTCGGGCGCCAGAAAGGGCATACCGAAATGTACCGCGGGGCCGAGTATGTTATTGAGTTCCTGCCGAAATTGAAGGTGGAGGTGGCTATCGACGACAGCCAACTCGACCAGGTTGTCGAGGGGATTAAAAAGGCGGCCTGCACCGACAAGATCGGTGACGGTAAAATCTTTGTTTTCGATCTTGAACATGTAATGCGCATCAGAACCGGCGAAACTGGGCCGGAAGCGCTTTGATCCAAAAGGAGCTCATCCATGAAAAAATCTACGCTTGTCTTTTCGTTGGTGCTGATGGCCTTGGCTGTCGCGTTCGCTGGTCCCGCTTTGGCCGATGCGGCCGCCCCTGTTCCTGATAAGGGCGATACCGCATGGATGATCGTTTCTACCCTACTGGTCACTCTGATGACTATTCCGGGCCTCGCCCTGTTTTATGGCGGGCTGGTCCGGAGCAAGAACATGTTGTCCGTGCTGATGCAGGTATTTACCGTCTTTTCCCTCTGTGTTGTTCTCTGGGTTCTCTACGGCTACAGTATTGCTTTTACCGAAGGGAACGCCTTTTTCGGTGGATTCGATAAAATCCTGCTCAAGGGTGTCGGGGTCGAATCGGTGGCCGCCACCTTCAGTAAAGGTGTGGTTATTCCTGAATTGATCTATGTGTTTTTTCAGGCCACCTTTGCCGCCATCACTCCGGCCCTGATCATTGGCGCTTTTGCTGAGCGGATGAAATTTTCGGCAGTGCTGGCCTTTATTGTTCTATGGTTCACCTTTGCGTACTTGCCAATGGCGCATATGGTTTGGTATTGGGCCGGACCAGATGCTTATACCGATGCCGATGCTGCCCTCAAGGCCGGAGCTACAGCAGGATTTCTCTTTCAGAAGGGTGCGATTGACTTTGCCGGTGGTACCGTTGTCCACATCAACGCCGCTATTGCTGGTCTGATTGGCGCTTTCATGGTGGGCAAGCGGGTTGGTTATGGCAAGGAATCCATGGCTCCGCATAGCCTGACCATGACCATGATCGGCGCCTGTCTGCTGTGGGTTGGCTGGTTCGGTTTCAATGCCGGTTCTAACCTCGAAGCAACCGGTCTAGCCGCTCTGGCCTTCGGTAATACCATGACTGCCACCGCTGCGGCAGCCCTTTCCTGGACCCTTGCCGAGTGGATACTCAAAGGGAAACCCTCGATGCTCGGTGCTGCTTCCGGGGCGGTTGCCGGACTGGTTGCGGTGACTCCTGCCTGCGGCTGGGTTGGGATTGGCGGTGCCTTGATCATTGGGTTGCTTGCCGGCATCATCTGCCTATGGGGCGTGAATGGTCTCAAACGGATGCTTGGCGCGGATGATGCTCTAGATGTTTTTGGGGTTCATGGGGTCGGCGGTATTTTGGGAGCGGTTTTGACCGGCATCTTCGCCGATCCGTCTTTGGGTGGCGTCGGTGTCTACGACTATGTTGCTAATAAGGTCGCCGATTACTCCATTTCCACCCAGGTTATCAGCCAGCTCTGGGGTATCGGTACCACCATCATCTGGTCCGGTGTTGTGTCGATTATCGCGTATAAATTAGTGGATCTGACCATCGGGCTGCGGGTGACTGAAGAAGAGGAACGAGAAGGCCTCGATACGGTCAGTCATGGTGAATCCGCCTATCATTATTGATGGACTTGTGATCCAGAATGGAAAAACACAACGGGCACCGAGCTGGTGCCCGTTGTGTTTTGTATAACGGATACAAGGGTGTTGGTGTTGGTTGGAATGGAGGGTTGAACAAGGTTTTTGCAATAACCGGCCAACTGGTTTATGATTTCGCTTCAAATTATTTGGACGAAACGATTTCTAAACCCACAAAGAACACTCTACCCGCAGGTGCATAATGATCAATAAAGTGATATTAATCGGTAATTTGGGGGCTGATCCTGAGATTCGCTACACCCAAGATGGCACGCCCTCTGCATCGTTCACGGTGGCTACCACGGAGAGATGGAAGGGTAAGGACGGACAGATGCAGGAGCAGACTGAATGGCACAGAGTCACTGCCTGGCGGCGTCTTGCTGAAATCTGCGGTGAATATCTGTCGAAAGGCTCCAGGGTGTATATTGAGGGGAAGTTGCAGACCAGGAAGTGGAAGGATCAGAGCGGCAATGACCGCTACACCACCGAGATCGTCGCTCGTGAGATGAAAATGCTGTCTCCCCGAACCACGGCAGGAGGTGGTGGTGCGGGTGAGTATAGTGGTTCCGGTCAAGGATATGGTGGCGACTCCTTTCCAGAGCCGCCACCCATGGGTGATGACGTCCCGTTTTAATCGAATAAAGAAATTCTTGGCCTCCGGCCAAGGTCAGAGTTCATAGCCTTTGTCGTCTGAACGACCCATTGCTATCACCCAGTTGAGGCCAGTCTCAACCTGATGGCCAATATTCATTTCTTCTGACAGGCTTTACCGGACAACAAAAACCCGCTTTCCTGGCTAGGAAGCGGGTTTTTGTATTTCTTCGAACTACTTTAAACCCGATTACCACTGAAACTCAGCCGATTTTTTTCGTGGTGGGTCGCTATTTGACCCACCATTTATGTCATAGTGCTCCAAGCGTTATCTGCGAAAGGAGTACACCATGGCTAAAAACAAAATTCAGTTCCAAAAAGGGTTAAGTTTGCCTCGATTTCTTTCCCAATACGGCACAGAAGAGCAGTGCAGAGAAGCCCTGTTCAAAATGCGGTGGCCGCAGGGTTTTCGTTGCCCCAAGTGCGGTCATGCCCGATATTGCGGAATTCGTGACCGCAAAGTTTATCAATGTCACAGATGCCACTTTCGGGCTTCTTTGATACAAGGAACCATATTCGCCGCCACCAAGCTTCCGCTCACAGCCTGGCTTTTGAGTATCTACCTTGTTGCCCAATCAAAAGACGTCATTTCCTCGCTCCATTTGGCCAGAACCGTCGGGATCTCCGCCAATGCCGCCTTGCGCATGAAGCACAAATTGCAGCAGGTCATGAAAGATCAAGACGACCAACAGCCCTTGGGAGGCCTATTGCTCATGGATGATGCTTATTGGGGTGGCAAGAAGCGAGACGGCAAAAGAGGTCGAGGCGCTTCCGGCAAGATGCCATTCGTCGCAGCCTTGTCGCTCTCTGACAAGGGCCATCCTCTTTTCCTGAAACTGAGCCATCTCAGCAGCTTCACCTTGGATGAAATCTCATCCTGGGCTACAAAGCACATCCGCCCAGGAAGTCTTGTTATCTCCGACGGTTTGAATTGTTTTCCCGAGGTAACGCAAGCTCAATGCGAGCATGAACCCGTTGCCACCACTCAGGGTGCCAAATATAATGGCAAGGTATTCAAATGGTTGAACACTGTTATCGGAAACGTAAAAAGTGCCCTGCATGGCACGTATCATGCCCTAAGCGATAAGCGCTTACCCCGCTATCTCGTGGTGTTTTGTTATCGTTTAAACCGCCGGTTTCAAATGCACACAATGGTGGACAAACTCGTTTATGTTGCCCTGCGGACTCACCCTGTCCCCCAGCGCTTTTTGAAACTGGCTGAAGTTCGATGGTAATTAAAACTTTAAATGTACAGCATAGAGCGATGCCATCGAAAACGAGGTGATATTCCAATACGTTTCGACAAGGACCCGTGTTTGAAGTGATCGATTGAACCGGTAGCCGGGTAGGGTATCAGTTAAGCTCCAAAGCAGGCTGATCGTGGGTTTTTATTCACCCTGTAGTGTGGTAAAAAAAATGCGTTTTTAGTTTCCGTATTGTAGGATTATTTCCATACGTTGGACCCTTTCACATGTTTCAATTTTCATCAAATGGTCTTGACGCCCATGAACCTTTTTTTATGGCGTCAATGTTCATGCAACTTGCCGTACTGGTTAGAATTGAAGTTATGGTATACCGTTTTTCAGCTGACATTTCGAGATATTTCCTTGGCATTTCAGTATATTAGTAGCGTTATTGCAGAATTTTATATTGCTCAAGCAGAATTCTCCTGATGGATGAGTGCAATAAGGAATATAAATATATCCGCTTTTTGATTCCCGCCACGTTGATTGTACAACCCTTGCTTGTTGTTGTTGTTCAACTTGGTAATAATTACAATATTCCATTTCATTTCTCTCGTTATATGTTCATGCTACTATTTATTCTAGCGCAGATACGAACGATCTTATCGTTAAACAGGAAAAGGAACAGGCTATTTTCTCTGTTAACGATACCGTTGCGCTTGCCTTTTCATTTTTGATAGAGAACGGCCTAGCCTTTATCATCAGGATTATCTACTGTTACCTTTCTTTTCGTACACTATTGGTGCAAATTGTTTTGTTATTTTGCATATAGATATGATATTATAGAGAATAACATAAATAAAAATCGTATAGGTTCACTCATGACTAAATCGGAACTGATCGAAGCTTTGGCTAAAGAACAGAATCTATCCCCAAAGGATGCTAAAGCGATTGTTGAAACTATTCTGGAAACAATGGCATCAGCATTGGCCCGGGGTGAAAGTGTTGAGATCAGGGGGTTCGGGAGTTTTCAGGTTAGGGAATATGAAACCTACACCGGGAGAAACCCTAAGACTGGGGAAAAAATAGCGGTGACTCCGAAAAAGTTACCCTTTTTTAAAGTGGGCAAGGATCTCCGCGAACAAGTCAATGCCAACTACAGTAAGAAACCCTGATAACAGTTGACAGTATAGTAAAACTCAAGTTTCGGGGTTGGCATAGTTATAGAAAAATCGACTGCCAACCTCTTGAAATAATGTCATTTTAACGTGAAAAGCCTTTTGCTTTCTGATACATTGGATTTGCGAAAATACCTAATGATATCAAGGAGAAAAAGCTTAAATGAACCATGCCCAAAACTACCAGGAGTAACAAGAGGCATAACGACTGCAGAACCGGCTTTCTTCTTTCCTGGAAGATTTCAAGGTTGGCACCCTGCTGGGTGGCAGCGGTATCCGCAAGCTGCGAGGGGCAAAACCGCTTGCGGTGTTCGCCACCATATTCTCCTTGCCGTTTAGTGGGGTCAACTTTTCCCGGGGCATCGTCAATAATCCGGAGCTGGATTTCCGCAAGGATGCCGCCTACGAGTTCCTGAAGAATCCCCGTTATAACTGGCGAAAGTTTTTGCTGGGCCTGGTGACGGTTCGATTCATGGACGTGCTGACCAACGAGCAGCGTGAGAAAGTACTGATCATCGACGACAGCACCTATGACCGATCCCGCTCCAAAGTGGTTGAACTGCTTGCCTGGATACACGACCACAACGCCAACCGGAGTTTGAAGGGATTTAAGCTCATGACCCTGGGCTGGTCGGATGGGGTAAGTTTCCTGCCGCTTGATTTTGTCCACTGTTCCTCGTTCAAGACGAGCAAGCGGTTGCAGGGGATCAGAAAAGAGTTGGACAAGCGTTGCTGTGGCTACAAGCGCAGGTTGGAGGCTATGGCCAAATCGACTGAGCACCTGGAATCCATGGTGAAACGGGTTCTGGCGCTGGGCATCCGGGCCGACTACCTCCTGATAGACAGCTGGTTTACTTTCCCAGCCCTCCTCGCCACCTTGGGCAATCAGCTGCCGGTGATTTGCATGGACAAGGACATGCTGAAAGTCATTTACCGGCATCAGGGACAATGGCTGACATTGGGCAGGGTGATTGCCACACTGAAGAAACGACCGGGCAATGCCAGGATTCTGGCCAGTGTGGTGGTGGAAACCAAAAAGGAGCTGAAGATCAAAATCGTCTTTGTCCGCCACCGCCACAAACGCCAGGGGCTGGCCATCCTCTCGACCAAGATTGATCTTGCCGCCGAGGAAATCGTCTGTATCTATGGCAAGCGGTGGGATATCGAGGTTTTTTTCAAGATGATGAAACACTGCCTCAGCCTTGAGCGGGAGACCCAACTGCGGGATTTTGACGGTATCATCGGCCATATCACCATTGTCATGAGTCGATATGTTTTTCTGGCTTTTGAGCAACGCTGTCATGACGATCCCCGCACCCTTGGCTCGCTCTTTTACGCCTGCAGCGAAGAACAGCAGGACCTGAGCTTGGTTGAGGCCATGCAGAGGCTGCTCAGTCTGGCCTTGGACAAAGTCAGGGCTGCCGGCATCATCGCCGAAGATGCAGTGCTTGCCATTGTTGATGCAGTCATGGGCTTTGCCGTTGATATGCTGCTAACGGGAAAGAGATTGGCACACAGTACAAACCTAATTACGGAAATTTAGAGCAACTCCGAAACTTGAGGTAAAATAAAAATGGAATATAGCTTCATTACAATCCTTCTACTTCAGCTTTTTTCATTGCTTCGCCATCGAATACTTGTATTTTTTTATCAAAATAATTTATAGAATGACTGATTAAATTATTATTTCCTGATAAATTGTGAACTATGATGGTTGTATCGTTTTCCCATTTTGATTCTAAGGCTAAATGGCCCAGTGATATAGCGTTACCATAATATCCTAACTTTTCTTTGTACAACTCATTGTTCCAAACCTCTTTTCTAGTGTCTGGATCTCCGTATTTCAAATCCAATAATTCATTTATATTTTTGTAATCTTTCAAGTAAACGTTGTTATTTGAATAGTTTTGTACAAATTGATAAACTCCACTGTTAAGTTTATCATCTGAAAATTTATATATTATATGTACTTGAATATTTGCTAGTTTTCCTCTAAATGTTAAAGATTCATTGTTATAATATAATGGTCTAGTTTTTTCTATTGATAGAACTTGTTCTTTTGACATACCCCATTGTGTATCTCTGAAATCTGCTGCTATGCATAATGATTTATAGAAAATTATGACAAGAGTGAAGAAAAATACTTTTTTTATCATAATATAAAATGGTATTTTGTTTGTAAGTGTTTGTTTTTAAGTTAAAATACTAACTGGTTGCAATCAGGTGATGGCTTGTTCTTTATCTGTATAATCAAAGGTGCCCCCTTTGATTCTCAATGATGTGTATTCAGGTTTAATTGGGGGCAAATCAATTTTATTCTCCTGCGAAATTCTTCCAGTTATCTTTGATCCATTTAATCGTGTCTGTTTGAGTTCTGATTTCCTCAGGGAGTCGATTATGGATGAATTTTTCTATTTTATTCCCAAAACTCTCCACCCCGTATGCCAAGTGGTCAGTTAGATATTTAATGATATAGAGGACTTCCTGCCCCTCTTTTCTGTTAAACTCAGTACTATCTGGCATTCCGGAAATTCTAGGATCATCATTTTCGTAATGAGACCAATTGTATTCATAAGATAGGGCAGATTTTTCAAATGTATCCATAAGGGCACCTCATTCATAGAGGGAAAAAATCGAGGGGCCATCCTCAATACAGTTATTTTAAGCACCAAATTGAGTCTGTCTCCTCGCTAAATCTAGTTGCCTCCAACAAATCGCTGTTCGATTGAGCGAAGTGTTGAAAATGTCACAATAATAGGGCATCGTTTCGTAGAAGTGGTATGGGGGGCAACTCCTTAGCAAGAATTAGCTGTTGCCCCACTTGCCTCATGCTGTCAATGTATTTCACAGGACTTTACCGGACAACAAAAAACCCGCTTTCCTGTTAAGGAAGCGGGTTAATGTACGTTCTTGAACTTCATTGGACTATCTAATGAAGCTATATTCTCCGTCGAGGTTTGACTTGATAACCTTCTTCACCTCACTTGGATCAATCCCCTGGGCTAGTTTCTCCGTGCCTCCTGGTGTCTACTTCTGGCGTCCTTGAGTGAAATTTCAGGGTAAATTCCGAGAGAAATGAGTTTCTCCTTGCCCCCGAATCGATATTTAAACCGCCAGCGTTTTCCTCCTTTGGGGGTAACCTCCAGAAAAAGACCTCCTCCGTCAAAGAGCTTTTGCGTTTTTTCAGTGGGATTAGCCTTTGATATTGCGATATTTGTGAGCTTCATGGGGTAACCATATTACCGAGGTGTCGAGTTACCCCCATTTATTCGTTGCTGTCAATGGATTTACATAGACCATCGTTAGACAACAAAAAACCCACTTTCTTAATCAGAAAGCGGGTTTATCGTCTTCGTTCGACTTCTTTAGACAACTGAATGGGGTGAGCGATGGGACTTGAACCCACGACCTCCGAGGCCACAACCCGGTGCTACCACCAACTGAGCTACGCCCACCATGCAAACGTGGCCTTATATACCCGCACGGCGTCTTTTCCGCAAGCAGAAAGTCAGGCAGCCAACTCCCGCTGGCAGTGTTTACACACCGTTGCCCTCGCTTTAATCAACTCGGTGCAGTGCGGACATTCTTTGAGGAAATGATTGGCCAGGATTTGACCGATGGCCAAGTTGACCTCCTGTTCCAGATGAGGATCCTTAAAGGTATGATTACGCAGGGGTTCGATACAAGCGATATCGTTTAATGGCACCAGTAGATTCACCGCCCGTTTACGGTCATCGATCTTGACCGAATCGTCAAGCAGGATAGCCAGTACCGGCGCCAATTGCTTCTGTTCGACACAGGTGTCCAAGGCGACCAAAGCCTCTTGCTGACGCTGGTAGCGCTCACTCTGCCGCTTGACATCCTCGATGTCGATGATGCTGCCGGTGAAGGCCTCCTTGCCGACGACCATCATGTTGTAGGTTTCCTTGGAGTTGGGAATCTCCATGTATCGGTAGGAGCCGACATGGCCGTATTGGTTGGCGATATAGTCCCAGCCTTTGACAAAAAGCGGACAGGTGTCGTTCAGGCAGATAAACAGGTATTCCGAGCCCCAGCCCAAGCCATCACCAACATGAACCGCCGGGGCATGGCAGAGAGAGAGATCGCCGCTGCAATGCGGACAGCAATGTTTTTCTTCAAGGTATTGCATAAGGGTTGATAACATCTCTTTCTTGACTCCTTAATAAGGTTGGGTTGGGTTTGCTGCCTGCGGCAGGGGGCAAGGCGGGCCGCCGACCGGCGGCACGGGAAGACTGGTCATTCAACTGGGGCCGGAGGAGAGGACAGGCCGGAGAAGAAGGACAGCGCACCATAGGACAAAGAGTGCCAGCAGCACCCATTTCTTTTTGCGTTGATTGGTCATGGGGGCCAATGTAACCACTGGCCCCGGCGCGGTCAACCGAAGGTGATCAAATCATCCGGCCCAAGACATCGTCAACCGCCTTGGCCTGTTGCATCCGCGCCTGCAGGAAGGCCTCGGTCAAATGCTCGGCATTGGTATCAATCAGGGAACAGAGACCGGAGATGGAGGCCATGTCCGCCATCCGGATCACCTTGTCTAGGTTCCTGGCAAAGTCGGCCACAATTTTGCGGCTGTCGCCCGAGGTGGACATGATCTCGGCGTAGGTCCGGGGATTCTGGGAATGCACCCGGGACATGGCAAGGATGGGATAGAGCGACGTTAGGGTGCAGTGGCTGGCGATATCCTCGCTGGTGATATTGTTTTCGTTCAGGGTCATGGCCAGGGCCACGGAAATCACCGTGGGCAGCTTCTGGCCGATGCCCATCAGCAGGTCGTGCTTGGGAGGGGAATCATGATAGATATCGGCCCCGTGCTTGTAGAGAAAGGCCTCAAACTCGCTGCAGAACATACCGCTGCGCGAGGTGCGCACCACGATGGCGTTCTTATCCTTCATGGTGGCGGCCTGCGGTCCCCAGAGGTTATGCACCAGCATGACCTCGACCTCTTCGTTGGTTGATTGGAGCGCGGCCTTGATGGTTTCCTCAGACTCGCCGGCCAGGAGAATCAGGGCCTTGCCGGGCGGAATGAGGGCACCATACTGGCGGACCGTGGCCGAGGTCACCGAAATCGGTACACAGACCACCACCACGTCAACCCGGGCAATCATCTGCTCGGGCCGCAAGGTGGTGGTACGGCCGGTCATCAGTACCTCGTAGCCTTCGCTTTCCAGGCGCTTGGCAAACCACTTGCTCATGGCGCCTGTTCCGATGAAACCAAAGGATTTTATATACTTGGTTCGCATATCGACCCGGGGAAAGCTGCCCAGGACGCGGATCATCCCCTGCTGCTGGATGACCCGTGACTCAAGATGGGCCAGGGCGCTGGCCATGATCTCGGTTTGGATATGCCCTTCCGCCTCGAGATAGATGCGCAATTTCTGGGTCTTGATATCGTTTTCCGAGCGCATGTCGACAATGTTGATGCCCCGGCGGGAAAACTCGCTCAGGATGTCCACCAGGATGCCGACCCGGTCATCCAACGGTTCGGTGATGAGGGTAGTCGCGTCATAGCCGGTCGCCGGGGCAAGGGCATGCCCGAGGACCGCATAGCGGGTGCGGTTATGCGGCGCGACCTCACGCTCGATAATCCGCAAGCTGTGAGCAGCCAGAGTTTCGGCGTTGTCGATCACCGCCCTGCCTCTGGTCTGGCCGCTTTGCCTGATTTCGGCTACGGCCTGCTCGATATCCTGGACACTCATCTCGGTGATGCCGGGTAAGCGATTTTCAATGAACTCCTCGCACTGGTTAAAAACCTCACGCTTACCCACCAGCAGGTGGAGACTCTCGACCGTATCGTCCTCATCGAATACGCCCAGTGAGAGATTAGAGTGGAGGATAACGTTGTCGACCCAATACCCGGCCTTGATCTGGTCAAAAAAACGGAAATACTGTTTCTTTTCACCTTCCCGGGTATTATACACCGGCAAGACCGCATACTCGACCTCACGCTCGGCAAAGGCATCAAGCAAGGCTTTGACATGGGGATACAGCCGTATTTCCGCCTCGCGGTCGTACTGTATGGCGGCCTGCCATGACTGGGATTGTTCCGGCCCAAGGGTCGCGATCGTTTTCATTGCTGGGTGTTCCTGCACAGGTTGTGAGTAGTCATCTTGCACCGGCCAAACCGGCAACTGCGAACACGAAGGAACCTGCGGTAGCGGCATCGCCGTCGCGCGAGGAAATGTAGATATTCCGGGGAAGAGAACCGCGCGGAATTCGGAGTGAATCCGAAAAATAACTACAACAGGGTCAAATACATTTTCAACAGCGGATAGGCAAGATTTTTTTTGCATAAGAAGGTGCGCAGAGCTTGGATGCGGATACACCAAAAGCAGCACGCGGCACGGTGGCAGAGTACATCGCCGCTCTGAAGTCCTCTGGAAAATTCGGGCCCCAGGTGGTGGCGCACCGGGTTGTCGAGGCCACGGCGGCGACAACCGCCGTTCCGGATCTCCTTGTCCCGGAGCTGCAGCAACTGCTTCGGGACAAGGGGCTGTACTCCCTCTTTACCCACCAGCATGCCGCCATCACCCATGTCCTGGTTGGCCGTAACACGGTGGTGGCCACGCCTACCGCCTCGGGCAAGAGCCTGATTTACACCCTGCCGGTGATGCAGACATTTCTCCGCGATCCTGCCGCCAAGGCACTCTACCTCTTTCCCCTGAAGGCCCTGGCCCAGGATCAGCTCAAAACCGTCGCCACCCTCTGGCAACTCCTGCCGGAGGCGGTCCGCGGCGAGCAGCAGCCCGCTGCCATCTACGACGGCGACACCTCCGGCTACCAGCGCAAAAAAATCCGCGATTTCCTGCCGCCCATCCTGATTACCAACCCGGACATGCTGCACCTGTCGATGCTGCCCTACCATGACCGCTGGGGTCACTACTGGGCCAACCTGCGCCATGTCGTTATCGACGAGGTCCACACCTACCGGGGTGTCTTCGGCTCGCACGTGGCCTGGGTGATGCGGCGGCTGCAACGGATCTGCGCCCTGTATGGCTCCAACCCCACCTTTATCCTTGCATCGGCCACCATCGGCAATCCCGGCGAACATGCCCGGCTGTTGCTCGATGCACCAGTCACGGCAGTAACCCGTTCCGGTGCCGGCAGCTCCGCCCGCAACGTCCTGCTGCTCAATCCACTCGATTCTGCGGCGTCCAGCGCCACCCTGTTGCTGGAAGCCGCGATCATCCGGGGTCTTCGTACTATTGTCTACTGCCAGTCACGGAAAATGACCGAACTGATCACCATGTGGACCGAGAAGCGGCTCAAGGAGCACAAAGGGGTGATCGCCTCCTACCGTTCCGGCTTTTTGCCGGAAGAACGCCGCGGCATTGAGGACCGTCTGGCCAGTGGCAGCCTGTTGGGCGTGATTTCCACCTCGGCCCTGGAACTGGGAATCGACATCGGCAACCTTGATATCTGCATCCTGGTTGGCTATCCCGGTTCGATGATGGCGACCTGGCAGCGTGCCGGACGGGTCGGCCGGCAACAGCAGGAATCGCTGGTGGTCCTGATTGGCCATGAGGATGCCCTGGACCAGCATTTCATGCGCCATCCCGAAGATTTTTTTGCGCGGCCGGTGGAACCGGTGACCATCAACCCCGACAATCCTCATATCGCCGGGCCGCAGATGGTCTGCGCCGCCGCCGAGTTACCGCTTACCAGGACTGATCCTCTTGGGCAAGCCGATGCCGCCATCAAGCTGGTCGACCGCCTGACTAAGGAGGGAAAACTCCTCCAGTCGGCAGATGGCGCCACCTGGTTTTCACCCCTGACTTATCCGCAACGCCACATCAATCTTCGCAGCGGGGGAGTGACTCTGGCCATTCTGGAACACCCCCAGCGTAGATTATTGGGCGAGATCGACGCCCACCGCGCCCTCAGGGAATGCCATCCGGGGGCCATCTATCTTCACATGGCCCGCGCCTACCATGTCAACACCCTCGACCTGGAAGGCCGGGAAATCCTGGTTGCACCAGTCACGCCATCCTATTTCACCAGGGTCCTGACCGAGAAAACCACCGAGATCCTGGAAGTGCGCAGCAGTTGCCTGTGCGGTGCGGCGCGCGTTCATCTCGGTAGACTGCGGGTCACGGAACGGATCACCGGCTACCACAAAATTGCGCAGGGCAGTCTGCGGATCATCACCCGGGTGGCACTTGATCTGCCGCCGCAAATTTTTGAAACCGAAGGGTTTTGGATTGAAATTCCTACCTGGCTGCAAGAACAAACCGAAACGGCGCGCTTGCATTTCATGGGCGGCATCCACGCCATGGAACACGCGATTATCGGCCTGATGCCGCTGGTGGTCCTCTGCGACCGCAACGATCTCGGCGGCATTTCGCACCCCTGGCACCACCAGGTAGCAGGCCCGGCGGTCTTTGTCTACGACGGATACGCCGGAGGCATGGGATTGACCGCCAAGGCGTTTACCACCATGTCAGGTTTGCTTGAGCAGACCCGGAACATCGTTAGCGACTGTCCGTGCGATCTCGGATGTCCTTCGTGCGTCCATTCCCCTAAATGCGGCTCCGGCAACAGGCCCATAGACAAACAGACCTGCCTCTTTATCCTGCGGCAGCTGCTTGCACCGCTGCCAGAAGGTGCCCTCATCCAAAACAAACGGCCTGTATCAATCGTGTTCCCCGTGGTTAACCGGGATCCCTCCTTTCATCTCCCGGAACGATTTGGCGTCTTTGACCTGGAAACGCAGAAATCTGCCCAAGAGGTCGGCGGCTGGCACAAGGCTGACCTGATGCGAATCAGCGTGGCCGTGCTGTATGAAAATGAGGGACAACAGTTCACCACCTTCACGGAAGACACCATCGATGAACTGATCAGGCGTTTATTTGCTCTTGATCTGGTGGTCGGCTTTAACAACAAACGGTTCGACAACACCGTGCTCTCGGCCTATACGGACCGAGACCTCGGGCTGTTACCGTCGTTCGACCTCCTCGAGGCGATTACCAGTCAGTTGGGCTATCGGCTGAGTTTGGATAGGTTGGCGGAAAAAACTCTGCGGGTGAAAAAAAACGGAGACGGCCTGCAGGCTTTGGACTGGTTCAAGAAGGGGGAACTGGAAAAACTGGCGGTGTATTGCCGGAAGGATGTGGAAATAACACGTGATTTGTTTTTGTTCGGGCTCCGGCAGCAGCACCTGCTCTTCCAGAATAAAGCGGGCCTGGAGGTGCGGCTGCCGGTTGATTTTCCCCGTTCAATCAGTGAAATACTTGTGCGTCGACGCCAAGTGCTCAGGGCCAGACAAGATCTTTATGCACCCAACCGGTAAGATCGGGATGGCTTACCTTTATCCAATCCCCTTTCTGCTCGACTTTTTTAAAAATCACATCCTTCGCGCCGTTGCCCACGACCTGATCATTGGTGCTGGGACCGCTGCGGATTTTGCATTCTTTGACTTTGATAATCACATAGGGCGTCTTGCTCACCAATGATTCGGTGATATATCCCTTGTCCCCCTCATAATCAGTGACTTTCAGCCATTGCCCATCTTTACTGAGCACTTCCAATGGATACCCTTCCGGCAATTGAAAAAGGATTTCGGCAGTGGTGTTAGGGCCGGAACGCAAATTTACCCCTTCCTTAATGACACTCACATATTCCCCGGCAAGGGCTGTAGACAGGGCAAAAGCCGAAGCCAGCAAACTCATCGGTATGCTTTTAGCCAGTGGTCGAAACAACATCATGATCTCCTTATTCCAGATTATTCGTTTCACCGATCTTTCCATCGGAAGAACCGGTCAACAACATGAAAAATTCCTGATTACCTTTGGCTCCCCGGATGGGTGACGTAACAATAGCGGCGCACCGCAGGCCTAAATTCTGTCCGAACTGCCGAACCATGGCCAGTGCCTGCTGATGCAGATCAGCATCGCAGACAATCCCGCCTGATCCCACCTTTTCTCGAGGCAATTGAAACTGCGGTTTCACCAAGGCCAGGATACGAATGACCGCACCGAAAAGGGGTAACAAGGGAGCAAGAAGCGGTTCCAGAGAAATGAAAGAAGCATCGATCACTGCTAAATCCAGCGGCTCGGCTATTTGTTGATTGGTCAGGTAACGGGCATTGGTGCGTTCGAGGACAACGATGCGTTCATCTTGCCGCAGTTTCCAGTCAAGAAGACCATAACCGACATCGACACAATAGATCTTTTTTGCCCCATTCTGGAGCAGGCAATCGGTAAAACCGCCGGTTGAGCACCCGATATCGGCGCAGATCCATCCGCTGGGATGAACCCCTGTACCCTGGAGACCGGTTTCGAGTTTCTCACCGCCGCGGCTGACAAATCGCTTTGTGGTTTTGATCGTGATTGCGCAAGCAGGCTCCACCAGAGTCCCAGACTTATCACAAATGCGATTATCGACCAAGACACTGCCCGCGCCAATCAGTCGCCGGGCGAACTCGACGTTTTTCGCCAGCCCGCGCGCTACGACCAGAAGATCAAGCCGCTGTTTTTTTATCCCCGCCGCCAACAGCCGTACTTACAGTTTTCCCAGCCGTTCCTTGGCCTGAGTAGCTTCGGCGCTGCCGCCATGGTCATTGATCAGCTTTTTGTAAATTATTTTAGCTGTCTCGTGATCGGTTAGCTTCTCGAATGACATACCCTGCTTAAGGAGAGCCCCAGGGGTAAGAGCATCTTTGCCATGGTTGGATATAACCTTCTGGTAATCGAGTATGGCCAGATCATATTCTCCCTGGTTATAGAGGCTCTCGCCCATATAATAGAGGGACTTGGCGGCTTGAGATCCATTCGGGTTGGCAGAAAGGGATTGCTCGAAGGATTTGTAGGCTTCTTTGTAATTTTTTGCTTTGTACTGATTCATGCCTTGTGAAAAGGGATCAGAGGCTGTGGCAGCAGCTGGGGGTGCTGCTGTCTTCTCAGCCGGCGCCTTTTCAGCAGGTGGAGGGGGAGGAGAGGAAGTGGCGGCAGCGCTTTTTGTGGTTGCGGCAGCTTGTTCTTTCGGCGGTTCAGCCGCCTTTTTTGCAGAGGCAGGGGGGGGGGCTTCGCTGGCTGCTGGCGCAGCGGTCGCGACCTTGGTCTTCTTGCTATCCGGGTTAACCTTGACCACGCCTGCGGCAGTTGCTCCTGTGGCCGGAGCTGGAGGTGCAACGACCGGAGGAGGGGTGACGGTAGCGGCGCTAGTCTGGGCAGCTTTTTGTTTCGCCGCCTCAGCTTTTAGTGAGGCCGCCTGAGCCCGTTTCTCGGCTTCATTGACACGATCCTGCTGGGCTTTACTGAAATTCTCACTGACCAAGGCCAGCTTTTCCTCCAAAACCGCTACCTTCTGATTGAGCTCAGAAATCTTGGCGTCATGATCCGTCTTCACCGCATCCACCGAGGATTGCACCTTGGAGATATTTTGATTAACATGCTCACGGAATTGACTGTTTTGACTCGCATTCTCTTCTAGGCTCGACCTGATCTTCAGGGTTTCATCTTCAACCTGATCGATTTTACTGACAGAACTGGCTTGCCGTTTCTGCATCTGGTTGACAGTGTTGCTTTTAACGTCCTCAAGTTTCTGATTGACCGCACGGAGTTGATACTGCAAATTTTGCACCTCATCCTGCGAAGCGCATTGGGTCAACAGCAAAAGCGAACAACCGGCCATTGCAAAATTTTTCAGGATTTTCATAATATTTAAACTCCCTTTCTCTCAGAGGACATCAAGATAATCGGTTCAACAAAAAGGATGGTGCTTTGTGTCCAGTACCGTTTCGTTCACCATTCCCATCAGGGTAAGCGACCAGACCATTGCGGGTACGATTGGTTGCCTTTCATGGTAAAGAGCACACGGATATCCTTGCCGTTTTTACTGGCTACGCAGATTTCAGAACGACTACCACTTTTTCTGGTGACGGAAAGCAGACGACCGTCAGGCGCCCAGGTTGGAGACTCATAGCTTCCTCCTCCCGAACTCAACTGGCGCACGTTGCCACCGTTGCGATCCATGACAAAAAGTTGATATGTTCCACCCTGCAGTCCGGTAAAGGCGATCTCGTCACCCTTCGGCGACCACGCCGGTTCGCTGTTCTCGGAGTTTTTGAAGGTTAAACGTTTAGCCTGGCCACCACCCAACCCCATGACATACACATTGGGTTTACCGCTGCGATCAGAAACAAAGGCTATCGACTGACCATCGGGAGAAAAGGAGGGCGAGACGTTGATACCAGCGCCAGAAGTCAACTGTTGAATAATCTCACCCTGCCGGTCCATGGTGTACAGATCGGGATTTCCACCTTTGCTGAGGGTGACCACCATGGTGCGGCCATCTGGCGAAAAGGCGGGCGCCAGATTCAAACCTTTGCGCCGGGAAAGGGCATTGGTGGAGGCGCTTTGCCGCAGGTCGGTTATGTATAAATCCTGGTTGCCGCGGTGATACGTGGAATAGGCCAAGAAGTTGCCGTCCGGAGTAAAGCGGGGAGAAACGCACAAAGCCCGATGACTGGTCACCTGACGCGGATGCCGCCCCAAAATATCAGAGACATAAATCTCTTTTCGGCCAGTGGCGTCGGAAACATAGGCTATGCGCGTTCTGGCGACACCCATTTCTCCCGTGAAATCCTCAATCAAGGCGTCACAGAGTCGCAGGGTCATATCCTCGAGTTGGGCGGTGGCACCTTTATAGCGGCGCCCGGTGAGTAGTTTATTGCTGGCAACATCAAGGATCTGCCCCTCCATCATCATGCCGGCTGGATCACCGCCTACTTGCCCCATGACCACGTAATCGGCACCCAGGCTTTTCCAATCAGCATCCTTAGATCCGCCATACCGGCTTGAATCGATAACGGTGATAAAACCGTGTAGAGCAAATCCCTTGGCAAGTAATTGCGCCACGGCCGCCCCTTGCCCGTCACCTGAAAAATTCGGAACCGCAACCATGATTTTACGCACATCGGAGGCGGTGATATCAAAGTATGCTCGCTCGGCCCGGCTCTCTTGGGTTAAGGAGCAGAAAAAAAGACAGGCGGTCAAAGCCAGGATTACTGCAACATGTCGTTTATGCATCATAACCGTTTAAATAAAAAATGATTATTGGGAAAGGATCAAGCCGAACGTTTTGTATATACACGATCTCTCAAATATTGCCAAGCTCACCGGGTCTGAATTTAAACCCGACTTCAGTCGTTTCCTGCTGCATCAACGCCGGAAAACGCGGCATGGGTGCTGCGCTCTTGATTGTTTTTTCCACCAATTGGTCAAAGAGGGGATCTTTTGAGCGCTGATCAAACTGAATATTGGTTACCTCACCATTTTTATTAATGGTAATAACCACCTGAGCTAGTAAGCTCGCATCCCATTTTCGCATTTCCGGCAAAACCCAGAAACTCTTGACCCGTTGTGCAACAGCTCCCCAATAGGTCTGTTCAACAATCGATTGCGCGTGCTGCCGGCCAGAAGAACCGCCAGTAACCGCACTCTGCATGGCCTGCGACCGGCGACCGGCATCGGCACGGACAGCAGCGGCAGCGGCAGCGGCAGCATTGGCCTGTGCCGCGAGCTCGCGAGCTTCGGCAGCGGCTGCACGAGCCTCATTTTCGGCCTTGATCTGTTCGAGCCTGGCCTGTGCGATAGCCTTTTGCCGTTCTTCCTCTCGCCGCAGTGTCTCCTTGTGCTCTACCTCGCGCTTGCGCTCCTCGATTTTTTTCTGCAACTCGCGCTCTTCCTGCTTGCGCTGATCTGCTTCCCGCTTACGCTCCTCAATCTTTTTCTGCAGTTCGCGCTCCTCTTGCTTGCGCTCTTCCAGCTCGCGCTCCTTCACTTTCTCCTCTTCGAGCCTTGTGTCCTGAGCTTTTTTGATTTTCCGCTTGTCGGGAGCCAACGAGATCGGATTTTTTGTTTCGACAGGTTCCGGGGTAACTGTTTCAGGTTGCACCGCCACCTTCTCTTTTGGTGTCGGGGGCGGGGCTACGGGTTCGGGCGGAGCCGCCGGGGCTGCTGGCTCAGGTGGCGGCGGAGGCGGGGGGGGAGGTTGTTGTGGTTCCACCTTTTTCTCGATTGCTGCTGGAGGACTGGCCTTGGCTGCTGCCGCAGGCGGCGCTGCAGCCCCACCTGCATCGGGCATGGCAACCAGGCTGACGGAAACCACTTCCTCGACAATGGCTTTCGACGCAAAAAGAGAGGGCATGAACATGACTGTCACCACGACAGCAGCATGCACACAAAGGGCCAGCGAGAAAGCCAACCACCAACGTCGATCAGCCTCCTGCTGCAGGAGATAAAAATCTGTCTCAGTATAATGCACAGCTGTCCAATCAGTCTCTATTGCTTTCCTTTTTCCGCCGGCACGGTGATCATCCCCAGTTTCTCAAAACCTGCGGCATGAATATCGGCCATGGTCAGCGTTACCACGCCGTAAGGAACATTCTTATCAGCACGGAGATAGATTCCCTCTTTTTTTACCTCTGTGGGCATGTCACGCAACTGCTGCTGCAGGGCAACCGAGCTGACTTTTTCTTTTTTCAAATAGACGTCCCCTTCTTTCTTGATGGTCACCACCAGGGGTTCTTCTTGTTGGCGAAGCGCCTTGGTGGTTGCTTCCGGGAGATCGACCTCAAGCCCTTGGGTCATCATCGGCGCGGTAACCATAAAAATGATAAGCAAGACAAGCATAACATCCACAAGCGGGGTGACGTTGATATCTGCAACCAATCCGCGCTTGCCTCTATTGTTCCCTAACGGTCCCATGCGATCACGTCCTTGCCAGGATGTCTCTTTCGATTAAATTAATAAAATCGGTACTGAAGCTTTCCACGTTGGAATCGAACTCGGCCACCTTATTGGAAAAATAATTATAAAAGATAACCGCGGGGATGGCGACCGCAAGACCGGCGGCTGTAGCAACGAGCGCTTCTGAAATGCCAGGGGCAACAACGGCTAACGAGGCAGAACCTCGCTCGCCAATACTCTGAAAAGACGCCATAATACCCCAAACCGTGCCGAACAGACCAATGAATGGAGTGGCGCTGCCGGTGGTCGCAAGTACGGAAATCGAACTGGCCAGACGATCGGATTCAAGAAACTGGGCCTTGCGAACCGCCCGTTTGAGATTGTCCATGGTCGCCAATTGCATCTCTAGGTTAGCCGGGGCTTGCCCGCTAGCGCGCGCGGCACTGATCTTTTTCAGCTCATTGTATCCAGCAACAAAAACCGTGGCTTCAGGGCTGAGTGTATATTCACGGGCTGCCTCGTACGCCTCATTCAAGGTTTTGCTATCCCAAAACGCATCAAGGAAATCCAAGGAAGCATTACGCGCTTTCTTAAACATGAAAAATTTCATAATTACGATGGACCATGAAAAAACAGAAAAGATAAGCAAAACGACCATGATCAATTTGCCCATCATTCCGGCATGTTTCATAATTTCAAAAATAGATAAATCCACGACGACCCTTCTTGTTGATATTCATCTTTCATATTCCTTGCAACCAACCGAGAACAATTCATTTATCCGGGTAAGGGACAAGCAGAAAAGGCATACAAAAACACGACCCGCTCTGCAGCCAAGGTTCTGCCTTTACGGCAAAATCTGCAAGCGGGCCCAAAAGAGCGTGTACCATCGTTGGTCTGCTTTCAAACCTGGGTTACCCGACCGGAGAGGTTGCACACAATAACTTTGAATTATATACGAAATCGATAAATCTGTCGACCTTGATCTGGAGATGATGTACAAAACACTTGGTATTCTTCAACTACCGGCAATCTGTGGCCAGTTATACAATTCTCTCTCATTATTCTACTATTAAGGAGCGCTCCATGTCAGGGCAGGTGTACGATGTGGTTATAATCGGCGCGGGACCGGCCGGCATCCAGGCCGCCATCCATGCTTCCAGGAGAAAAATCCGGGTTTTAATGCTGGGACGCATCGAAAATTCAGCACTTTATGGCGCCCATATCGAAAATTACGCTTTTGTCGACGATGTTTCCCTGGGGGGTGACCTCCTTCGCCTTGGCCTGGAACAGGCCAAACATTTCGGAACCGAAACTTCAGCCGAGGATGTGCTCAAAATATCCCAGGATAACGAACTGTTTCTTCTAGAAGTGGAAAGTGGCACAACCATCACCGCCCGCTCCCTTATTTTCTGCATGGGTGTATCGAAAAAGAAATTGAGCGTTCCCGGGGAGAAAGAGCTTTCCGGCCGCGGGGTTTCCTATTGCGTTGATTGCGACGCCAATTTCTACCGAGGCGCAACGGTGACCGTCACCGGTGACCGCAGCGCCGCCGTGGACGGCGCGTTGACCTTGCTTGATTACGCAGCCAAGGTCTACCTGGTGGCGGAAGAACTTAATGTTTCCAAAGAACTGCTGGGCCGCCTGCAAACGAGCAAGGTGGTGCGCATTCAGAGTTCGATCAAAGAAATTGTCGGAGACCGGATGGTCACCTCGTTGTTGCTGGCAAACGGCGAGAACCTGGAGACCGAGGGCATTTTCATCGAGCTGGGTTCCAAGGGCGCCTTGGAACTCGCCACCCAAATTGGGGTACAACTTGACACAGAATCGTTTAAGTATATAGCGGTCAACCGGCAGCAGCAAACCAACATTGCTGGCATTTATGCCGCGGGCGATATCGTTGGCCCTCCGTACCAGATGGCCAAAGCTGTGGGGGAGGGGTGTGTTGCCGGTATGGAAGCCGCCACCTATGCCAGGAAAATGCGAAAGGAAGATTGATCGAGAACGGTGGGGGGCTGGCCAATCTAATTGATCAGCCTAAGGACCATACAACAAAACGGAAAAGATCGAAGAAGGAAAAAACTATGCTGAATCCGGGCTTGAATTCACACATCTTCTGACCGGCTGCTGTTTCGCTGCTGCAATTCTTGCACAGAACGAAGATAGCGAAAAATCTCCCGGTTGTATCGGGGATTTCTGGTTCGGGCGAACAGGTAGGAAAGCCTGGAAAGGGTGAGCATATCAATCCCGGGCATGTGTTTCTGTAGCTCAATCAGAGTATCGCTTACCCAGTTTTCCTCCCATTCGGTGTTATTTTGGCGGCAAATTCGCTGTTGTTCGAGGGCTTCATTGACCAGCGCATCACGATAGAACTCCAAGGCGTGCAACTGCTTTTGTGCCGTTAGGGTTTTGCCGCGATGCTGGCCAACCAATGCGTACAGTTCTTCTAGGGGCTGCTCCTGCACTAGCTTGGTGAGATATTTTATCTGACGCTGCCTGACGCTGCCTTCTAAGTTGATGGTTTCAAGGAGCATCTGCTTGAACTCCTCCGAAACGGGCGCGGTTCTAAGAGACTGGGGCGGCAAGGTCACCAGTTCGGAAACCAGCTGCTCAATCTCTTTGATGCGCCTTTTTTGCTCCGACCGGCTTATCTGCAATACCATCTGCTCTCCCATCCTCGGTTACGCGACATTAATATGGCCGGAACCCTCGCCCAATAATTGGACCACCTTGTCCCATATCCGGTTGGCGGTTGCCTCCTTGGACAACAACGGCAAGGAAGTGGTTCCCTGCCAGTCAATCAAGGTCACCTGATTCGTTTCCACGTCAAAACCGGTTTCTGTCCCGAGAATATCGTTAACCACTATCAGATCAAGATTTTTTTCCCGAAGTTTTCTTTGCCCCTCGCCCGCATGATCTCGGCTTTCAGCCGCAAAGCCAACTAGAACTTGCCCTGCAAGGCGATTTTGTCCTAACTTCGAGAGGATATCAATATTTTTAATCAGATCTAGCTGCAACCCTTGCTGCGTCTTTTTGATTTTATGCGCTGCACAGGCGACAGGCTTAAAATCGGCCACAGCCGCAGATTTGACAACAATCTCCATGGAATTCGCCCGCTCAAACACAACCTGAGCCATTTCTTCCGCGGTTGTCACGCGAATCACTTCCATGCCCGGTGGTTCGGGTAGATGTACCGGCCCGGTGACCAGCGTCACCTGCCCTCCTCTACGCCAAGCCGTGCGCGCCAAGGCAAACCCCATCTTCCCGCTCGATCGGTTACTGAGAAAACGAGCAGGATCCAATGGTTCTCTAGTCGGCCCGGCGGTAATCAGAATGTTGCGGCCCATGAGATCCTGGGGCTGAAACAGGGCCAGCAGTGTCTCTCGGGCGACATCCCAATCAGTCAAGCGACCATCCCCCGTCTCACCACAAGCAAGGCAACCACTCCCAGGCTGCACCACATGATACCCAAATTGCTCGAGGCGGCTTAGATTCTCCAATGTGGCTGAATGAGCCAGCATGAAAGAATTCATTGCTGGACAGATGACCACTGGAATTCGAGCAGCAAGCGCAACCGTTACTAACAGGTTGTCCGCTATGCCGTGAGCGAGTTTGGCAATGGTCTGTGCGGTTGCGGGAGCAATGAGGAGGACGTCTGCTTCCCGTGAGAGATTGATGTGCGCCATGACTCGGTCCGGCGCCTCGTCAAACATGTCGCGATGCACCGGATTGCCACTCAGGGCGGAAAAAGTGAGGGCCGAAACAAACCGTTCTGCGGCCTCGGTCAGGATAACCGTGACCAGCGCCTCCTCCTTGACCAGCGACCGGACCCACTCCGCCGCTTTATAGGCGGCGATGGAGCCAGTGACGCCAAATAAGATCCTTTTTCCTTGCAGTCCAGACATAGAGACCAGGCTTAGCGGGAAGTGGAATCAAAGGCGTTGGTATTTGCGCCACCTGTCTTGTCGATAGCGACATAGAGCTTGAGTTCGGTTTTTCCGAGAACGCCTTCAGAAATCACCATCATACAGGTTTTATTGGGTTTAACAAAGGCAAGCATAATATCTTTCGAGGCGGTTTCTCCTACCAGCCGCCATTTATTGTCCTGCATGGAGGCGACCATATAGTCTTTCAACGACATGAGCTCTGCCTTGCCCTTATAGATAAAAATGCCCCCTCGGAACGACTCGGTCTTAATAACCATTGAATTCTTTCGATCCCAGACAAGCTCAGTCGGCAGAGTTATATCTTTGATATCGTCTGCAAAATTACTAGCTTGTGGCAACCCTCCGGGGTCGGATCCGGATCCCATAACGCTCTTGTTCGAGGCGCAGCCGGTGGTGATGAGGAGTAACGCCATGCCAAGGAAAACAAACCACTTCATTCCAACACCTTTCTTCATTTGACTTATCCTCCAATTCTAGGAAAAAACATCGATCTTTCACTTGAAAGCTGTCCCAAGAGCAAAAACAATCCCTCAAAGAACGAGAGCATTCCTCTGCCGTTCTTCGTCGTTCCCTTACTCCGGTAAAATAATGCAACAATCTGATTTTGCGATGCAACTGCTCAAGCGCCTTCGTTATTTGAGCTTGAACTCAGCAACCTCACACTACAAATCGTGCTTCGTAAGGGCGCGACAGCAAAAAATAAAATTAAGATAACCAGTTGTAAAAAATAAAGGTTTTAATGTCAACAAACATTCACTATGATGCAGACCCTTGCCATCCACCGCAGGTGAGAACACATCGGCTGTAATCGTCCCGATTACATTCAATCCATTTCACGGAAACCAAAGTATTCGTACACTATTAAAATGAAGCATGCAGCATTTCCACTGCCGGAATTCTCAGATCATCAAGCCGAACTTATCGACACACATTGCCATCTTGACATGGATGCCTACCAAGCTGACCTGGATAGCGTCATCCAATCGGCTAGTAGTCACGGTATCAAACGAATTATCACCATTGGCATCGATTATCCCAGTTCCCAAGAAGCTGTGGCCCTCAGCGGCCGCTACCCTAACGTTTACGCGACCATCGGCTTCCATCCCCACGATGCTCAACGAGCCACACCCGCGTCCTTGCAGCAAATGGCCGATCTGGGGTCTCTTCACGAAGTGGTCGGCTACGGTGAGATCGGCCTTGATTACGTCAAAGATTATGCTCCCCGCGATGTGCAACGCAAGGTGTTTTCCCAGCAGCTGCACCTTGCCAAGGAGCTTCATTTACCTATTGTGATCCATGATCGCGAAGCCCATGAGGATGTCTGCGATCTTATCCGAACAGCAGGCCCTTTTCCCGAGGGAGGTGTCATGCACTGTTTTTCGGGCGACCGACAGCTGGCCGAAAAAATGATCGGCATGGGATTTTATATCTCAATTCCAGGGGTTGCCACCTTCGCCAATGCCCACATTCTCCATGAGGTTATTCGCACCACCGACCTACGGCATATGCTTCTGGAAACCGACGGACCGTTCCTAGCTCCAGTGCCCTTTCGAGGCAAACGCAATGAACCGAAACTGATGCTGTACACAGCGCAAAAGGTGGCGGAACTCAAACAAACTTCTATTGACGAGGTCGCCCGCATCACCACTGCCAATGCTGTCCGCCTTTTTCATCTTCCTGGTGAAGGCCATGATTCATGACAATCTTGCCAAAATTCTTATGACAATCGCCCAAACGGCAAAAAAGGCTGGCAGAAACCCTGATGATATCAAGCTGGTGGCTGTCAGCAAAATGGTTGGGGTCGATTTGATGCGGCAAGCCATGGAGAACGGCCAGATGCTTTTTGGAGAAAATTATCTACAAGAGGCTGCCGAAAAAATTTCATTCTTCCCGCCCGGGATAACCTGGCACTTTATAGGCCATTTACAAAGTAACAAGGCCAAACAGGCCGTGGAGCTTTTTGATGTGATCGAAACGGTAGACCGATGGAAAATTGCAAAAGCTCTGGACAACCAGTCGAAGGTTCTCAAGAAAAAACTGTCTATTCTCATCCAGATCAATACTGGTAGGGAAAAACAAAAATCAGGTGTGCTTCCTGAAGAGGCGGAAACGCTGCTTCATCAGATTGCCCAAGAAACCGACCTTCATGTCCTTGGGCTGATGACAATACCGCCTTTTTTTCTTGATCCAGAAAAAAGTCGACCCTATTTCAGAGAATTGAGGAAACTAGCAAAACGATTTGCCACTCTCAATCTTTTTGCTGACAATACGCATGTTGAGCTTTCAATGGGCATGTCCAATGATTTCCAGGTTGCGATCGAAGAAGGCGCGACCCTTGTTCGGGTTGGAACAGCGTTATTTGGCGCGAGAAACTTCTCCGCGCCTCGCCCACTCGTTGCCGATTGAGCGTGTTGACTTGGTAGAGAAAAGATGGACATACCGTCTGGGATGCGTGTTCTTTGCAAAAAGAAGTGTTCCATTCGCTTAATCAAGGTTCTGTTTTGGTCAATTCTCCTTGTGTTGGTAGCAACAGTAAACCGTCGAGTTGATTAAGCATAGTTCCTTTGGACAAGGGCAATTCTTTACCTGCTTCCAAAGTACTCAGCACCGTTCCGCCGATGTAGAGTTTTTTTTCAGGACAATTTTTGGGCTGATACCGTAAGGCCCAGATGGTATGCAATATGACTGGTTTGCCCTCATGGAGGCCAATGTAAAGCATGATGTGGCCTTTTTGATGCACAAGTGTCCGAAACGGTGTTCCCTGCTCGCGGATGATTTTTTCTTTGTTGGCGCTGGAAAGGCCTGCCAGGGAGAGGAACGGTCCGGAGGTTATTTGTTTCATTGAATTGCGTGGCAGCCAGATGCCAAACGAGAGCAAGAAGTCTCTCGTGGTAGCCGAACAGTCTCGGTTTCGATAGAGTTCTCCCCAACCGTAAGGAGTTTTGAGGAGTTCGTTGCCGATTAGAGTCACCGCCTCAGGGGTGAATGGCAAGGGGTGATGTCGAGCGTCACTCTTAGCAATACGCGCCGTTTTCAGGGTAGCATGCTGGCTGTCTTCCGCAATTGCCACATCAACCAGCCAATAATCTGCTTCTTCTTTTACCAGCGGATACAGGGTGCCAATTTTCGGTTGTGGCAATACGTTGCCCTGTTCCGTGCGAATGTCCGCGAAATCCTTCACGACAACGATATACGCTGTATTGACCATTCGTTTTTGCAAGGATTCGCCAGCCAACCTCACGGCATCAGGTTCAACCCAACCATTTGCATAGGATGTTTCGATGTACAGCCATGCTCCATCTTCTGATGCATGCAGGATGCGAACAGGTTCGTTTGGCTTGATTTCTGAAAATTGGAGATGGTCAAAGGGATAATCGTCAGGGGTTTGATAAAAAGGCCTGATGGTGGGAAGCACCCGGATGAACGTTGGTTTGATGACAACCCCCAATTGATTGATTGAAGGAAGTCGATCCAAATCAGCAAGCAACAAGAGTCTCTGGATATGTTTGGGCGCTACATTCCGCCGGTTTTCACCATACCAAGTTCTTTCAGCTAACTCTTTTATCCCCTCGGTCACCATGTTGACATTGAAAAGTGGTTCTGTCGCTGTCCAAGGAGCAAAGTACCGTTGGTGAAACTGCTGGAGAATCTGGGATTGTTCGGCGCTACTCATTGACCCGTGTATCCCTGCGGCAAATGGATGAATGTCTTGGGGGATATTGCTGAGATCTGCTATGATTTCATTTGGTTCAAGCGGTTGTGTGCAGGTCGATGCACTGGGTGAACTCTGTTTTTCTTCTTGGTTCAGGTTGTCGGTAATAAAAAGCAGAGAATACCAAGCGATGATTGCCAAGGTCATGACAGCAAGCAAGTATTTGATGCGCAAGTCTTTCATGCAAGTGTCGTTTATACCCGATAGTATTCGTTATTCGTTTGCGAATAAGGTTAAAGGCTCCCATCCCCCAGGCGGGGAGCATTCTGTTGGCAGCCGTTCTGGGCTGATAGTCATTGCATATCGTCAAGGACGCCTAAATGCAATGCTTATGCTGCTTTTCTATTATCGCAATTCTTGCTTTCTCCTCACCACTGGGTTTTCAGCCCACTTCGGGGTTTATGCAAGTGCTGGCTGCACATACGGGTTTGCCTGAAAACAAAAAAAGGCAGGACCCCTACAGGGCCCTGCCTTGCCGCATCTGTGGTGCGGAAGAGGTCTTAGACGTTTGTTCTCCGGCGAGCTATGCCTGCCAGGCCTACCAGGCCAGTGCCAAAGAGCAGCATGGCGGCTGGTTCCGGGACTGGTGTTGTTTCGATATCACCAGTTAATTCCAGGTCAAAAAATGTTGCAACACCGTGATCTTCCGCCAATACTTTGATGTTGTTGATTCCATCGCGAAAATACTCAACTGGCACGGACAGTTGGTATTCCCATTTATATGTATACCCTTCAGCATTCTCTTTGGCGACTTCCTGTTCATTGATAAAGACGATGAATCCGTTATCGGAAGCAATATTGAGAGTAACGGCCGATGTCAATACTCCAGAAACAGTAAAAGTTCGTTGGAGGGCTAAATCCTTGTTTGCTTCCCAATAAGTTTGGTAAGCGAGAGTGCCATTGTAGTCATTGCCAAAAGCGGCGTTTCCTGTATTCCCCCAGGTGACAGTGTTCCACTCAAATGAACTCGCACCGCCCCAATCGGCCCATAAATCTGTGGAAAGAATGGAATAGGACCACTCAGAGCCCGCCTCGACTAACGTGATGGGGGCGGCGTTCCCTCCGGTTGCCATTCCGGTCATCAATAATCCAGTTGCCAATCCTATCAAAATTTTCTTCATATCTTCACCTTTAAAGATTGTTATGATTTATTAATCCTTTTGCTTGCACGATTGAAGCGTTGTTTGTTGGTAGTACCTTGTTTTAGCAATATATGTGCCGTTGGTGTGATAATAAAAAAGTGCTTTTATTCTAAATGTTTACTTTAATATGGAAAATATCCCCTAGGGATGGAAGGACTATTTTTCCGGAAAAAAGGTTCTTTTTTTAAAGGAAAAAGCAAGGTTATTTCTTATTTATTCTCATGATATGAATGAGTTGCAGTTGAAAAGTTGTTAAAAATTCCCCTTCTGGTCGTCCGTTTTTCCGGAAACAAGTTCCGTTTTTCCGGATTATTTGCATTTTTATCTCCAAGCATGTGGATGTCATTCGGCAAAAAAAGGAACAGTCAGGACTTGAACATTATGGCAGTTTTTTGCCGGTACAAGAACGGTCGACGATGTTATTTTATGATATGTTCGCAATCTCCATCAACAATTGAATCAAAGAGGTCTATATGGCTACAAGCACACGACAAAGAGATGCATTTCCGCTGGTTATCACAAGGCTATCTGCTCTGACTACTTTGCTTCTGACCATTGTATTGGCGGCAACCGTGGCCAAGGCTAATCCGTTCAAGGATGGCTGGCCGCAGGTTGCATTCTCCAAAGACAGCACACCTATCTCGTATGAAGTGTACGGGGCAGGTGAACCGACGCTGCTGTTCGTCCATGGCTGGAGTTGTGATTCGCGGTACTGGCGAATGCAGATTGAGCAATTTGCCCAAAAGTACCGGGTGGTGGTGCTGGATCTGGCGGGACATGGGCACTCAGGGCTGACCCGGGGCAGATACAGCATGCGCGCCTTTGGCGAGGATGTGAAGGCCGTGGCCGAGGCCACGAACAGTACCTCCGCGATTCTGATCGGGCACTCCATGGGTGGAGCGGTGATTGCCGAGGCGGCCCGGTTGATGCCGAAGCGGGTGATCGGACTGAATGGCGTCGATACCTTTGACAACGTCGAATACTCGATGACCCGCGCGGAAGTGGACCTGATGCTCGCACCAATGGTGGATGATTTCCGTGGGGAAAGCCTGAATTTCGTTGCCGGCATGTTCCTTCCCGGAACGGACCAGCAGATCCGTGAGTGGGTTCTGGCCGACATCTCCTCGGCGCCGCCTTTTGTTGCGCTCAGCGCCATGGAAGAGATGTTGAGCCAGTATATCACCGGCGAGGCAGCAAGCATTTTTGAAGGTATCCAGGCCCCGGTGATCGGCATCAACGGCGACTTGTGGCCGGTCGATGTCGAAGCGAACCGTCGCCACATGCTCTCATTCGACGTTATCACCCTCAAAGACGCCGATCATTTCCTCATGCTCGACCGTCCCTATGTCTTCAACCAGGCCCTGGAACAAGCCGTGCATGCGATCTTGAGAAAGGCAGCCACGAAGTAGGATAAAGACAGGCGGCACAGGATACGGGCGGACGGGAAGAACGTACGTTCGGCCTTCAATTGGACCGCACTAAAAAAGGGGGATACCGTTAAGGCAGCCGATATCCCCCTTTTGGCGTTCGTTGACCAGGAGAACTACCGGGGCACAAGCTCCACCCGGCGATTTTTGGCGCGGCCTTCGTCCGTAGTGTTCACCGCCACCGGTGCCAGATTGGCCACGCCGTTGGCGGTCAGGCGGTTGGCGCTGATGCCGTATTCGCCGGTCAAGGCGGCAACCACCGCCTCTGCCCGCCGTTTGGAGAGGGTGAGATTGGCGTCATAGCTGCCGATATTGTCGGTATGGCCGACGACGTGGAGAGCAAGTTGGGCATCGGTCTTCAGCAGTTTGGCGATTTCTTCCAGGGCCGGTTTCGATTCGGGTTTGATGTCCGCCTTGTTGAAATCAAAGAGAATGCCGTAGAGGGCGACACGACCGGAGGCGGCAATGGTTTTGGCCATTTCATCCGCCTTGACGGTGACCATATTCTGGGTCATGGCTTTGACCTCGATAATGTCCACTGCAATGTAGGCACCGCGTTTCGCCTTATAGGTGGCATCATCCTTATCCCACTCCACCGTGGTGAGCGAGACGTAGATATCGCCTTCGGGCCGTAGTTTTTTGGCACTGAGGATCTTGGCGTTCCGGGCGTCGGCGGCATAAAAAATATAGTGACTGCGGCTGGTCTTGATGTTCATAGTGCTGAACGGGGTCAGAAAGTTGTTCCACTTGGTCGCGGCGCTGTCTTTTTGTGAGTCGTATAGGATCTCAAACCCCTGGGCGGTCAATTCCTGCTCGTAATTGCGCAGCAACTCCACGCCGCTGGCGTCTCCAGCCGCTTCGTACCAGATGCGGGTCAGCGCCCCCTCAATCTTAAGGGGCGGGGCGGTGTATTCCCGCTTCCGCGCTTCCAGGTCAAAACGTATGAAGGTGGATGTCTGGACTTCATATTCAACAAACCGCTTGGTGTCGTAGCCGACAATTTCCGAACCGCCGAACCGCTTGAGCAGCGGATGATCCTTTGATCCCGGCAGGTCAGCGGCGCTGGCCATGGCCGCGATGCCCACCACCGTCAAGCTGAGGCAGAAAAAAACGACGCTTGCTGCCCAGTGGATGAAACCTCTTTGTTTGCCTGTCTGTTTGTTCATCTTCCACACACCCTGTGTTGAACTCCGGATAAATGAGGGCTGCGTTGGGATACAGTCCCCGCTGTCATCTCTTATCCTGCTAGTTTACCCTGCTTTTTTCAGATGAGAAGGGCATATTTGGGGTCCATCCTGATTTCGCGGCGCTTGGTTATGGGATTGAGGAAGGGCAGAGGTGAACTGTTGGCCTGTATCGAACGGCTGGAAAATTTTACAGGTAATCCATCAGGCTGAGCGAGGAAACCCTGGCGGTCACCTGCATGGTGGCCTCCAGCGAGGTTTCCATCTTGGCGATTTCCGACAGTACCTCGGTAAGGTCGGCATCCTGGTGGCGGGAGAGGGTCGATTCCACCTTGAGGAGCGCGTTTTCGTGCATGTTGATCATGTCGTCCATGCGGGCGCTGATGTTGCCCAGCGAACTCTGTTGGCTGCGAATCTGCTCAGCCGCATCTTCCAGGGGCGTCAACATGGTGGAGATGGTGACGCTGTTGCCGCTGGTCAGAGCGGTCTGCAGATCTTCCAGGGTAGTGAAGAGATTGACCGGGCTCATGAACAACTCCTCGCCGGTGACGTTTTTGGCCACGGTGGCGCCGGGGCTGACCTCGATCATCTGGTGGTCACTGGTGCCGTTGTAGGTTACCGGCGAGCCGGAGAAAGGGAGAGCCTGATCGTTGTAACCGGCAAAGAGATATTTTCCGGCCACCTGGGTGTTGGCCAGGTCGAGCAGTTCCTCCTGCAATTGACTGACCTCTTCAGCCAGAGTTGCCTTGTCCGTGGCGGACAGGCTGTCATTGGCCCCGGCAACGGCAATCTCCTTGGCCTTGGCCATCAACTTATCGACGGAGTCGATGTAGATTTCCGAGGCAGAGAGGTTGTCTTGAACATGTTTGCAGTGTGCCACATACCGCTCGCCCTTGACAATGTCGGAGCGGCAGCCGATGATCGAACCCACCGATGAGGGGTTGTCCGAGGCCTTGGCCACCTCGACGCCGGTCGAGGTTTTGACGTACAACTGGTTGAGCGTGGTCGAGGTCGTGCTCAGGTGGTTTTGCAGGTTGCGATAGGTGGTGGCGTTTCGAGTGATCATCATGGCAAACCTCACATGTGCAGTAGGGTGTCGAGCATTTCCTTGACCACGGAAATGTAGTTGGAGGCCGCTTCATAGCCGGCCTGGTATTGGATCAGCAGCACCATTTCCTCGTCGGTGGAAACGCCGGAGACGGAATCGCGTTTGGCGTTCAGCTCTTCAAGCATATCGTTGCTGGCGCTCAGCCGTTGTTCATTGCTACTCACCAGAAGCCCGGCCTTGGCGGCGATGCGGGCGTATTCCTCGGTGTAGGTGGCGCCATTGATGCTGGTGGTCTCGCGCAGGGCGGCGATATCCAAGCAGAGGCTGTTATCCGCAGTGGTCCCGGTGGTGCCGGCGGCAATTAGGGCCAAATCGCCGAAGGCAATCGCGATGGAGGCGGCGGCACCGTCCCAGGGGGCTGCCAGAGGATTGGTAGGGGCCACCAGAGTGAACAGGTCGGTGGCTGGATTACCGTTCTGATCAATGCCGCCATTGGTCGAGATCAGGGTGTTGACCTCGGTAGCGATGGTGTAGGCCAGCCGGTCGATATCGCTTTGGACCTGCGGGATGGTAACGTCGCGGACCGTAAGCAGCCCCTTGAGTGCGCCGCCGAAATCCTCATGATCGAGCGCAAAGGAGGTATTGCCGCTGGTGAGGCTGATCTGGGTCAGGCCGTCGACCTTGACGGTGGCAAAAGATGAGGCGACATTGCCGGTGACCAGCGGCAGGCCATTGTGCAGTTGCAGGCAGAACATGCCATTACTGTCGGTGGAAGTGGTGGCGCCGCAGGTTTCACTGACCTGCTGCACCAGCAGATCACGCTCATCGCGCAGGGTGTTGGCATCGCCGCCGGCCAGTTCGGTCTGCATGATCGACTGGTTGAGGGTGGCGATCTGCTGCAGCTGATCGTTGAGATCCGGTACCGACGACTCGATACTGGTATTGATGCTCTCCACCACGTCGGCCAGCTGCTGATCGATCTGCTGAAAATGTTCCGCCAGATCGGTGCCCTCCTGGAGAACCTGTTGCCGCTCAGCCGTTCCGGAGGGGTTGGTGCTCAGCTGTTCCCAGGCATCGAAGAAGCTGTCGATATCACTAGAAATGCTTGCATCACTGATGTCAAATATCTGTTCGACATCGCCGAGTGGCGTACTCGCCGCTTCATACTCGCCATAAGTGGAGCTTTGGGCAACCAGTTGCTTGGTGATGAAGCCGTCGCTGGCCCGGTCGATGGCATCCACTGCACTGCCGGTACCATAGGTTAACCCGCCCTGGGTCAGCGGGGTGGTGCTGGTGACATCGGCAATCTGGCGGGAATAGCCTGTGGTGCCGGCATTGGCGATATTGTTGCCCGTTACCTGGACCGCGGTTTGGCTGGTGTAGATACCGCTGGCTCCGGTATAGAGGGAGGTGAGCAAGCCGGCCACGGCTAGACGCTCCGGTTCAGCAGGCGAGGGCCGCCACCGATGGTGAGCGAGCGGCCATGGGCGGCATAAGTGAGGGCAAGGCGACGAAAGACATTGTCCTGCAACCGGCCGATCAGTTTCAATCCGGACTCCAGCAGCATCCGATTGCGTTCGTTATTGCTCTTGATGCTTTTGATCAACCCCGTGCCAGCATCGTCCACGCGCTGTTCGGCCTGGTACAGCAGTTTGAGCAGCCGGGTCTTTTCTTGTTGAATCTCATCCAATTGGGCCATCCGCAGATGGATGATGGCTTGGCGTTCCCGCACAAGTAAATCGTTTAATGCCTGCAGGTGGGCATGCATAGAGGCGTTGTCGTTCTTCATGAGTGTGGGACTCCAGTCTTATCGCTTGAGGTTGAGCAGTTCTTGTAGCATTTCGTCGGTGGTGGTAATCACCCGTGAATTCGCGGAGTAGCCGTTCTGGATAGTGATCAGGTCGACAAACTCCGTGGCCAGGTCAACATTGGAAAGCTCCAGTGCCTGGGTAATCAGCGTACCCTGGGAGGTGCCTGGGTACCCAATGGTAGGGATGCCGGAATAAGCGGTGGCGGAAAAAAGGCTGCTGCCAACGGCGTTGAGGCCATTGGGATTGATGAAGGTGGCCAATGAAATCATCGCCACGGGAATGGTTTCGCCATTGGAATAGACGGCGCTAACCGTGCCGTTGGCGGCAATGTCGACATCAGTGACTTCACCAGAGGTGTATCCATCCTGATCTTGAGAAAAGACCGTGGAGTCGCTGTCGAATTGGGTGGTGTCAAAGGTATAGGTCATTGATTGAGCGGCCGAACCATTGCTCCAGGTGAGTGCCGGAATCGTGGCCGTGGTACCGGTGGCCAGATTGCCGTACTGGTCGAAGGTCAGGCTTCCGGAACCAATCAGGGTCGAGTCGTTGGCACCGCCGGCTGCCAGATCGGTACTGTCCACCGTCAGATTCCAATCCCACGTTTGCGCCCCGGTTTTGCTGAAATAGCAGGAAAGGAGATGGGATGTTCCCAGCGAATCGTAAATGGTGGTTGTGGTCGAATAATTCGAGGTGCTTTCCGGTGAGGTAATGGAGAAAGCGGCAAGAATATCCGAGTTGGAATCGAGATTGGTTTGCAGGCTGATGTTCTCTGTTTGCTTGGCCTCAATTTGCGAGACAAGGTCCACCTGAATATCGCTAAGATTACCGCTCGCCAGGAGACCGTCGGCGTTGTAGCTCGAACCTTGCACCCGGTAGCCATCGGCTGTGACCAGGTAGCCTTGATCGTCAAAGCTGAAATTGCCGTTGCGGGTGTAGAGATCGCTATCGCTTGAAGGGCTGCTGACAATAAAAAAACCGCTCCCCTGGATAGCTATGTCGGTATTGTTTTCGGTAGATTCGAACCCGCCCTGGCTGAAATTGGTCTGCACCGTCTGCACCTGGGAGCCGCGCCCAACCTGGGAATTACCGCTGGAGCTGGCGATGTTGGCGGAGAGCAGATCGGCAAAGAGAGTGGAGCTGGTTTTAAAACCCACGGTGTTGCTGTTGGCAATGTTGTTGCCGGTAACGGTCATGGCCTGCGAATTGCTCTGCAGGCCACTGATCGCTGTGTAGAGCGCGCTGGAAAGTCCCATTGTTCCTCCGTTGAACCGGCCCAATACTTTCATGAGGAAAGTCCGTCAAAGACCGTGTTCCGATAAGGTGGCCGAGCGAATGTCGGCCGTAAGCGCGTCCGTGCAACCACACTCCCCATCCTGGGGAGCACGAGCCTGTGTACAGAGGACCTGCAGCGACACATCATTGCCTCTTCATCTTTCCAGATCAAGAGGCGTCCATTCGGCCTTCTCTGATAGGCGTATCGGCCAGGTGGCTGCCTAATTTTTATCGTAATTACGTAACGTTATTGCGTGGATTTGTAGTTGCGCTGTCATGCTAGTGTTCCCTGGTAACAGCGTGTTTCATTCACCGATGGCGCAGAGCCAAAAAAAAGCGGCAACCCTCGAAGCAAGGGTTGCCGCAGTACTGACAGCAAAGGCTGGAATTCAGTGGGTTAGGTGCCGGCAGCGAAACGTAACATTTGCCGGCAACCCGGCGCAGGCAGAGGGCAGCAACGCGTTGCAAATACAGGATTTACGCTTTCGCGGGAATGACAACGGAATAGAGCGGCCGAGTACGACGAAAAAATCTGGGGAAAAAGAAGAGGAGCGACGAGAATCTGTTTGGCCAGAATGCTCAATGTTCGGCGGCAAACAGATATCCGGAACCGCGCACGGTTTTAATCATCGGCGCCAGAGTAGGGTAGGGTGCCATCTTGGACCGGATACGGGCGATGTACATGTCAATGGAGCGATCATAACCGTTATATTCAATGCCAAAGACCGCTTTGTAGAGGTGGTCGCGGTCAAGGGTGGTACAGGCATATTTCGCCAGATGCCAGAGAAGATCAAATTCCCGTGAGGTAAAAGGGATTTCTTCTCCCAGGTAGGAGGCCCGGCGCAAACCACCGTTGATTTCCAGGCCTTTGAAGAGGAGATTGGCCGGCGTGATCCGCTGATCGCTGCGGCGGAGCAGGGCGCGGATGCGGGCCAGCATCAGCAGGTGATTCACCGGCTTTACCAGGAGATCGTCAATTCCCTGTTCATAGAGCAGAACCTGGAGCATCTCATCGATGCTGTCGATCAGTAGCACGAGGAGGCCGGTATAGACTGAGCGGATGCGCGGATAGGCCGAAAGCTCTTCCAGGGAGAATTTTCCGGAATCAATGATGAGCAAGTCAGTGTTGTGTGACGCGTACTCATCTCGATGAGCAATTTTTTTCCCGTGCAGGCGGACTGTGAAATTTTCTTGCATCAGGGCATTGACCAGTGGCCTGACCTCCTGCTCATTCTCGGTGAGCAAGATGATCGATCGGTTGTTTTCCTTGTGTGAGAGCATGGGGGGCATTGAATGGGCCGGATCTGTACAGAAAGTGGGCATCATTTCAAGGTATGGGCAGAACAAAGTGAAGGTTTGTAGGTAAGCCTTGCACTCCTCCATCTGTATCGGCGCGGTGCCAATGGTCGTTTGTCAAGAAAGCGTCAAGGTTTGGAAAAGTTAGATGAACGCGGAGGGCTCGGAAACAAAGGGTTCAGAATGGATTGCCTCTCTTTGTCTGTCTGCATCATACGGGTTTGATGAAGAGAGTTCTGTAAAGTAATCGTTAAGCTGTGCAAAAAAATGTGAGCAACGAAGAGACAATTGTCCGGAGGCGGAGTTGAGCCCCTTTCGGCACAGGCCGAATGCATACCGCTGGAGAAAAAACGCCGAGGCTCTCTTGTGGAAAATAACTTCGGCGCATGAGAGCCGCTGGAAATATTCCCTCCTGGATGGCTAACCCCCTTTTTCAGGAGGAGGCATTGTAGCTCTCAAAGAAACTGGTGATGTAGTCGGACTGTGAGTTCAGGCTGCTGATCAAGGTCTCCATGGCCGAGAATTGGGCCTCCAGGGTTTCCTGCCGCTTTTCCAGCCGGGTTTCCATGCGTGTGATTCGATCGTCTAAATCCGATATCTGCTTGTTGATGGAGGTTTTTTTCGTCACTAAAAACCCGGTGGTGGAGTTCAGTTGTTCGGTTAAATAGTCATCCAATCGGCTCATGATTCCCTCGTTGTCGTCATCGCCCAGCAACGAGAGCTTGATCGCGTCGGCATCCTCGCTGTAGGCATCACTGAATGTGTCGGTATCAAAGGTCAATGCTCCCGTCTCCCAGTCCGATGCGACGCCAAGCGAGAGAAAACTGCCGCTGGTCAGGTAATTTCTCAAGCTGCGTTGCGCCATTTTCATGGAATTAGCCAAGGTGGGATCCGATTCGGCAAGAGTATCAGTGTAGGTGTTGATGGCATTGTAGGCGTCGACCATCTCTTGCAAGCGGGTCGAGATCACATCTTCGGCGTCTGATGCAATGTTGACAGTGTCGGCTCCATCGTCACTCGCTGCCAGCAGGGTAATGGTGGAGCCTTTGAGGGCATTCGTCACCGTATTGCTCGAACTGTAATAATCGATGCCGTCGACGACCAGATGCGCCTTGGTGCCATCGATCGTGTGCCCATCAGTTGCGGTGTCCAACACGATGCTACCAGTTCCAATGACCTCAACCTCCTCACCGGCAGTGTCAGCTGTCAGCATCAGGCGGTATCCGCTTCCCGAACCGTCGTCGATCATGGAAGCGGTGACGCTGTAGTCGCCTTCGTTGATCGTATCCACAAGACCAGATAGGGTAACGCTGTCATAGTCCAGAGTTTCTGTGCCCAACTGGAGTGTACCGCTCAAGCTGGTGGTGCCGGTGTCGGCAACGTAGCTGCTGCTGATATCCTTTTGTTGCTGCGCAAGGCTGACGATTTCCACGGAATACGAGCCTGCCTCGGCAAGACTGGTAGTGCTGATGGTGCAATACTCCGAACCGGTGTTCGTCACCGCAAATGAATTCAAATCAGTAGCATCGTTCAACCCAGTGACCGAGGTGTACAAGCTGTCTAGCAGGGTGTTGAACTCCGTATAGGCGTCCAGCTTGGTTTCCAGATAGGTCTGGTTGGCCTCCATGGTTGTGATGGGGGCTTTTTCCAGTTCGATGAGGGATTCGATAATTGAGGCCGAGTCAATTCCGCTGGCCAAACCCGAAAATGTGACCGACATGCTGCTCACCTTCCTTGTGTGTGTTTCCCCTTTCAGCGGAAAGGGAGTAGGGTGCCTATGTCTGATTATCGTCTTCGGATTGAAAAATTATTACGGAGATACAGTCATGTCTGTTGCTGTTTTGTTGGCCGAAGGTATCGAACGTATGCATTTGTAACGGTTCATTGCAACGGGTTTGATCGAACAAAGAAATAGAAAGGGATATAAAAAGGGCTCGACGGTCTAAAACCATCGAGCCCATTGAAAGAGATCTGGATGTGGAAGGTGTTTTTCAGGTATCGGAAGTGATCTGAATCTGCTTGACCTCCCCCTTGGGCAGAGCCTTGCGTGGCATGGTGATGGACAGGACGCCGTTTTTAAAACCGGCTTTAATGCCCTCTTGGTTGACATCTTCCGGAAGGGAAAGCACCCGCTGGAACGAGCCGTAACTGCGTTCAATCCGGTAATAGTTCTTGTCCTTTTCTTCCTTTTCCTGCTTTTTCTCTCCTTTGATGGTCATGGTGTTGCCAGAGATATCCACGGCGACATCCTTTTCGTTGACGCCCGGAATTTCCACGGTGAGTAGGTATTCCTGTTCGGTGGCGCTCAGGTCGACCTTGGGCTTGAGGATGCCGGTCTCCCCGAGGGATGGAAAGGAACCGGCACGGCCCATTTCTGGCGGGCCGAATCCCCGCCAGAAATGATCGAACAGGCGATCGATGTCGCGGTGGATGGACAGGGTGGGATCATACGGACGTTCAGGGAAGTATCCACCTCTTTCATTGTGTTTGACCGGAACGGCGTGGTCCAATTCATCCTCTTTTTTGAACCAGTTCCAGGGAGCAAGTTTTTTCAGATCCATCGGTTTTACCTCCGTTTTTCGTTGTTGCTCTGCCACAAGGGGGACGACTGGGGCTGCAAGATCATCCCGCCTTGATTTCGATCCGCCGGGGTTTGGCTGATTCAGACTTGGGGAGATGCAAGCGTAAAACGCCATCCTTGAGTTCGGCGTGGACTTTGTTGACATCAATGCTCTGTGGTACGGCAAAGGTTCTGCGGAATTCGACATCGGTCAGTTCGCGCCAGCCGGCTGAACCACCGGGCTGAAGGCGGCGTGTGCCGGAAAGAAGCATTTTGCCGTTATCGATATTGACTGAAATATCGTCTTTAAGCACCCCGGGCATATCGGCGTGCAGTAAAATTTCGGCGTCGTTTTCATAAATATCCACCGCAGGCGCGGCGACCGGCAACTGATGGACAAGTTCTCCCGGTTGTTCGTTGCGGGCAACAATTTCGTTTTCGCTCATGGTTTTCTCCTTTTGTGCGTTTTCATGGGTGATAACGGTTATTGAATGCTGATCTGCCGTGGTTTGGCAGCCTCCGACTTTGGCAAGGACATTGTGAGCAGTCCGTCTTTCAGTGTTGCTTCAACCTTTCCGGCATCCACCTCGTAGGGCAGGGTGAAGCTTCGGGAAAAGGAGGCTGTTGCCCGTTCTGTCCGATGCACTGTATACCCTTCCGGATTGTCCGGTTTGCGTGTTCCGCTGATTTCCAGGTAATTGCCCTGGATTTTTACTTGCAGATCTTCCTTGAACACACCAGGAACTTCGGCGATGAGTTCCAGGTTGTCGCCCATGTCACTGAGGTTGGTTCGAGGATAGGTTTCAGCTATGCTCCAATCGCGGCCACCGCTGTAGGAGCGGTCAAAATTGTTGAACATGCTGTTCATCTGGCTGCGGAAAAGATCCATGGCGCCGAGTATCTGGTTGATGTCCTGCAAACGTGTAATCATGTTGTCTCCTCCCTGTATGGTTGTTTTTGGATGAAAATTGTGGGTTTCCAGTGTGGATTGCCGTTTTTATAGGTAAAAAAATAATAATCATAAAAGCCGAGTCAATGGCTTGAATTATTTTTTTGTTGCATTACTTAATGTGATTAATTAGGAGAAAGTAATGTATCGGATTGGGTCATAATCAGGGGCGACATGATGAATATAGAGGAAAGAACAGGCGTGAATGAGGCTGTTCTTGCATTGTCAGCAGATACCCTCAAAGGTAGGCAATCGGTTCGGGCGACCTTTAAGCTGCCGACTCAAGTGATCGAATTGCTCAGTCTGGCAGCAAATCAGTTGGGGTTGAAACAAAAATCCCTCTTTGATCAACTGGTGGAGGACCGGGAAGTTCTGGAACAGGTCGCCAGTGCCGCGGAGAGGTATCATCCCGTGCAGGAGCGGCGACAGCAGAAAACCTATGTAGTGAGCCGCAATTCTTTGTGTGCTCTTGATTATGTGGCCAAAATTCACAGGCTGCCGCGTGATCTGTTGGTGGAACTTTCTATCCAGCGGTTATTGCCGGTGATCAGTTCCGAGCAGGAAAAGCAGCAAAACAGAAAACAGGTGCTTGGCGAAATGGAGGCGTATCTCCGGCAAGGACTTGAACTGCTTGCGAAGACGCAACAGATGCTCGGGGAAGACCCAGCCTCCAGGCAATTGGCGCTGGTCTTGGCGCAATTGAGAGGAAGCGTGGAGGAGTTGGGCGAACAGGTCGAGCAGGGAAGGGCGATTGAAGGGTATCGCTGAGGCCGGGGAGTACAAGGTTCCGTTTCGTATGATTACACTAGGCGGATGCCAACTGGAAAACGATCGTCGCGATCATGGGGCAAAGAGGAAATTTGAGCCAGGAGGTGCAAGATGCGGTTGTCATCTGTCAGACCATGAGCAGTGAACCGAAAAAACTGGTGTGTAACAAGTAGGCAATCAATAGAATCCGCCTCCCATCATGGCAGGCGGCCTTGCGGAAGATAACAGGGGACCCCGGCAACGGTGGCCCCTTGTTCATTTTTGCGGGGTGATGGGCGGGGAATTTTTCCGTTTTTTCCGTTTCTTCTCCACCGAGAAGCCGAATTTTCCGATTTTGCGGCCCAGGGTAAAATACTGCCCATGGGCAAAAGCCAGCGGTTCCGCCTTGGCCAGATCAAAGGCCCCTGTGCGGGGGTCGATATACTGTTCGTCGGCCTTGACATTGACCACCTCGGCCATGAACAGGTCGTGAGTTCCCAGATTTCGTATTTCCAACACCCGGCATTCGATATTGATCGGCGCCTCGACGATAATCGGCGCCTTGACCTTTGTCGCCGGCCCCGGTGTCAGATGCATCTCCTCAAATTTTTTGTACTGCCGTCCCGAACGGACACCGCACCAATCGGTGGCGCGGGCCAGTGACCGGGTGGTCAGGTTGATGACGAATTCCCTGGTTCGCGCCAGGATGGAATGGGAATGGCGTTCCGGCCGCACCGAGATGTAGCAGAGCGGCGGATCGGAGCAGAGGGTACCTGTCCAGGCAATGGTGATAATGTTGTATTCCTCAGGAGTTTCTCCCAGGCTGACCATGACTGCCGGCAGGGGGTAGATCATCGTTCCCGGTTTCCAATCAATTTTGTTCATGTCGGTATCAACGAGCTGGCGGCGCGGGGCAATCAGTTACTGCCGCAACCGTCCGCGGAAAAGGGAAAAGGAGACCCCGATGGTGCAGAGCAGGGCCGAAAGAGTGAATACGATGCGGATGCTGACCAGGAAACGGTCAAAGTTATCCGGCCCGATCGCCTCATGCCCGACCAGCAAGGCAAGGACCACCGTGGCAATGGCCATGCTCACCATCTGGCCCATCAGCCGCATGGTGGCGGCGGCACCCGAGGCAATGCCATACTGTTCCTTGGCGACAGAGCCCATGATGGCGCTCATATTCGGCGAAGAGAACAGGGCGAAACCGAAACCGAGCAGCACCAGGTTGCAGGCGATGCTGGCTAGGCCAGTGCTGGCATGCAATTGCGTGAACACCAGCATGCCAGCCACGGTGATGGCCATGCCAGCCGAGGCCAGGAGGCGCGGTTCGATTCGGTCGGAAAGGCGGCCGGCGATGGGAGAAAAAACCGCCATCATCACCGGCTGTGCCATGAGCAGCAGCCCAGCGGTTCGAGGCGGCATGCCTTTGAGATATTGCAGATACAGGCTCATCAGAAAGGTGACCGCAAAGGTGGCCGAATAATTGAGCAGTGCGGCCAGGCTGGAAAAGGTAAAGGTGCGGTTTTCGGCAAAAAGGGAGACCTCAAAGATCGGATGAGCAGTACCTTGCTGCTGCCGGAAAAAAAGAACCAACCCGGCCAGGCCAATGATCATCAGGACAAAGCCGGTCAGAGCGGGCAGGGTGGTGGTGCCATAAATCAGCGAAAGGATGGCCGTGGCATAGATCAGGCTGCCCGTCTTGTCGAGTTGTTGGTGACGGCTGTCGGCCCATTCTCCTTTGAGGAAGGCGAGGGTGATGGCGGTAGAGCCGGCCCCGAGCGGCAGCATGAGCAAAAAAATGGAACGCCAGCCAAACTGCTGGACCAAGATACCGCCGGCAAAGGGACCGACTGACAATCCCACGTAGACGGCAGCCACATATATGCCGATGGCCCGGCCGCGTTTGTGCGGCGGAAAAATAGAGGTTAGGATGGCCATGCCGGTGGTGATGAACATTCCGGCACCCAGGCCCTGCAAAGCTCGAAAAACAAGGAGCCATGCCGCATTGTTGGCAAAGACCGCGGCCGTTGAGGCCAGGGTGTAGGTAACCAGGCCGGCGGTAAACACCTTTTTCCTGCCATGGATATCTGCGACCTTGCCTGCCGGCAGCAAGACGACCGCCACTGCCAGCAGGTAAGCGGTGGCAATCCAGCTCAATTGAACTGCGTTCATCCCCAGATCGGCCTGAATGGCCGGCAAGGCAACATTGACCGAGGAGATCATGAACGGCCCCATGAACGAGGTCAAGGTGGCAACAAAAAGAGCCGACCGTTCGAGGGCCGACCGATCATCGCCGGATGGCGATGATGCAAATGTGGCGGTCATGAAAAGGGTGCTTACTTACTTGTTGTGTCCTTTGCCCTTGCCTTTATCTTTACCCTGGCCCTTGTCTTGACCCCTGTCTTGGCTCTGCCCAAGATCGTAGCCCTGTTCTTTTTTCTTGCCATGGACCTTGCTGTTGCCGGGAGTGCCGGTCAAGGAAAAATCGCCCTGTTTGAGGGCATGGAATTCGGCTGAACCGGGCTTGATGCCCAGTTCCTTGGCAATGGCACCCCAGCCTTTGCCTCGATTGCTATTGTATGTTTGTAGAACCCGGTCATGGGGTAGGCCGAGCATCTGCGAGAGCTGCAAAACCATGAAGGCATCGGAAGGGGCGGCCACCGATCTGATCAGGGAGGAAACCAGGGACTGCGGAACGCCGAACTGGGTACTTAATTGGCTGTTGTAATCGTTGGGAGCGGCATAGGAACGATGGTTGAGATCACCGAGGAAAATGTTCAAATCGGCATGGGCACTGATAACGGTCGAAATGAGGAAAAGGCAGAGGCCGATGAAAATACGCGCGTTCTTCATAGTGCTCCTTGTTGAGAATAAAATTTTCTGTGGTGAAAGAGGTATATCGGATGCTGCCGGAAGGTTTGCACCTTTGTCAATACCGCTTAAATTAACTGGCGGATTCAACTCTGAAGTGCAACAGCTAGCGGCGACTTCAAAGGTTCCATGACTCCAATAGTCATTTCGGCACCAGCATGCTGCACGCTGATGCCGTCGAACCGGTCACTTGGATGGTCACTATCGTATACGATTTAACCCCTCCCGTGCAAATGAAACAAAGTCTAACAGCAATAGACCCGCTGTTGAAGAGAGAAGGTTGCCAAGCCCATCTCGGTCCTTAACGGCCAAACAACCCTTTTAGGATATTGCCCGGGCTTTGTTTTTGTGGCTCGGCCTTCTGTCTGGTCTGAGTCTGCGGGGGCTGACCGAGGGCTGTCCGGCAGGGGTCCTCATCGGCAGTCACCTTATCGAGCAACAGTTCTCCTACGGTCGAGAGGCCTCCGGTAGCAATGCCTGCTCCGACCGAGGCGGCGGTTCGCAGGGTGCCTGCAGTGTCGATCCCGACTGAAGGCTTGGCTATCGTTCCCTCCACCTTTACCAAGCCGGCCAGGGGCGTAGTGAATGACACCCCGACTCCGCCGCGAGCGCGGGGCTTGATGGCCAAATCAAGTCGTTCCGAACGCAGGTCGACGGTGCCCGAGCCCACCATATCCACTTGCCTGGTGCGCATTGCTATGCCCTTGTCGGCAGTGGCAACACCATCGCGGATGATAAAACGGACGGCGGCGCAGGTCATCTGTGTGTTGTCCTCGCTTTTTATAAAGGGGTTGATTGCACCCAGAATTTGGAACAGCACATCGCCACCGGCCAGTCTAACAGCCTTGCCCCGCAGCTGACCCTCACCCACGCTTATGCTGGATTCTCCAGTGGCTGAGGCCATCAGGGCGCGCACCGAATCACCGCTGCCCTTGAGGTCGATTTCCAGGTCACTTTTGCCGCCAATGATAGGTCCCTTGCTGTCGAGCTTGCCCAGTTCTACCTGGCGGCCCTGCATCCGCAAGGCGGCAGCAGGCGTTTTTTTAGAGGTGTCCAGGTTGGCCTCACCCTCGAGAACGCCACCGGCCAGGCCGAAGCGGAACGGCTTGAGTGTCAACCGACCATTGTTCAGTTGCAGGGTGATCGCAACATTGGTCAACTGTTCGTTGTCGAGGACCAGCGTGCCGACCTGCACGGTCAGGTCCGCATCCACGGCAGGCAAAGCCGAGAAGGGCAGGGGATCGTTCGAAAACACTCGGCCATCGTCCCTCTTGACTGTGGCGGGTTGCGGCGCCGATTGTTCCGTCGTCGGTTGCACCGCCGCAGATGGGGGGGCCACAGCTGCGGAGAAATCGGCAAGATGCAAGGTGGAACTCGCCAGGTTGCCAGAAATTCGGGGTCGCGCGGCAAGAGTTACAGCCAAGTCACCGCTCAGATCGCTGCCGCCGGCAGAGGATTTAAGACCAGTCATTTTCCAGGACTTGTCCCTGCCTTGTAATTGCCCTGTGAGTTTCATCGGCCCCTTGCCTGAAAACTCCGCACCAGCCAGTTTCGCCACGGCAATCGGATTGTCGCTTGCCGCATTCAAGTGCAGGTCCACCGCCGCCGCTCCTGCCAAATCCTTGATTATCCCCTTGGCATTAAGCAGCATCAGGTCAGCCTTGCCTGCCTCGGCAACCACATCGCTCAAGTTCAACTGCTTACCGGCATCGCTTAAGTGGGCCGAGAAGTTGAAGGGGCCGAGGGTTGGCGGCAGTTCGGGCTTCGTCACCCCGGCAAGACGAATCACGTTGCTCAGTTCGGGGCCGTGGGCTGTCACTTTAATTTGAAGGCCGCTAAAGGTCTCAATATCAGCAATGCTTCCCTTGGCATTGAGCAGCATCAGGTCAGCCTTGCCTGCCTCGGCAACCATATCGCTAAGGTTGAGTTGCTTGCCGGTATCGCTCAGGTGTGCCGAGATGTTGAAGGGCCCGAGGCTTGGCGGCAGTTCGGGCTTCGTCACCCCGGCAAGACGAAGCACGTTGCTCAGTTCGGGTCCCTGGGCCGCCATCTTGATTTGAAGGCCTTTGAACGCCGCGAGATCAGTAATGCTCCCCTTGGCATTGAGCAGCATCAGGTCAGCCTTGCCTGCCTCGGCAACCACATCGCTAAGATTCAGCTGCTTGCCAACATCGCTCAAATGGGCTGTGATGTTGAAGGGGCCGAGGGTTGGCGGCAGTTCGGGCTTCGTAACCCTGGCAAGACGAAGCACGTTGCTCAGTTCGGGTCCCTGGGCCGCCATCTTGATTTGAAGGCCGCTGAAGGCCGCGAGATCAGCAATGATTCCTTCTGCTTTCAAGGTGATCCCCTGCAATGTGGCTTTGAGGTTGAGCGGAAAAGGTTTGCCGCCAAGCAAGGCTGAAATCCTGCCCACGGTGCCGCTCAGTTCAAATTGTTGTTCTCGAACCCTGGTCAGCAGGTGCACCGTCAGCATTTCGGCGACGTCACGGTCTGACTGCACCGTCAATTCCTGAATTTCCAGGGATTCTTTTTTTTGCGAGGTGCGGTCATGCCAGGTTAACAGACCGTGGGTAATTTTAAGCTCGTTGAGAGTAAACCGATAGGCCGCGTTGCCACCTGCCGCTGTCTGCGGCACAGGTTCGCTTGGTTTGAGTTCGCTTTGTTCCGGTGGACGGCTGAAATCGAGATTTCCCGGTCCGCTGGCATCGGTCTCGATCAAGATGTCGGGTGCGGAGAGGATAAGCCGATTGACGACAATCTCCCGCTTGAGCAGTGGCATCAGGGCGACTTCCATCTCTAAATGTTCGATCTTGACCATGTCGGGCCGGCTCGATCCTTCAGGGTTGGACAAGGTCACTCCCTTGGCGCCCACAGTTGGCACCAGACCCACTTGCAGCTCCAGGGGACCGGCAATGGTCAGGGTCCGGCCGGTGGCTTTTTTCACCTGGACCGTCAACATCTCCTTGACCTGATTCAGGTCCAGGAATTGAACGGCAATAATCACTCCCGTCCCCAGCAGCAGGGCTATGATGGCCGCCAAAACTGCGCCGAATTTTACCAATGATTGGAAACGCATAGTTCATCCTCCACGGTGTTGAAACCGGATGACGCCTTTTGCATCGTACTGCGGCGCATGCTGGGGCTCGTTCAATTATCCAGCGTTTCGTTAAAAGGAATGGAACTTCACTTTTAACTTGTTGTTTTCAATTAAATTTATAATAACAATGCTATAATCTTGAAAGATTTTTTTTGGTGAAAAATAAATCTCGACGCACCAGTCAAGGAGAAACTCCATGCCTCCGGTCATCAGTTTTATTGGCTGGCATAATTCTGGGAAAACCACTCTGGCTCGCCAGGTTTTGGCGCACCTCAAGGAGAGGGGCTACACTGTGGGGGTGATCAAATCGACTAAGGAAAGAGGCATCGCCTTTGATCAACCGCACACCGATACCGGGCTGTACAAGGCTGCCGGAGCCGACGGTGTGGCTCTCCTGGCTCCTGACCAGTTGGTGGTGCAAAGCAAACCGCCCGGGCTTGACCTGCTGGCGTTGGCCCATCGCCTTTTTCCTGAAGCGGATTTGGTTATTGCCGAGGGTTTCAAGCATGCCGCCGATGTGCCGAAAATTGAAGTCAGACGGGACAGCGACACCCCCGTGTTGCGGGATCAGGTGGCCGGAGTGATTGCTGTGGTCACCGATTTAGCGATGGCGGATGGCGGTTTGCGCTTCAAGTTCGACCAGAACCGGGAGATCGCCGATATGATCGAGTCCCGCTTCCTCGCTGGCTCGGCCTCAACGAGAGCCACACCCCTCTGCGCATCGCCGCCCGAGAAATAGCCCATGGCCGAATCGCTTAATTACCCTTCCGAAAAGGCTGGCCTGCCGCCGGGCACGCTGGTGCATGTCGGCAAGAAACCAGCTGAGGATGGCTGTATCACCTTGACCAGCTATAGCCTGGATCATTTCGAGGAACACCCGGTTGCGACCATTGACGATATCCTCCGCTTTCATGAGAGTGGTGCAACGCTCTGGGTGCACTGCGAGGGGCTCGACATCGCACCTCTGATCGAGGTCATCGGCATTCATTTCAACGTTCATCCATTGGTGCTTGAAGATATACTCAACACGCATCAGCGTCCGAAGTTTGAAGAATATGAGCAGTATCTTTTTCTGGTCCTGAAAACCTTAACCAGTGACCAGAACTTGAAGGTGCATCACGAACAGATCAGCATTCTCCTCTTTGACACCGTCCTCTTCACCTTTCGGGAAAAGAAAGACGACCTTTTCAACGGTCTTAAGCTGCGACTGGCCAACCCCAAGGGACGCAGCCGCACCCTGGGCACGGATTACCTCACCTATGCCATCATGGATACGGTGGTGGATCGATATTTCAATCTCACGGACACCCTGGAAGAAGCGATCGAGGCGATTGAGATCAAACTGATGGGCAGACCTCGAACTCAAATTTTTTCGACGATTCAGTTGCTCAAACGGGAACTGGTGTTCATCCGTAAGGCGATCACTCCCTTGCGCGAGGTGTTGCTGGCCATGCAACGTAGTGAAACCGCGTTGATTCAGGAAAAGACCCTGCCTTATTTCCGCGATGTTTTTGACCATACCCTGCGGGTGATTGACACCATGGATTCCTACCGGGACTTGATCAACGGCATGCTTGATATTTATCTCTCGAGCGTCAGTAACCGGATGAACGAGATTATGAAAGTGCTGACCGTGTTTGCCACCATCTTCATCCCCCTGACCTTTATCGTTGGAATTTATGGCATGAATTTTGATTATATGCCAGAACTTAGGTGGAAATGGTCGTATCCGATTCTGTGGGGATTCTTTTTTCTGATTCCGGCGGCGCTCCTGATTTGGTTTAGGAAAAAGAAATGGCTGTAATGGCACTGCACCAGGTTGGCGCTGATCTGGATGCCGAGTCCATTCAGCTGGTTCTGCGGCAACTGGGTAATCCGGCCATTGCCACCCATTCCCGCCGTTTTTTCAAAACCGGCCCCGGCGAATACGGCGAGGGAGATCAATTCCTCGGCATTCGCCTTCCCGTGCTCCGCGGATTGTTGCCCCGTTACCAACACGCACCGCTCGGGAGCATCTGTACAGTGCTGCAATCTCCCTGGCATGAGGAGCGCCTCTTTGCCCTGCTGCTGATGGTCGCCCGCTTTGCCAAGGGTGATCAGGCCAGCCGGGCTGCTGTGTTTGAACAGTACCTGGCGCACACCGCGTTCATCAACAACTGGGACTTGGTCGATTGCTCCGCCCCCCAGATTGTCGGCGCTTATCTTGAGGATCGAGGACGGGATCTTCTCAGCACCCTGGCAAGTTCAAAATTGCTCTGGGAACGCCGGATCGCCATCTTGGCCACCTTTCATTGTATCAAGAAACAGAGCTTTGCCGATTGCCTGGCCATCGCCGGCCTGCTGCTTGATGATCGACACGATCTCATTCATAAGGCGGTGGGCTGGATGCTGCGGGAGGTTGGCAAGCGCGATCAAGCGACATTGGAATTCTTTCTCCATCAACATTATCGCACCATTCCCCGCACCATGTTGCGGTACGCCATCGAGAAATTTCCGGATTCCTTGCGAACAGCGTATCTGCATAACCGGGTTCCCGAACCAGAAGAATGAGCAACATTGCTCTGGTAAAGAATTACGCTCACGCCTTCGGGTGAATCGGGATATACTCACCTCATGAATGTTGAGAAGACCAAATATCAGATAAAGGATCTGAAGAAAGGGCAGGGCCAATGGATAGCCGGTGCGGTTGGAATGGTGCTGATCATTGGGGCGCTGTTTGCCTGGTGGACAGCGGAACAAACCGATCGCGAGATGCGTGCTGATCTGCTCCGGCGGACACAGCTCATTGCGCAGACTATCAATATTGAGTCTGTCAAAGGTTTTACCGGCACCCCGTCCGATTTAAAGAATCCTTCCTACCTCCGGCTCAAAAAACAGCTGGCGGATGTCCGATCGACCAACCCCCAATGCCGGTTCCTCTACCTCCTGGGACGCAAGAACGACGGCACGATTATCGTTTTTTTGGATAGCGAGCCATCGGACTCAAAGGACTATTCTCCACCTGGTCAGATCTACACTGAAGTTGCTGAATATTATCGCACTGTCTTTGCGCGCCATGTCGCCATGGCCGAAGGACCAACAACCGACCGCTGGGGAACATGGGTTACAGGGCTCGTACCGATCCATGATCCGCAAACAGTCATGTCCGGTCTTGCCACGCCAGATGATGCTCGGGCAATGGTGCGCAATGCGGTCGAATACTATCAAATGCATGGACGCGAGAGTATCCTGCGGGAAATAAACAATCCGCAGGGAGCGTTCCGCAAGGGCGACCTGTATGCGTTCGTTTACGACAGCAACATGACCATAGTGGCTCATCCATTTAAACCGGAATTGGTCGGCCGGAACCTGATCGACAAAAAAGATTGGCCTGGCGGCAAGTTTTTCCGGAAAGAGATCAAGGAAATTGCCCAATCGAAAGGAACAGGCTGGGTAGATTACGAATACGAGAATCCGGTCAGTAAACTACGGGACCCCAAGACCACCTATGTTGAACGGGTGGATGATTTGATTATATGCGCAGGTGCCTACAAGGGAACGGGTACCCCCCTTGCCGTGCTTGGCATGGATATTGATGCCCGTGCATGGCGGCAACTCCGTATCGCCGCCATGCTGCCAACCCTCGTGTTCGTGGTGACTCTGGCAGCCATCACCCTGGCAGGTGGGATATTGTTTGTTCGACGCTCCCGGTCTGCTCGTGCACACCCATCTTGGTGGATGCAGTATCTCGAAACAGGTCTTGTCATTGTGGTAGGGTCGACCCTGACTTTGTTTGCTGCCTGGAAGATCCACGAACGGGAGTTGCACAATCGAAACGAGGCGTTTCATCAATTGGCGGAAAGCCGGACAGAACTGGTCGCCTCCACCCTAAGAACCCTCCGCGACAAGGAACTGGAAGGCCTGGCGCACTTCTACGAAGGCAGTGAGGATGTCACTACAGATGAATTTCAGGCGTTTTCTGCATACTTAACAAAGAATTACTCGGTTTCTGCCTGGGAATGGATTCCGGCAGTGGCGGCAACGGATAAGGACCGGTTTGAATCGGCATCCTCTGCCGGGTTTAAGATGTGGCAAAAGGACGCGCAAGGCAAGCGCGTACCCGCAGCTAACCGAGAGGTCTACTATCCCATCTCCCAAGCAGCGCCCCTGGCTAGCAACGAACCTGCGTTCGGGTATGACATCGGTTCGGCCCCGCTTCCCCTTGCAGCGCTGACGGAGGCGATACGGACGGGCTTGACCACCGCCACCGATCCTCTGCTTTTGATACAGGAAACGGGCAATCTCAAAGGGATGGTTGTCTACCGCCCAGTATTCGTCGATAAGGGTGCAACGCATCTGCGGGGTTTTGTTGCGGCCGTGCTGCGGATGAGAAACCTTCTCGGTTTTACGAGCCAAAATGAGCCAGTGCTCCTTGAACTCACACTTCTGCGAAAGGATACTGCGCACGAATCGCTCGCGATCTCCTGGGATGCTGAAAGTCCGCCAACCACCGGGTTTTCGGCAACGCGACCTGTCCTGGCCTTCGGGAAGGTTTTTGGTGTGACTGCCCATGCCGGGCCGGTTTTCATGAAAATGTACCCGATGCGAGCACGCTGGGTGACAATCCTGGTTGGTTCGGCGCTCACCGGTGCGTGTGCTTTCATTGTCCAGGCGACTCTCCGGCGGCGGGAGGAACTGGAGCGGCTTGTCGCCGAGCGGACGCTCGAGCTACGGAGAAGCGAAGAGCGATTTCGCGCGATCTTTGAACATGCTCCCTATCCGATTGTTATAAACAGCCTCGACAATGGGCAGTATTTAGAAGCAAATAAAGCATTTCTTGAGAGCCGGGGGATCGGCAGCGAAGAGTTGCGGCTTTGCAAGCCCGAGTCTTTTATGCTCACTCCTCGCGAAGAAATGACCAGTGCTCTTGCAACATTAATGGCAACAGGCGCCGTAAGGGACCGTGAAACCACCATTATCCAAAAGGATGGGAGCCCTAGTCATCTTATCTATTCATCCGTCCTCTTGGAATATAAAGGAGTGCAACAGATTCTTTCGATGGCTGTGGATGTGACCGAAAGAAAGCGGGCGGAAGAAGCATTGAAAGAAAGTGAAGCGCGCTTTCGCACACTCTTCAAAATGGCGCCCATGCCCCTGGTCAATATTTCGCTGAAAGGGAAGGTTCTCGATATAAATAATAGCCTGACCCAGACGATGGGCTATACACTTGATGACCTGCCGACCTTGGACAAGGTATGGATGCTTGCCCTCCCCGATCCTGATCTGAGGAACCAGGTGACATCGGCATGGCGAAAGGACCTGGAACAGGCCAAAAGCACCAATTCCGACATGGAATCGTTCGAAAGTCCCGTATGGTGCAAGGATGGAACCTCGCGGACCATGATTTTCGTCTCTGCGTTGGTCAATGACACAATTATTATAGGATTTTTTGATATAACAGAGCGTAGGGAGAAGGAGGCTGCCCTGCAGAAAAGCATGGAGCTCTTGCGGGCTACGTTCAATGCCACAAACGACGGCATCGTTGTCGTTAACAAGGATTTAAAAGTAACCCAGGCCAATCAGCAGTTCTACAAGATGTGGCAGATACCAGCTGAGTTTCAACAAACCGACGACAATGCTGTGTTGCGGGAATGGATAATGGATCAACTGGAGGATCCGGCCGGCTTTCAGAGCATGGTCAATACGCTCTATCACAGCCGCATTCAACATATGTGCGAGATCCCTCTTAAAAATGGGCGGGCGGTTGAGTGCTATTCCGCGCCGATGATAATGGACGGAAACGAAATTGGGCGGGTATGGGATTTTCGGGATATTTCAGAACGTAAACAGGCGGAAGAAGAACGAAAGAAATTGCACGAGCAGCTGCTCCAGTCCCAGAAGATGGAAGCGGTTGGCGTCCTCGCCGGCGGCATTGCCCACGATTTTAACAATATGCTGGGAGCTATAATTGGCTATGCCGATCTGACCTTGGAGGCTATGGAACCTGAAAACCGGTTTCGCAAGAATCTTGACCGGATTCTCGACGCGGCCAAACGCTCCGCTGACATTACCCGCCAACTCTTGGCGTTTGCCCGCAAACAGACAATCGCGCCGGTTGCCGTTAATCTCAATGAATCGGTGGAATCCGTACTGCCAATGATTCAGCGGCTCATTGGTGAAAACATTGAGTTGTCCTGGCTTGCAGGGGCTGGCCCCTGCATAATTAAAATAGACCCCTCGCAACTCGACCAGATTCTGGTCAATTTTTGCGTCAATGCCAGGGATGCTATCAAAAACGTTGGCAGAATCACCATCGAAACAGACAGGGTCGTTTTTGACGAGGCGTATTGTGCGGCCCATGTCGGGTTTCGCCCCGGCGACTATGTGCTTCTCTCTGTCAGCGACAATGGCTGCGGTATCGACAAAGCAACCCTCAGCCATATCTTTGAGCCCTTTTTCACTACCAAGGGCTTGGGGCAGGGAACCGGCATGGGGTTAGCGACCATTTATGGCATCGTGAAGCAGAACGACGGCTTCATTAACGCCTACAGCGAACCGGGGATAGGGACAACCTTCAGGGTTTACCTGCCTCGTTACACAGCCGAGGCGGCTATGATACCAAAGACGGGTGCACAGGAGCCAGCTGCAACTGGTCACGAAACTATTCTTTTGGTGGAAGACGAGCCCATGATTCTTGAGATGACTCAGGCCATGCTCGAAAAATTAGGATACGCCGTCTTTCCAGTTTGCACACCGGGCGAGGCCTTGCGAGTGGCTCGAGAACATACTGGAGAAATCCACCTGCTGATGACCGATGTGGTCATGCCCGAAATGAATGGCCGTGATCTGGCCAGAAGTTTACGTTCGGTTCGTCCCCGCCTCAAAAGGTTGTTCATGTCCGGGTACACAGCCAACGTCATCGTTCACAACGGCGTGCTGGAGGATCATGTCCTTTTTATTCAGAAACCGTTCAGTATAAAAAATTTGGCCGCCAAAATCAGGGAAGCGCTGGACCAGGATCACGCCTGAGCATGGTTCTGATTGCGTCTTGACCTTGGCTTTCAAGGTCAAGGGATTTTTCCGCCTGCAGGGGCATTTCGATGCCTGCAAAGACGGAAGAGCCAAACGGGCGGGGATGGATATTGCGCCGGGACATTGGGGAGCCTGAGGTCACTTCTTGGGCCCGTGTTCGACGCATGCAATGCCCCAATAAAGAGAGGAGGAAAGATATGTTTGAATCCGCGGAATTAGGACACAAAATCAAGAAGTCTGTGTATGAGAAGGAAGTGCCTCCCCTGCGTGAGGCACTGCTCGATGTGCAGATGGATCTGGCGGAATCCGCCAGGTTCCCGGTGATTATCCTGGTTGGCGGATTGGACGGCGCGGGACGCGGCGCAACGGTCAACCTGCTCAACGAATGGATGGACCCCCGCTATATCCAAACCCATGGCATGGGCGAACCCTCTGACGAGGAACTCGATCGCCCCATGATGTGGCGTTTCTGGCGAGCCCTGCCGCCAAAGGGGAAGATAGGGGTCTTCCTTGGCTCCTGGTACACCTGGCCGATCCTCAACCGGGTCAAGGGCGTCACCAAGGATGCGGATCTCGAACAGAGTATGGAGCGCGCCAAACAACTGGAAAAAATGCTGGTGGACGAAGGCGCCCTCATCATCAAATTCTGGCTGCACCTTTCCAAGGAGAAACAGGAAAAACGATTCAAGGCATTGGAAAAGAACCCTTTGACCCGCTGGAAAGTCACAGACCGCGACTGGAAACACTTCAAGTCCTATGACAAATTTCAGGAGGTCCATGAAAACGTCATCCGTCACACCAGTACCGCCGAGGCTCCCTGGCTGATCGTGGAGGGCGAAGATGCGAATTACCGCAACCTCACCGTGGGCAAGATCATCCTCAAGGCCATCCAGGAGCGGCTGGAACAGGAAAAAACGCCGTGGTCCAGAGTTCTGGCGCCGCCCTTGATGCCCTCCATCGATAATCTGCACCTGTTGAAAACCCTGAACATGGGGCAGGTCGTCAGCAAAGACAAGTTCAAGGTTAAACTGGAAAAATACCAGGGTAAGCTGAACGAGCTGACCCGCGATCCCAAGTTCAAGTACATGTCGGTGATCGCAGTGTTCGAGGGGAACGACGCCGCCGGCAAGGGCGGTAGTATCCGCCGCATTACCGGGGCATTGGATGCGCGCTATTACCAGGTCATCCCCATTGCCGCCCCGGCCGAGGAAGAACGGGCCCAGCCCTATCTGTGGCGGTTCTGGCGGCAACTTCCGCGCAAGGGGCGGGTCACGATTTTCGATCGTTCCTGGTATGGCCGGGTGCTGGTGGAACGAGTCGAGGGATACTGCGATGAGGCTGACTGGATGCGGGCGTATAGCGAAATCAACGAGTTCGAGGCGCAAATGGTCAGGCACCGTCTCCTGGTCGTCAAATTTTGGCTGGCGATCACCAAGGAGGAGCAACTGCGCCGGTTCGAGGCGAGGCAGAAGATAGGATTCAAGCGTTTCAAGATTACCGAGGAAGACTGGCGCAACCGCGAGAAATGGGAGCAATATGAACAGGCCGTGTGCGACATGGTGGATCGGACCAGTACGCATCTGGCGCCATGGACGCTGGTGGAGGCCAACGACAAGAATTTCGCTCGTCTCAAGGTGCTGAAAACTCTATGCGATATGATAGAAGCGAAGCTTAAGGAATTGTACGATGAAGGGGTGGATTACCTCGATAAACCGAAAAAACGTGGTTGACACCGCCTGCTCGCTCTCATCAAGCATGAGCCACCGCTAGCAAGCAGCGCCGGAGCGATCAGCATAGAAGCCAGCTCTCGTCGACAGATTTCATGATGCTATCATAAACTGGTTTCGTCACCTCGTTTACCCCTGTGCGAGTTGACCAACCGAAAGATTCTCTGGATGAACAACATGTTTCAATTAAAAACCTTAGTGATGCTGTTCTTTGGAGTTTTCTTGGTTGCATCGCCTTGTTTTGCCTGGACGGGTAGAGTCGTCTCGATTTCCGATGGCGATACCATCAAGGTCCTGCACGAGGGGAAAGAAGAATTGGTGCGACTGTACGGGATCGATGCCCCGGAAAAAGATCAGGATTCAGGGCTCCAGGCCAAAGACCTCATCCATGCTCTGGTCACCGGCAGGAATATAGAAATTCAACCGATCGATGTCGACAGCTACGGCAGGACAGTCGGGTTGGTTTCTATCGACGGCATTATGTTGAACGAATTGATGATCCGAAATGGGTATGCTTGGGTGTATCAGCATTTTTGCAGGATACAATCCTGTTCCAACTGGACTCAACTTGAACGCGAGGCCAGAAGACACAAAAAAGGCATGTGGGGTGACGCAAAGATAATGCCGCCCTGGGAATGGCGTCAACGCAATGAACAAGGATCGGCAAGGGCAAAACCTCAGGAAATGAGCATCGGGCAGAGTGCAAAAGCACCTTCTAACCCCTCCCAATCCGCACGGCAGTTCAAATGTGATGGGAGAACCTATTGTTCACAGATGCGATCGTGCCAAGAGGCCACTTTTTTTCTCAACAATTGTCCTGGCACTAAAATGGACGGCAACAACGATGGCATTCCTTGCGAGCGGCAGTGGTGTAAATAAACTGCATGGGAATGCCAGGTGGTTTCGGCGAGGAGAGTTGCAGAGAGCTGCTGCGCAGAAAACTGAATGGTTGGCAGGGGGGGCATGCCTCGTTCCTATGTGCTCAACGATCACAACCCTGAACGGATTAGCCCTTTCCATAACCCAACTGGCCGGAGCCACTAAAAAGGTAACCGTGATGACGGGAGAAGCTCATCTGGTTTTATTGCTTTTTTTTTGAGATTTCCCTATTTTTTCAGTGGGATGCTTCCGAAAAGAGGATAACCGGTTTTTTCTTACTCTCTCACTACTCGGGACTGCGATGCGAAACGGATTTTTTTTAATATTCCTGATGGCCACCTTATGCGTGGCAACAGGATGCGCGCGGGGTCCATTTTCCAGTCAGAAGGAGATGGACTCAGTCAGCCAATGGAACGTGCTGGCCAACCACGTCGCCGACCGGATCAACAAGGAACTGATGCGGTCGCAGTCTCTCGGCGCCTCGATTTATGTTCGCCATAGTTGCGGTACACCCAACAAATGTGGCGGTCCGAACCAGACCTTTCCGTTTGACGAGGGGTTCAACGATCTTCTGACCACCCAACTGGTCAACTTTGGCATCAACACTGTGGTGGCTCCGGAAAATGCGACACTGACAGTGGAGTACAAGGTGCAAGCGGTGTATCATCCCTCGGAGTATCGCAAGTGGACCTGGCCCAAGCCGGGCGTGCTCATAGCCCTGGCTGCCGGGATCGTCGTTTTCGAGGATGCCCCCTGGGAAATTATCGCCGCAGCTACCGCAATCGAGGCTTTCCGGAACAACTACCAGGGCAGCGGGCATTACGAGGTGATTATCACCACCTCCATTGTCGACAAAAAACGCTATGTGATGCGCTTTTCAGACATCTACTACATTAATAACTCCGAGTTCTGGCACTATCGCCAGCCCAGCCCGGCAGCGGAGATCCGGTTGACCGGTTCGAGCGCACCTCCCCCTTATCATTGGGTCAAGACAAAACAATCCTCGCTATGATGCATACAGGTCAATCATCTCTGTTGTATGGACTTCTGCTGGTCTTTTTTCTGGGTGCCGCTGGATGCAGTCAGCTGAACGGCACCCGATTGGAACCGATACTCGGCGGCGACATTGACCTGGTGGCCCTGGGTGACGAGGTGGCGGAGAATTTACTTAGTCAGCCGGTGCCGCCGCTGGTTCCGCATCAGCCGGAGCAGCCGATTTTAATCACCACCCTGGTGAACAACGACAATCTCGAAGATACCTCGAGCTTTGGCCGCAGTTTTCAGAACAATATCACCGCCGGCTTTGCCAGCCGCGGGTATGCGGTGAAGGAAATCAAGCTGCGCCGCAATCTGTTGGTTGAGAAGTACAAGGGAGAGTTCATGCTGACCCGAGATCTGCAAGAGCTGGCCGATAAACAGCGGGCCCAGGCTGTCGTGGTCGGCACCTATACCATGGCTAACCGCATTATGTATCTTTCGATCCGCTTGGTTTCGCCCCAAAATCAAGCCATCAGAGGGGTGTATGAAGATAAGCTCACCCTTGACGACAACAGCCTGCGCCTTCTCGGCCTCAAACTCAAAAATGGAGTGGGAGACGACCCAACCCAACCGGTTTTACCTCCCAGCCCTTCCATGCTCGATTCGATTCTCTACTGATTGGCGGGACAACGGTACACAGGGCCACTCTCCTGGGGCCGGTCAACAACTACCATGAATTTCTCGCATCTTATCCTCGGGCTATCCTTGGTTGTCGCTCAATCGCGAAATCCTCGACGGAGCGTTGCCGCGCCTGCGGTTTTGCGTTGGGCGCCACAACTAAATCCGACCCAAAGCCGAGCGCAGTTTTGTCCAAGTTATTTGTGACCTGGTCCTTGGGCGATGGTCTTCTTGCAGAGCGCCTTGTTCCTTGTTTCCCAAGGATGGCTGGCGCAGTAGGCGTCACGGCCCTGCTGCATTGAGAGCAGGTGTTGTTGGATGGTCTGTGCGTTCAATTCTGCCCCAAAATCTCCTGGCTTCGCCTCAACGGTTGGAGCAACCAGCCGTTCAAGAATTTGCTGTCCCACTTCAGCACGGTAATGGGAATGTTCCCAGTAATGCCGCATCGTCTCGGTGCCGGTAACCTGGGGAACCGGCTCGGTGGTAATGGCGTTGTAGCCGGAAAAATCCATCAGCCGGATGTCGCACCCTTCCTGCCGGCGCGCATCAACCATCTGCGCCAAATCCTGTTTCCAGCGATCCAGTTCCCGCCAGTTTGTCTCCCAGTAGGACAGTTCAGCCAAGGCATGCACAGGGTGAAGAAAAAAGCGGAAGGCCGTACCCTGGGCGCAGTAGCTGCGCGTCACGGTCTCCAATAATTGCATCGCGGCCTGGACATCTGTTGGCTTTGCCTGGAGATCGCCACGGTTGATAATCTTGTCAAAGGCCTTGGGCGTGCCACCCTCATCGGCCATGATATACTCCAGGCAGCGTTCCGGTTTCTGGCCGAAGGTGGCCAGGATCGGCTCGCATTTTTGCGCGGCCGGGTCAAAGAGGATTGCATAGGCATCCGTGGTCATGGCCAGGGAAACAGACCGTTTGAGATTCAGGAGCAAACGCTTGAGGGGGCCTGCGGCCACCAATTCCTGATTGAAATCGCTGTTGCCAGATTTTTCCCGGAACTGCCAGCCGTAATCCAGACCCCAGACGACCATTTCCGGGCGATGGAAGGAGCTGGTGTGATTGAGCATGTTGATTGCATCCCCCAGGGAGGCAGCGCTGATGGCCAAATTGAGCAGCCGCTTGCCTTGAAACACTGTAGTGTCAGTCGGTAAGCCGATTTCCGTGCGTGAACTGCCCAGATATACCACCTCGGGCCGGTAGCGGGAGGCGGCATAGGTTTTTGCCCAGGGCACGATTTTCTGCTGCGGCGGACTGAGGCGTTTGAGCAAGGGCGAATCCCACTGATGTATGGAGTAGGGATCGATCAGGTAATTGATGGTGACCACTCCAGCCACCAGGAGTACGGCCGCTGAGCCAAGGGCCAGGAAAAAGCGGCTGAGTCCGGCTATTTTGGTTTTAGGGGGCATAACTGTTCAGAATTGGGCGTAAATGAAATCTTGGGGCTTGTCCATGCTCAAGATGCAGAGGGCAAGGAGAATGCCCGTCGCCAGCCCCCAGCGTAGACCAGGGGACCACCGCACAGGGACGAGGGAGAACGACGAAGGTTTGTTGGCAAACCGGCTTTCAAGGTGAAGGATCATTTCATTGGTATTGGGCATGAAAAAAGCCATGCCGGCACTGATGGCCAACATCCAGTAGCCAAAAGGACCAGCGGCAAACTCCAGGGAAAGACCGTTGCCGCCAACCATGCCCGCCAGCATGTTCAAGGCTGAAGGCACATCTGCGGCCCGGAAAAAGCACCAGGCGATCATCACCGCCAAAAAAGTCAGCGCCCTGTTGGCAAAGGCCTCTAGTTTCCCGGGCGGTTCGGCCCTGTCGCCCCGCAGGCCGCGCCAACCGTGCTGGACGCACAGATAGAGGCCGTGCAGACCACCCCAGATGACAAAGGTCCAGTTGGCGCCGTGCCATAATCCGCCCAGGAGCATAGTCAGCAGCAGGTTGCGGTAACGTGCCCATTGGCCGCTGCGGTTGCCGCCCAGGGGAATGTAAAGGTAATTGCGGAGAAACCGGGAAAGGGAGACGTGCCAGCGCAGCCAGAAATCACTGACGCTGGTTGCCTTGTAAGGTGAATTGAAGTTGAACGGGATTTGAAAGCCAAAGAGGCGCGACACGCCGATGGCCATGTCGGAATATCCGGAGAAATCAAAGTAGAGCTGGAAGCTGTAGGCACAAACGCCCAGCCACGCCTGCAGCAGCTGCGGATGGTCGCTGCCAAAGGCGGCATTGACCATGGGCACCAGGTTGTCGGCAAGCAGCAGCTTCTTGGCTAGGCCAAAAGCGAACAGGGTAATGCCGACGGCAAAGTTGTTACCGTTTACCTGATAATTGGCCGGGTCGGCGAACTGCGGCATCATGTCCTTGTGATGCAGGACCGGCCCGGCGACAATGTAGGGAAAATAGGAGGTGAAGAGAGCATAGTGGAGAAAATCGATAGCCTGGACCTTGCCATAATAGGCATCAACCAGAATCGATAGTTGGGTGAAAGTGAAAAAGGAGATACCGATCGGCAAAATGATTGAGAGCAGTTGGAGATCCTGCGCGGCCAGGCCATTGATCGAGGCAATGAAAAAGTTGATATATTTGAAGTATCCCAATAGCGCCAGATTGAACACAACCGCTGCTGATAGCCAGGCTTTTTTGCTTGCTTGCGGCACAGCGATAATTCGCCTGCACAGATAAAAATTGCCACCCATGGACAGAAGCAGGATCGGCAAAAAACGGACATCCCACGAACAGTAAAAAACGAAGGAGGCGAGCAGCAGCCACAAGGCGGCCCTCTTCTGGCTGCTGCGCCCGAGGAGGTAAAACCCCAGCAGGGTGACCGGCAGAAAGAGGAATAGAAATTGGAAGGAATTGAAAATCATGGGGCTATCTCCTACCCATGCTGTCTATGCACGAGTACACGGGAACGAATGCCGTATCTGTTTCGGGCAGCAATCCTGCCCCGCTTTTGCTGTTAGCCGGCATCGACGTAGATGCCTTTCCTTTTCGCCGAGTACCGCTCACTTGATCAAGCGGCGGCGCATGGTGACGAGCCCGAGATAGAGAAAGCAGAGGGCGAACGCCAGCAGAAAGGTAAGACTGATCAGCGGGTTGGTCTCCACCAGACCCAGGCAGCAATAGCGGGTCAATTCCACCAGGTGGTAGAGCGGGAAGAGCAGGGCAGCCGACTGGGCCCATCCCGGCAGCCCGGCCACCGGAAAAAAGGTGCCGCTGAACAGGAACATGGGGGTGATGAAGAGAAAAATCGGCAGGTTGAACATGTCGATCGACGGCGTGATCCCGGTGAAAAACATGCCCACCGCGCCGAATGCCAGCCCGCCGAGAAAGGCCAGGGGCACGATCAGCAGTCCCTGGGGAAAGGTGACCAAACCAAA
>Ga0209016_1000313_pt1 | contig 62031 bp, 52 predicted proteins | sample EPASupsiteSAE305_FD_187265 | JGI IMG/M metagenome (GOLD analysis project Ga0209016, IMG submission 187265) | Bioremediated contaminated groundwater microbial communities from EPA Superfund site, New Mexico - SAE3-05 (SPAdes) (version 2) | ecosystem: Environmental > Aquatic > Deep subsurface >... | reverse complement strand
CGCCTCATCTACGCGCCACACCCGCCGGTGTTCCGCCAGTACCCGGACTACATATTCTCCGACCCGAAGGCCGGGGACAGGACCTTCACCGAAATGCTGGCCGAGGAGCATACCGACCAGGACGGCAACGCTTCCTTTGATTTCGACCTGGGCAAACTGGAAAGAGCTTCCTGCATGCTGCGCTTCCAGGCGGACGCCTTCGAGGCCGGCAGCGGACGAAGCGTGGGAGGAGAAGCCTCCACGCTAATCAGCACGCTGGACTATCTGGTCGGCTACAAGCCGGACGGAGACATGGCTTATGTCCATAAGGGCAGCACGCGCACGGTCAGCATCATAGCGGTCAATCCATCGTTGAAACAGATAACGCTTGCCGGACTGCACGCCCGCCTTTACGAGCAGAAATTCGTGTCCGCGCTGATAAAGCAGGAAAGCGGAGTCTACAAGTATGAGTCGGTGCTGAGGGAAATACAGATAAGCACCTCCGCGCTTACCCTGCCTGAAAAAGGCTATACCTACAAGCTGCCCTCCGGCACCGCGGGAGATTTCCGCCTCTCCATAAGGGACGCGAAGGAAACGGAGCTTTCAAGCATAAAATTCAGCGTCGTGGGTTCCGGCAACATCGCCCGCTCGCTGGAAAAGAACGCGGAGCTGCAGCTGCGGCTCAGCAAAAGCGACTATGCTCCCGGAGAGGAAATAGAGTTCCAGGCCAGGGCGCCATACGCGGGCGGCGGCGTGGCCACAATCGAACGGGACAGGGTGTACGGCTTCAAGTGGCTGAAGAGCGACGCGCCCACCTCCGTCCAGCGCATAAAGGTCCCGGAGAATCTGGAAGGCAATGGCTACCTGTGCGTTTCGTATGTAAGGGACATCGGCTCCCGGGAAGTGTTCATGAGCCCGCTGAGCTACGCCTGCGAGCCCTTCACCGTAAGCAGGGACAGACGCACGTCCCAAATAACCCTCTCCGCCCCGGAAACCGCCAAACCCGGCGAGCCGCTGAAGATAAAGTACAAATCGTCGAAACCCGGCAGAATAATAATCTACGCCGTGGACGAAGGCATACTCCAGGTCGCCGCGTACAAGCTGCCTGACCCGCTGGGCCACTTCTTCCGCAAGCGCGCCCTCGGAGTGCGCACGCTGCAGATACTGGACCTGATACTGCCGGAGTTCAGAATCATACAGTCCCTGTCCGCGCCGGGCGGCGACCAGGACGGCCGCGCTATAGGGAAAAACCTGAATCCGTTCAGGCGCAAGCGCGACAAGCCCGTGGCCTACTGGTCCGGCATACTCCCCTGCGATTCGACGGAACGGGAGACCGTCTACAACCTGCCGGACTATTTCAACGGCTCGCTAAAGATAATGGCAGTGGAAGCGTCCGACGAAGCGCTGGGCACGGCCTCAGCGAAAACCACCGTGCGCGGGCCGCTGGTCCTTACGCCTTCGATGGCGCTGGCCGCCGCGCCGGGCGACGAACTGGAGTTCTCCGTCGCGCTGGCCAACACGCTGCCTGGTTCCGGCAAGAACGCTAAAGTGGAAGTGAAACTGGAACTATCCTCCAACCTGAAACCGCTGGACGGGGACAAGAGGTCGCTGACCGTGCCCGAAAACGGGGAGGCCGTAATAACTTTCCGGCTTAAGGCGCAGGATAAGCCCGGCAACGCCACCGCCACGGTTTTGGCGGCCATTGCCGGCCAGACCGTAAAGGCATCGCAGACGGCCAGCATAAGGCCCCAGACGCCGCACCGTGTAACCTCGCGCAGCGGCGCGCTCAAAACAGCCGGAGCCACGGTCAAAATAGAGCGGAGTATGTATCCCGACTACAGGCGGCTGGAGGCTACGGTCTCCCCGCTGCCGCTTGCGCTGGCCAACGGACTCTCGGCTTACCTGGACAACTTCCCCTACGGCTGCACGGAGCAGCTGGTCAGCAAGGCATTCTCCGCCCTCACGCTGGCCAAAACGCCGGAATTCGGCGGAAGCCGGGAAAAGGCGGAAGCGGCGGCGGAAGTGACGCTGAAAGCCCTTGTGGCGCGGCAGAATTCCTCCGGCGCTTTCGGAGTGTGGACGGACAACAGCTTTACCGTGCCGTTCCACACGGCTTACGCCATGCATTTCCTGACCGAAGCCGAGGAAAACGGCTTCCCGCCGCCAAGCGGGACATTCTCACGCGGCATGGCAAAACTCGCCGAAATGGGAAAGCAAAACCCGGGCTACATACATGGCGGCCGCGATGCCGCCTACGCCCTTTACGTTCAGGCCCGTAACGGCGTCCTGGTGACCAACGACCTAGAGACACTGCGCCAGCGGCTGGACAAGAAGTATCCGAACAAAGAGTGGCGCGGCGATACTACTGCGCTATTCATGGCGGCCACTTACAAGCTCCTCCGGCAGGACAAGGCGGCCTCCGCACTGATGGAAGGCCAGAGGATAGGCAGCGCGTCAAGCGGCGATATCTTCGGTGACGCGCTCTCAAGGGACGCGTACCTGCTGTATCTGACGGCCAAGCATTTCCCCGACAGGCTGGATTCGCTGGAGCCGGAAGACCTGACGAAAATGGCCGCCCTGGTCGCACAGGAAAGGTACAACACCTTCTCCTCCGCCGTGACGATACTGGGATTGCAGGCGATTACAAAGGCGTCGGAACAGTATTCCGCGCAAAATTTCGGCCTGACGCAGTGGATTGGCGGCAAGGAACAGCCGATACCGCTTCCGGCGAGGACGTTCTCTAAAATCGAGTTCTCCCCCCAGGCCGAGCGACTGATGTTCAAAAACGACGGCGACAGACCCATGTTCTATCAGGCCCTGATGTCCGGTTTCGACGCGCAACCGCCGAAGCAGGAAGTGCGGGAGGGCCTTGAAATACACAGGGAATACGTGGACGAAAACGGCGCGGCCGTCTCATCGGTCGCGCTCGGTTCGAAGGTCAAGGTCCGCATACGCCTGCGCGCCCGGGATAATGCCACGCTGGAAAACGTGGCCGTGGTGGACCTGCTGCCCGGCGGTTTTGAAGTGGTAAACGAAAGGGCGGCCGCCCCCGTCAAACCCAAGGTGGAAAAGCCGGCAGAGGAAAGCTACGAAAGCGAGGGTGGGATGGAAGGCGAGGATGATGCCGAAGAGCAGACGGAACCTTCCGGTTTTGGATCGCCCTCATCAGGCTGGCATATCGATTACACGGACATAAGGGAAGACCGCGTGGTGCTTTACGGGACCATTCGCGACGATGCGGAATTCACATACACGATACAGGCCGCCAACCGGGGGACTTTCAACATACCGCCGGCGTTTGCCCAGTCCATGTACGACAGGACCATTCAGGCCCTGCGGCCGTACAGTCAAGCCATAACCGTCAAATGACCAGGCCGCGCAAGCGCGCGATTATCGCCGCCGCCCTGCTGTCCGGGGCGGCGGCTTTATGCCTTGCGCGCCTTTGCGCCGCCCCTCCGGGCAGCCGCGTGCCCCTCTCACGGGAACTGCGGGACAGGCACGGCACGCTTCTGCGCTTCACGCTCTCTTCAGACCAGAAGTACCGGCTCTGGCTGCCGCTCGCGGAGATTTCACCGACTTTGGTGGAAGCGACCCTTCTTCAGGAAGACAGCCATTTCAGGATGCACCCCGGCATAAATCCGGTTTCGCTCTGCCGCGCCTTTTACAGCACATACATCAGCAAAGGGCGGAGAATCGGCGGGTCCACTCTCACGATGCAGCTTGCCCGCATCATCTACCGTATAAACTCCAAAACCCCGGCCGGCAAGCTGGCGCAGATGGCCCGCGCCCTCCAGTTGGAGGCGATGTACTCCAAAAACCAGATACTGGAAGCATATATGAACCTCGCCCCCTACGGAGGGAACGTGGAAGGAGCCGGGGCCGCGGCAAGAGTATATTTCGGCAAGGACGCCGCGGAACTTACGCTGCAGGAAGCCCTTACTCTGTGCGTCATACCAAAAAGCCCCGGCCTGCGTAGCCTGCGCGGCGGCCCCAGCTCGGAACTGGCTAAAGCCCGCTCGGCCCTGTTCGCGCGCTGGAGAAGCCGCCACCAGGAAGATGCGGAAAAGGAGACGTTCATCTCCTCCCCCATGCGACTGGACGCCCCCGGCTCCCTGCCATTGCTGGCGCCGCATTTTACCGATTCCATCCTGGCGGACTACCCGTCAGTCCGGAGAGAGCGGACCACGCTGGACCTGCCGCTTCAAAGCGCGGCGGAGCGCAAGCTTGCCGCATACATAATACGCAGGCGGGAATACGGCCTGGCAAACGCCGCCGCGCTGATTGTGGACACCAGGGACATGGGAGTGCGCGCGGCGGTAGGCTCCGCGGATTATTTCAACAGGGAGATATCGGGGCAGGTCAACGGGACGCAGGCGCCGCGTTCGCCGGGTTCGGCCATAAAGCCTTTCATCTACGCCCTCGCCATGGAGCAGGGGATTGTACACCCCATGACAATGCTCAAGGACACCCCCTTCTCATACAGGGGTTTCAACCCGGAGAACTTCGACGGAGATTTTCAGGGCCCGCTGCACGCGCGGGACGCGCTCATAAAAAGCCGCAACGTTCCGGCCGTCTACCTGGCAAGCCGCCTGAAGGAACCGACGCTGCACGCCTTCCTGAAAAAAGCGGGAGTGACTCCGCTGCGCGAAGAGGGATTTTACGGCCTCTCGCTGGCATTGGGCGGCGCGGAAATCAGCATGGAGAAAATCGCGGAACTCTACGCCATGCTCGCCAACGAAGGCAGGCTGAAACCCCTGCGCAAGCTGGAGTCGGAAAACATATCCGGAGGCGAAAAAATGCTTTCCCCGGAAGCGGCCTACATGGTTCTGGACATACTGAAGGACAATCCGCCTCCGGCACAGTCTTTCCGCAGGGACTGGACGGCGGGCAATGTGCCGATAAGTTGGAAAACGGGCACTTCGGCGGGATTCCGGGACGCATGGGCCATAGGCGTGGCTGGCGGATATGTAGTGGCGGTATGGGTGGGGAATTTCGACGGCAGACCTAACCCGGCGTTCATAGGCGCGGACGCCGCCGCCCCGCTGATGTTCGAACTTGTGGACGCGCTGAAGGGACTGCATTTCGTGACCGGCGGAGAACGCCGTCCCGTGCCGCCGGGGCTGACGAAAACGGAAGTATGCGCCGTCTCGGGCCAGATACCCGGTCCGCATTGCCAGGTGAAAGCGAAAACCCTCTTCATAGCGGGGAAATCCCCCATAACCAAATGCTCCATACACCGGCAGGTGGCGGTAAGCGCGGTCAGCGGCATGGCCGCCTGCCCCGGAGACGCGAAGGTCGTGTATAAAACCTATGAATTCTGGCCTTCTGACCTGTTGAAAATATTCCGTCAGGCAGGCATACCACGCAGACTGCCTCCCCCGCCCGACCCCTCCTGTTCCTTCACGGCAGGCATTTCGGGACGGGCCCCGGCCATAACCTCGCCGCAGGCTGGCGTAGTGTACAGCCTTCCCGCAGACGGCAAGAGGGCGGACAAGATATCGCTTTCGGCAGTGACGGACAGCGACGCGGAAACCGTATACTGGTTCGTGGATGCCGAATATGTCGGCGCAGCCCCCGCGGGACAGCCCGCCTTCTGGAAACCCAAGCCCGGCACATTCACGGTGCGCGCGGTCGACGACCGCGGACGGGCCGATTCAAGAAAAATGACCGTCGCCATAGCCCAATAAATAAGGCCCTCCATAAGGAGGGCCTTATTCCGCGGAACTGAAAATTCTAGGCCAGCTCTTTCCAATAGCGGCGGACGAGGGACTTTTCGAAACCGAGAGGCTCATACAAGCCTTCCCGCCCGGCGGGAACGAGCACGCCCTTGCAGCCGCGCTCGCGGCACCAGACGGAGAACTGGTCCACCATTGCCTTGACCGCGCCCTGCTCGCGCGCATCCTTTTCCACATACAGCTGGTCAATCAGGCCGGCGCGGCATTCGAAATCAGGCTCAAGGCGGGTTGTTCCGGCAAGGAAACCAGCCAGCTTCCCGTCCTGCCTGCACGCGACAAGCGTGAAGTAGGACTGGTCGCCAAGAAATTGCGCCAGCATGTCTTGAAGACCATCTCCCGCATCGTCATGGTAGAGCTTTGACAACAGTTGGAAGATGCTCTCCGCATCGGCGGCGGACGGCTGCCTGTAAGTCACCGTATTCATAACAGAAACAATAACCCTCCACAGGATGATAACTGCCAATATTGTACCTCAAAACCGGCGGCAGATAAACGGGGGCCCACTTCGTCAAGCGCCATATAGCATTCCCCGGTGTCCCAGCCATCGCCCGCCGCAGCTTTGCAGGCCAGCCTTGCGGCGGAGGTTTCAAAAGACACGTCAGCCACGATGATGCCGCCGCCTTTTTTCATATGCGGACGCAGGAATGAGAGGAATTCCACCTTCGCATCGTCTTCGAGATGATGAAGCGCATAGCCGGCGGTTATATAATCGAACGTCACGCCAAACAGGGAGGAAGGAAGGCCCCGCGAAAAATCATGACAATGAAGAACGGCCCCGGGCATGGCGTCCCGCGCGCGCTCCAGCATTTTTGCCGAAAAATCCAGCGCATGCACTTTTGCTCCGGCATCGCACAGGGGCTTTACCAGCGTGCCTGGGCCGGTGCCGATATCAAGTATGAGGCAATCCTCCGGCTTCCGGACCAGAGAGCGGGCGGCAGAAAGCACCTTCTCATAGCCATCAAAAGGGTAGCGGCTTGCGCTGGACGTGGGGTCATAACGTCCAGCCCAACGGTCGAACAAATCATTTTTATGGATGGTTCGCCTCCTTTGGAGCCGGGGAACGCAGCTTCCAGCCGTCGATATCGAACCCTCCCATTTTTTTAAGGACGTAATGCGTCAGCTTCTCCGCTTCCGCGAAATCCTGCACTTCTAGACAAAGCCTGGCCAGGCGGGAGAAGCGCGTGTCCGGGAAAACCGGCAGACGCTGGCCCCTGCGATAGGCCGTATCCGAAAAATAGAGATAGAGCTTGTCCGGCGCGCCCGTTTCAGCCCGCAGAAACCGGGCATAGTTTCTGATTACGGAACCGACATGGCGGGCATAAAGCCAGGCGAACCCGGGCGAATCGCTGTGATGGAGGTCGCGCAGGTTTTCGAGCTGGTCCCACATGCCGTACTTGGAAAGTTCAAGCCAGCGTTTTGAGACTGGGCCGGGTTTTTTCTTCAACTGCCGCTTTGCCGCGGTGACAAGCCGGGAGACCGCTCCGGTCTTGTCGAAAAGCACGCGGCCGATGGCGAACATGCGGGCATCAACGTGCTCGCCGTCCCGGAAATCCTCCAGGAAGTAACGCCGGTGCGCTGCGGCGGAATTGGCGAAATACTCTATCAGATGCCCGTGGACGCGCTTGTTGCCGCGTTCGCGCCATTTGACGGAATCGGCGAGCAAAATATGCACGTCCACATCGGAATGCGCAGTCGCCGTTCCGGACGCGTAGCTGCCTGTGAGTACAGCGCCTATAACTTCGGGCCGGTCACGCCAGTCCTTCAGGAATTCCTCAACGGCTATCAGATGCTCTTCCATAAATAATCCTTTGCGGCAAAACGTTCAAGCGCGGGAATGCCTGTCCGCGAGAAGCAGAAGGGCGGAACTCCAGTCGGCGAGCTGTGAGAAATAATGCTCCGGACGCTTTGCCCTGTCCCCGGCCAGTTCCCCCCACCTCGATGCCGTGGAGAAAACTTCCCGGTCCAAACCCTCGAGAAGCGGGGCAAGGGCCTTTTTTGAAGGGACGTATTTGCCAGTTTCCAGAAACAACTTGGCCTGAAGCATGAAAAATGCGGCCTTGTAGACTCCGGCAAGTCCCTCGGCCATCCCGGGCAGGTCATTTGAATAAACCATCGTGTGCCTGGCAAAGTGCAGCACGCCTGAAGCGTTTATGCGGATATATTCCGCCACTTCCGCCTTTGTCGGGGGAAGGACAATTCCGTCAAGACTCCCATGAATAATATTGCAGCCGTTCATGAAATGAAACAACTCATGGCGTGGCCAGGCTCGCATTTCCTCCCGGCCGCAGATAAAGCCGCAGGCTTTTTCCCTGAACGGCATGCCTGCAAGGATACGGCGGTAGGCGGCGATATCCTCCGGTCTGACTTCATCCAGCACCATATTGATATCGATGTCGCTGGAAGGGCCGGCTTCGCCCCGCACCCAGCTTCCGGCATGGGCGACGAAAAGCAGTCTGTTCCCGAAGGCGGAACGCAGGCCTGACATAATGGCGGAAAGCCATGCCTCAAGATTGAACTGTTCGTTCATGGAACCTCCTAAACAATGGTTATATATGGGAAAACAAGCAGTTGCGACATCCTTATCTTACAAAAAAGCCGCCGCCCATGTTCAGGGCGGCGGCTTGCACAAACGTTATGGAACACTCGGATTATGCGGCCTTACTACAAGAAGGGAGAGAATACCGCATCCACGTTCTCTGGACAAACCAGCCAAACACGCGGCACGACCTATCCCGCCTTCCGTTCCGTTTCGCTATCCGACAGATAACCCGACATCTGCCATCAGGCTATCGAGTGCCGACGCGGTTCCCGGCAGATGAATTAATACTTGTAGTGGTCGGCTTTGTAGGGACCGTCCACCTTTACGCCTATGTACTCCGCCTGAGCCTTGGAGAGCTTTGTAAGCTTCACGCCGATTTTATCGAGATGCAGACGAGCGACCTCTTCGTCAAGATGCTTGGGCAGACGGTAAACGCCGACCTTCATCTTGTTGGTCCAGAGCTCCAACTGAGCCAGCGTCTGGTTGGAGAAGGAGTTGCTCATCACGAAGGACGGATGTCCGGTGGCGCAGCCTAGGTTGACGAGACGGCCTTCCGCGAGAATGTATATCTCGCGCTTGTTGGGCAGAACGTACTTGTCTACCTGCGGCTTGATGTTTACTATCTTGACGCCTGGCTTTGCGGCGAGGGCTGAGACCTGTATTTCGTTGTCGAAATGACCAATGTTGCAGACTATGGCCTGGTCCTTCATCTTGAGCATGTGGTCTACGGTTATGATGTCGCGGTTGCCGGTGCAGGTGACGTAAATATCGCCGGCGCCGAGGGTGTCCTCGACTGTTGCGACCTCGTAGCCCTCCATCGCGGCCTGAAGGGCGCAGATGGGGTCTATCTCGGTGACGATAACGCGGGCGCCCATGCCGCGCAGGGCCTTGGCTGACCCCTTGCCGACATCTCCGTAGCCGCAGACGACCGCGACCTTGCCGGCGACCATTACGCCGGTGGCGCGCTTGATGCCGTCCACGAGGGACTCGCGGCAGCCGTAGAGGTTGTCGAACTTGGACTTGGTGACCGAGTCGTTGACGTTAATGGCGGGAACGAGAAGTTCGCCGCGCTCGAACATCTGGTAAAGCCTGTGCACGCCGGTGGTGGTTTCCTCGGAAACGCCCTTCCATTCCTTTATGACGCCGTGCCAGCGCTTGGGGTTGGCCTGGAGTTCAGCCTTGAGGTACTTGAGCAGTTCGGCTTCGTCCTCGCCGCCCGGCTTGCGGTTAAGGGCGGACTTGTCATTCTCCGCGGCATAGCCCAGATGAATCATGAGGGTGGCGTCGCCGCCGTCGTCAACGATAAGATTGGGTCCTTTTCCGCCGGGGAACTCAAGGGCCTTGGCGGTGCACCACCAGTACTCCGCGAGAGTTTCACCCTTCCACGCGAAAACGGGAATTCCGGCGGCGGCGATGGCCGCGGCGGCGTGGTCCTGGGTGGAGAATATGTTGCAGCTTGCCCAGCGAACTTCAGCGCCGAGCTCATGCAGCGTCTCTATAAGGACGGCAGTCTGGAGCGTCATGTGCAGGGAGCCCATGACCCGCGCGCCTTTCAGCGGCTTCTTCGGCGCATACTTGCGGCGGATAGCCATAAGACCCGGCATCTCCTTTTCCGCGATGGTAATTTCCTTGCGGCCCCACTCAGCAAGCGATATATCCTTCACCTTATAATCTGCCATGATACCCTCCGTAAATTGAATTGCTACATTGTTATTTTACCACCGCGCTCTTGATAAGTAAAATTAATTGATTTAATATGATGTATTACCTTAACTTATGAATATGGACCTAAACCGCCTTAAATTTTTCCACGCCATATACCGCCGCAGAAGTGTCAGCGAGGCGGCACGGGACCTCTATGTCACCCAGTCTGCCGCCAGCCAGAGCCTGCGCCGACTGGAAGAACAGCTCCATACCGCCCTGTTCCTGCGGGCCGGGAAGAAACTGCTGCCCACTCCTGCGGCCGACAGGTTGTTCGAGCTTACGGACCCGTTCATCCAGTCGCTGGAGAGCGGCCTGGCCGACCTGGAGAAACGAAGCATGTCCCCCACCGGAGTGCTGCGCATAGGCGCGCCGGTGGAATTCGGCTCCAGACACCTGGTGGGGATGTGCGCGGCGTTCAGAAGGGAATACCCGGAGGTGGCCTTCTCGCTGGAACTGGGGCAGACGGCCGAGCTGCTGCCCAGACTTTCCGCGGGGAAACTGGACTTCATATTCGCGGACATATTCAAGAACGAGAAGGGTTACAGCCGGGAATTCTCTATATTCACCATAAGGCTGGTCGCGCAGGAGGAACTTGCGCTTGTCTGCTCGAAGGAATACGCGCGCGCCAATATGCGGGGCAGGACTACACCAGAAAAACTGCTTGCGTGCGCCTTCCTTGATTACAACCCTCACGCCCCGGCGCTGAACGGGTGGTTCGAGCACCATTACGGCATGGCCAGTCCCAAACCACAACTGGCCCTGTCAGTGGAAAGCGTGCAGGCCATAATAAGCGGAATCAGGAATCACATGGGGTTTGGCGTGGTGCCAAGCCACCTTGTCGCGGATGAACTGCGTGACGGGCGGATGATACGGATAAAAACGGGAAAGCCCCCGCTTGTGAACCGGATATCGCTAGTCCGGCTGAAAGACGGCGCGCCGGGAACCGCGGAACAGGCCTTCCTGTCCGGATTCAGCAAAACCCTCCTTGAACTGCGCTGACCCAAGAGCCTGTCTAAAGTCTCCATATTCTGCTGCAAACCGTGCTTTTGGCCTCTGCCTTCGCGTCGTTCGGCTCATATCCATCTGCGAGGCTGCGCGCTTCCCTCCGCTTTGGCGGAGCCCAAAATCCCCGTTTTCGCTACGAAAGAGAAACTTTAGACAGGCTCTAAAGAAAAAGGCCCGTCCACACGGACGGGCCTTTTGAATTTCACGCGGAACGTGCCGCCTATCCGCCGAAGCCGAACTTCTTGCCCTTCTCGATAAGCCTGTGGAAGAAACCCTTCTTCTGGGACTGCGGCTGGGAGGAGGAAGAACGTTCCTGACGATTGCCTGACTGCCCCCTTTCCCCTCCGAACCCCTTCCGATTACCGCCCGGCCCGCCGAAACGCCTGCGCCCATGCTGGCCGGGGAAACCGCCGCGGCGGTTTTCCATGCGCGGGGAGAAAGTATTATCCGGGCGTTCGCCGCCATGCCTTTCGGAGCGGTCATGCCTCGAGCCCGGTTTCCCCTGTTCCTGCTGACCGCCATACTGATGACGCGGCTGTCCCTGATGATGGCCTTTGCCGTGCTGCGGACGCCCTTCCGAACCGTAGCGGCCGGGACCACCGGCATTGTGCCGGCCCTGGTTCCGCTGCTGATGCCCGCCCTGCTGCTTGCGTTCCTGCTGAGCGCCGTGGCGGGAATCGTGGCGCTGGCGGGCCTGATTCGAACCGCGGTTCTGCTGAGGAGGCTGATGGTGCTGATTGCCGCCCTCGAAGCGTTCGACCGGCATGTCCGGGTGAGTGATTATGGGAATGACGGTGCGGATAATGCGCTCTATGGCGCGCAAATCCGCGCCCTGGTCGGGCGAGGCGAAAGATATGGCAAGCCCGTCCTGCCCGGCGCGGCCGGTGCGGCCGATGCGGTGCACGTAATTGTCTGGGTCGTCCGGCAGGTCGTAATTGAGGACCAGTTCTATGCCGGTGACATCTATGCCGCGCGCCGCTATATCGGTGGCCACAAGTATGCGGTACTTGCCGGACTTGAAGCCGTCAAGCGCCTCGCGCCGCTGGGGAAGGGAACGCCCGGAATGTATCTCGGCGGCCTTGTGCCCATTAGCGTTTATGGCGCGAGTTATTTTCTTGGCGCCGTGCTTGGTGCGGGAGAAGAGGAGGACGCGCCCCCAGTGCTTGTCCAGCAGCTTTCCCAAAAGTTCCGGCTTGGAAGGCTTGCTGACCACATAAACCTGCTGGACAATCTTGTCCGCGGCGGTGCCGGGCCGTGCGACTTCCACGCGCACCGGCAGCTTCATGTGGGCGGAAGCCAGCTTCATGATGGCTTCCGGCATGGTGGCCGAGAAAAGCATGGTCTGACGAGCGGAGGGGACTTCCTTCAGTATGCGCTCCATCTGCGGAGCGAAACCCATATCCAGCATCCTGTCGGCCTCGTCCAGAACTAGAATACGGACGTCGGAAAGGCGGAGAATGTGCTGCTCAAGGTGGTCTATAAGGCGGCCGGGCGTGGCGATGAGAACGCGCGGTTTGGAGCGGAGCGCCCGTTTCTGGCGCATGATAGGTTCTCCGCCTATAAGGACGGCGGTGTTTATGCCGAAAGCGGAAGTGAACTGCCGGAACACGCCGTCAACCTGCAAAGCCAGTTCGCGCGTGGGAACCAGCACCAGCGCGATGCCGGGCTTCTCCGACAGCGACTGCAATATTGGAACCGCGAAAGCTATTGTCTTGCCCGTGCCTGTCTGCGCTATACCAACTACGTCTTTCCCCCCGCAGACCACGGGTATTGCCTGCCGCTGGATGGGCGTAGGCGTGTGAAACTTCATGCTGTCCAATGCGGCAAGAAGTTTCGGGTGTATGCCCAATCCGTGAAATCCTGCGGCAGAATCCTGCGTTTTAAGTGTCATATTACTATTATCTCATGTTTGGGGGCAGGTTTTGATAACTTTCATGTAACTGGAACAATACCGCGAAGGCCTTGTGGATATGAATGGCGGGGCGATATTTCCAAACTCTCAGCGTCATTTGCCCGGAAGGGGAGATATTTCCTCGGACAGCCTTTCATAAAACAAGGCTGAAGCGTCGCGCTCGTACCAGGGAGTATGCCCACAGCGGGGCAAAAGCATGAAGCGGAAATCACGCAGCACGCGGGAAAGCGGACCTCTTACACCTTCAGCCGGATGGGGATCGTGTTCGCCGTGAATGGCTGCAACGGGACAGGCCACACGGGAAACCATTTCCAGAAGCCTGCCGCTGCGACGCAATTCGGCCGCCTCGGTCCAGACTTTGCCGAATATGTCGGCGCGACAGGGCAGGGGATTTGGTTCCGGGTCATGAGGCAATGGAGAAAAAGCATCGGCCTTCCCGCAAAGAGCGCCAACGCGCGCGAGACCGCAATCGGTCCCCTTGCCGGCGTTGAAGGAATCCAGAAGCGCTGAAAGCTCATCCCGCTCTCCGGCAGGCAGACGGGAAAGCCTGGCGGGAAGTATGCGCTCGGCGAATGACGCCTCAAAAGGGCCGGAGGAGACCAGCACTATCTTTGAGGCAAGGGAAGGATACCGCGCTGCGGCAAGCAGAACAAGCCACGCTCCCCAGGAGTAGCCGACAAGCGTCAGCGGCGCATTTGCGCTTTGCGCAAGTTGCGATGAAAGCTCCTCTATCTGCCCTTCAAGCGAGACCGCGGTCTGAAGAGGCTCCAGCACACCGAAGCTTCGGGACAAAACCCTGGTCACCGGCGCCAGTTCGCCCGCCGCACCAGGCCCGCCATGCACAAGCGCGGCGAGATAAGGTGACCGGCCGTATTTTCTCGGATTTTCCATCTAGGAGAACAACCGCCACGGCGCGGGCTTGCGGCGCTGCGCCCAGATAAGCATCGAAACAGGCAGGAACTCCATCTCCACGGACGGGTCGATGAAGATGAAACCCTCTTTCACATCCTGCCGGAATCGGCTGCAAAGCCGCCATTGCCCGACAAAAGAGGAGAGCATATGTCCTGTCCGGAAAAGCACGAAAGCAAGCAGGAGAAGGTATGGCAGGGGGAAGGTCCTGCCGTGAAGATACCACGACACGAGCCCCATAAGGGACCAGATGACGAAAAAAATCATCGCGCCCATGTTGGCGGTGCGGAACTCCGGTATGCGACGCAATATCTCGGAAGATTCGGCCTGCGTCATGTGGCGGCAGAGAAGTTTCGGGTCGGCTCCCGGAAACTTATCCCGCACAGGCACGCTGTACTGGTCCGCACCGGAGGCCGCAAGTTCTACATGCGGCAGGGTAAACAAGCCGCGCGGCTCTCCCATATGCGTCTGCAACATGAGGCCGGAATCCGGCAGCAGTTCAAACCACTGGGGAGCGGAAATATCCAGAAGAGCAAGCTGCTCGGTCATACGCTGGAAGGTGCGGTATTCAAGCACTTCCTCACGGCGTATCACCCCTTCAAAACGGTAGACCTTTCCGGAGGAGATATCACGCCCGAGAGAGCGGCGCAGCCGGAAGTCATCTCGCGCCGAGAGAAGAGCTATAGGCCAGGAAAAGCACAAGCCGCCGATGGCGAGCAGCCAGAACACCATTTTGCCCGCCTCTCCTTTCGTCAAGCCAAAGAAAAGCATGCAAGCGAGGACCGCCAGCACAAATACCGGCAGACCGGCGGCCTTCAGCCACATCTTGCGGGAAACGCGGCCTGAAACATTTTTCACCCGCTCAAGTTCCGTGGTGGAAAGAACACGGCCCGAAACCATCGGCACGCCGAGACTCCAGCGCACAGTATCCTTTACCGGTTCAGGACCGGAAGTAAATAATTGTTCTGTCATAAGAGAACCGGCACACGGCGCCGTTCCTCCAAAGTTTAACAAATAACCGGCAGACAGGAGGAGACTGGGGAACAAAGAAAAGGCCGGGCTAATATGCCCGGCCTTTTAAGAGCATAAGATGTTTTCCACGGAGAGAAATACCGAATAACCTTCAGAAGCTCTAGTGCAATGGCAAGAGGAACGAATGGCGATATGATGCCACTTTCACCGTTTCCCGCAAACAGCATATGAACTATTCATGCGCATCCGACAAACCCGGTCTTGAATTGCAAACATACGGCAAGACATGGAGAGGAGGCGCGATTTTCATCATAACCGTTTGTCAGCGATAAACCGCGTTGAAGAAGGCGTCGGCTTCATGCTGGTCGCCGGGGAAATTCTGCGCTTCTACAATCTTCCCATCCTTTATTTTGAAGACGAGACACCAGCGCTGGTCTATTTTATGTCCTTTCGCCTCGCCCCAGCCGCGGTGCATATCCACCACGTAATTGTCATTGGCCTCAAGAAAATATGTTTCAGCCTTGAAGTTGCCCTTTTTCAGGGCCTCAAAGAAAACGACGACCTCGTCCACTCCATGATAGGTCTTGGCAAGAGGATGCCGGCCCGGTATGGTCCACTTGATATCCGGCGCGAAGATGTTCTTTTTAAGGAAGTCTATATCTCCGCGGCCATACGCCGCATAATAACGCTCTATCAATTCAACATTTGGATGCCTGCTCATTTTGACTGCCGCCTCCTTTTTGGCCTGCGGCTTTTCAGCCGAGATTACGTTTCCCGCGGAAACGCACAGCACCGCCGCCGCGCACAACACCGCCATGTTCAGGATTTTCATTCGTGAGCCTCCTTTAAATTTAACTTCCCCTGCCATAATACTCTAGCAAATGACCTGCCCCATGCCGTCTTGATGAAACGTCATTTTATGTGTCCGGCCCGGCAGGCCGGTCATGTCCAGAAAGCCGCTTTTTGGCTACAATGTAACAGCACGGTCTTATATATACATTAATCCTTAGTGGAGGAATAAATGGCGGATACGACACAGCCGGCCAAGTACAAGTGGTTTACGCTTGGCGACATAAACGGCTTTTTCGGCCTGATGTTCGACAACATCACGGTCATGGCATTCATGGCGGGAATACTGATTTTCGGCTTCGGCTTCCCCGCCGACATAGTGTACAAGAAGATGTTCCCCGGCACGGCGTTCGGCGTGCTGTTCGGCGACCTCGTGTACACCTGGATGGCCTTCCGCCTGGCCAAAAAGACAAACAACCCCAACGTCACCGCCATGCCGCTGGGACTGGACACCCCGTCCACCATCGGCATAACGCTGGCGGTGCTGGGCCCCGCGTTCGTCGCGCTGAAGGGCAAGGGGATGTCCCCGCAGGATGCCGCCATGATGACGTGGTACATCGGCATGGCCACGATGGTCATGATAGGCGTCGTAAAGCTTGTGTTCTCCTTCCTCGGCAACTGGGTGCAGAAAGCCGTGCCGCAGGCCGGCCTTCTGGGTTCGCTGGCCGGCATAGGCCTGGCCCTTATCGGCCTGATACCCCTGCTTGAAATATTCGGCCTCCCGCTGGTCGGCCTTGTTTCCCTGGGACTGGTGCTTTACACGCTGGTGGCCAGAATACGCCTGCCGCACAACTTCCCCGGCATGCTCGGCGCCGTGGTCGCCGGAACCGGACTTTACTACCTGCTCGGCTCGATGGGCATAGCGGTCGGCGCGCATCCCGCGCCCGCGGTGCAGCCCTGGCAGCCCGGCTTCGCCCTGCCCGCCCCCACTCTCGACTTCATGAAAGGCATCGGCGAGGCGCTCAAGTTCCTGCCCATAGCGATACCCTTCGCCATACTGACGGTGGTGGGCGGCATCAACGTGACGGAAAGCGCGCGCGTGGCGGGGGACGACTACAATACCCGCGACATCCTTCTCACCGAAGCGGTGGCGACGCTGCTGGCTGGCATCTGCGGCGGCGTGGCCCAGTCCACACCCTACATCGGCCAGCCCGCCTACAAGCACATGGGCAGCCGCGCCGGCTACACCATACTGACCGGTCTGTTCATCGGCCTCGGCGGCATACTCGGCTACATCGGCTTCTTCGTGGAGCTGATACCCTGCGCCGTGGTGGCCCCTATACTCATATTCGTCGCGCTCGACATCATGAGCCAGGCCTTCCTGGCCTGTCCCGCGCACCACGCGCCGGCTGTGGCCTTCGCCTACCTGCCCACCGTCGCCCGCATGCTCCAGATAAAGCTCAGCGGCATGATAGACCCCGCCGTGTTCACCACGCTCATGACGAAAGCCGCCTCCGACGGCAAATCACTGCCGGAGATGCTTGTCATCGTGGCGCTGGGCAACGGCTTCATCGTCACCGCCATGCTCTGGGGCGCGGCCATCGCGGAGATGATAGACCGCCGTCTCAAAAAGGCCTCGCTCTACCTGTTCCTGCTGGCGGCGTTCTCGTTCTTCGGCATCATACATTCCTGCATGCCCGACGGGAACATGTACCTGCCCTGGAAGCTTGAAGGCATACTCCAGCAGGTCCCCTACCAGTTCGCGCTCGGCTACCTCGTGCTGGCCCTGATGATGTACGGCTTCTCCTTCACCAAGGGCAGCAAAGAGCCCATGTCGGCGGAACACTAGCATGAACGCGCAACAGCTTACCAGCATTTTGGGCATTGCCGTAATACTCGGCCTTGCGGGACTGCTTTCCCGCAACCGCAAGGCCATAAACTGGAAGACGATGGCGTGGGGCTGCGGACTGCAGATACTGTTCGCGCTCGTCATGCTCAAGACGGCCTTCGGCGTCCGGTTCTTCAAGGTGGCGAGCGACGTGGCCACCGGCCTGCTTAACTTCCAGACCGAGGGCGCGAAGTTCGTCTTCGGCGGACTGGGCATACCGGCCGGACAGACGGGGAGCCTGGGCTTCTTCTTCGCCTTCCAGGTGCTGACCACAATCATATTCCTGGCGGCGCTGGTGTCGCTCCTGTACTATCTGGGCATAATGCAGAAGGTGGTCATAGTCTTCGCGAAAGTTATGGCGTGGACATGCAAGACCTCCGGCGCAGAAACGCTCAGCGTGTCCGCCAGCACCTTCGTGGGCCAGACGGAAGCCCCTCTCATGGTGCGGCCTTACGTTGAGAAAATGACGGAGTCGGAACTGTTCTGCATAATGACAAGCGGCATGGCGCACATCTCCTGCGGCCTTGCGGTGACTTATGCAATGATGCTGAGCCCGTTCATCCCCAACGCGGCGGGTCACCTGATGGCGGCCTGCCTCATGGCGGGACCGGCCACGCTAATCATCGCCAAGCTGATAATCCCCGAAACCGGCAGGCCGGAAACGATGGGCATCTTCAAGATGGAGAAGGATACCTCCGCCTCCAACGCGATAGAAGCTGCCGCCAACGGCACCACCACGGGTCTTCAGCTGGCCCTGAACGTGGGCGCAATGCTCGTCTCCTTCATGGCCCTGCTTGCCATGTGCAACTGGGGCGTGCATTACGTAAGCGGCTGGCTTGGCCGCCCTGACGTGGGACTTGAGCAGATATTCGGCTGGATACTGTACCCCATAGCGTGGCTTATCGGCACGCCGCTGCAGGACTGCGCGACAGTGGGCCAGCTTATCGGCATGAAGACAGTGCTTAATGAGTTCGTCGGCTACGCGAACATGACGACAATGATGACGGCCAACGCCTCCGTCATGTCGCCAAGGGCGGCCCTGCTGGCGCTTTACGCGCTGAGCGGCTTCGCCAACATCCTGTCCATAGCCATACAGATAGGCGGCCTGAGCGTGATGGCCCCCTCCCGGCGGTCCGACCTTGCCCGGCTGGGCCCATGGGCGCTGCTTGCCGGCTCGCTGGCCAGCTTCCTTACAGCGGCCATAGTCGGCCTGATGATACCGTAAGAGCAGATATAAACAAAAGGGCCGGCGGATTTATCATCCGCCGGCCCTTTTTCTTTCAACAAACAGTGTTGTTATTCGCCGCCGAAGTAGACGCGCAGGGCGATATCGCCGCGCAGGCCGTTGTAGTCGATGGCGTAATTGTCGGAGCCGGCAGGCTGGCTGGTTGCCGCCCCAATAACATTGCCGACAGCGCGGGGCAGAGAATAAAGCTGCTAGTCCTGCCCGTTGTACGAACCCTTGAGGCTGTCGAACTTGGCTCCGAACAGGAAGCCGAGGTTGATGCCCAGGGACACGTTCTTGCTCAGATACCATTCCGCGCCGGCGTCCACATGCGGGACCACCTTGTTCTGAGTCAGGTCCATATCTACGCCAGTGGAATCCTTGATATTGACCTTGGCGCGCATCCAGTCCGCGCCGCCGCCGAGGCGGACGGCAATGTTGTCCGCAACGTTGCGCTTCCAGTATATGGTAACGGGAACAGCGATGGCGGTGTTCTCGAAGTTCTTGTAACTGGAGGCGAGGTCATTCTGGTCAAGCGTGACCTTACCGACCTTGGTTATGCCGACGGAAACGCCAAGCTTGTCGGTTCCCTTGGTTTCGTAAAACGCCTCAAGCCCGCCGTACAGCGGAGCGGACTCCAGCGTGCCGGAATAATTGATGCCCCGGGACACGTTGTAGTCCAGCTCGCCCTGAAGCTGCTTCTTGTCATAGGACATGACGCCGCCCTTCGCGCCAAGGCCCCACTCCGCGGCCGCGTAACCGGCGCAGACGGACAGCAAACAACAAACTGCAACGACTTTCTTTATCATGTAGTCTCTCCCTCCCGTTTTGGGTTGAATAATTTCAGTATATCACTTATAGCCTGGTATCGGCCAAGTCCCATAAGGGTCAGCCCAGCAGGCGGAACGTCATCGGCTCAAGCCGGGCCCAAACAGGCCGCAGCACGGCCACGGCCGCCGCGCTTACGCAAAGCGACTGCAGCACCGCGCACACCACTCCGCGTTTCCGCTGGGGACGGGGCGCAAGTAATTGGCTGAACACAAAAGCCAGCCGCTCGAGCATATCGTCCTTCTGCTGGGAAAGAAGATGGGGGTCTTCCACCACTGTTTCCACGAAAGTCTTGAGGGTGCTGACAAGAAGCGGGTCCCCGGCGTTCTTGACCTGCTCCATTGATATGTCCAGCGCGTGAAGGTTTGATATGTTGACGGTGCAGATGGAAGCGGTATCCGCCTCTATGTTGCAGAACAGCCCGTGCATTGGCACAAGACCGGGAGAGGAGTCTTCGCGCCCGTTGATGCCGGCCAGCACGGCAAGCTGGTTTTCCCTGCCTATGCCGAGGTTGGCGAGCATCTGGCTGCGATGGTACATTATCACCTGAATCTTGTAATAGCAGTCTATGCACAGCAGCAGGCCCTTGGAAGGGTCGGTGAAAACGGCGGGTTTGCCGCACTGCTGGCACTCCTGCGGAACCGCCTGTATCTGGTGATTGTCCTGAACGGCAGGCTGCTTCTCCGGTTTCTTCTCCTGTTCTTCTTGCATAAACTCTCCGTGACAGAAGCCGCGGTAACGCCGATGCGCGCCCCTCGCGGCAGCTTGACAGGTATGCTGTCCGCCGGCCCGGGCTGCTGCACGAGGGCCGGAAGCGTCCGTGCCGGAATACCGCGCGGCGCGGATTTTCAGGAATGGTTGAACAGACAGGGACTTATGCGAGCCTTGGAGGCCCCCGGATTGCGGTCCGCGGAACAATGTCCGCCGGACGCCGCTTGAGTTGTGTTTTCTATCCCTTTGGATATAACGCGCATGCCTGCCGGTTTATTGCATGCGGCTTTGAGTGCCGTTTTTTATTACTGTATAATTTGGGCATGGGGCACCGTCGCCGCCCGGTGGGGAAGGCGACAAGTCTCGCCTTTAGAAAAGGGGATTTAATGAAAACCAGGCATCCGCGCCTCATGCGCGGAACAGGAATACTGCTGCTCATGACCGCGGCGCTGCTGCCGTGCGGCTTCGCATGGAGCGAAACCATAGATATCGACGCCTCAGCCGGAGAATACGCCATAACTTCAGGCGTTAACGGCGACAAGGTGGCGATGCCGGGATACCCGAACTCCGGCGCGCCCGGCGCCCCGGCGCTGCCGGCCAGAATCTACGAAGCGGCACTTCCGCCCGACACCGACATGGCTTCGGTAAAAGTTACGGTGTCCGACCTGGTTGAGGAAGAGCTTTCCGGCGCATACAGAATCCGCCCCCTGCCCCCGGCGATGACAAATCCGGGCGGAAAGCAGACGGTATCATGGGGAACAGCCAGGGACATAAAGGACGGGAAGGACCAGTCCATTTACCTGTCAAACGCGGTTTACCCCGCGAAGGCCGCGTCGCTGGAATCGACCTCGCAAATGAGGAAATGGAAGTTCGCCCGTGTTTCCTTCCGCCCGCTAAGGTATAACCCCGTCACTGGAAAACTCTACCTTGTAAGGCATGCCGCAATTCACATCTCCGCGCCAGCCGGAAGCAGGACCGCCCTCACGGCGGCGGAAAGAAGCCGCGCGGACGCGCTCTCATCCGACACGGCGATGGACAAAAACGCCGAAGGACGCTTCATAAACTTTCAGCAAGGCAGTTCATGGTACGCACAGGCGGCGCAGGGCGTAAAATCGGCCCGGGCTGCCACCTACGACTACGCCATCATAACCACCAACGCCATTCAGACAGCAAGCACGAAACTTCCGTCTTTCATTTCCCAGCTTACAGGGCTTGGATACAAGCCACTGGTCGTCACAGAAACGGACTACGGCGGTCTTACCGGGCAGTCGCCCAACGGCACGGCGGAAAAAATAAGAAAATGGCTTATAGACAACTACGCCGCCATGGGCATCAAATACGTCCTGCTCATAGGGGACCCCACTCCCGTCACGGGCGATATTCCCATGAAGATGTGCTGGCCAAGATATGACGAAACCACATACAGGGAATCCCCCACCGACGCCTTTTATGCGGACCTGACCGGCAACTGGGACCTGAATGGGAACGGCATATTCGGCGAGTACAATGGCGACAGGGGCACTGGCGGAGTGGACTTCACCCCGGAACTTTACGTGGGCCGCATACCGGTGTACAGCGCGGACTACACGACATTGGACGCCATACTCCAGAAAATAATCACGTACAAGAACGTGTCGGGAGAACCTGCCTGGAGGAAGAAAGCCCTGTTGCCCATGGCCATAAGCAACTATGCAAATGAAGACGGCGGCGGCGACGGCCGCAGCGACGGCCTTGACCTACCCAAATACGCGGTCGAGGATTTCCTGCAGCCGCGAGGGTTTTCACATTTCGTCATGTATGAAAAGCAGGGGCTTCTGCCCGTGCCCGGCACCGCTCCCTATGACAATGACGCCCATACCGGCGTCACCGAAACAAACTTGCTTAATGAATGGAACAACGGCTACGGCGTCGTACTGTGGTGGGGCCACGGCAGCAATACCGGTGTCTACCGGAAATACTGGTCCGTGGACAGCCTCGGCAACGGCGTTCCCCAGTCGGCGGACATGCTGTGGCCGGCCATGTTTACCAGCACGGATGCCGGATTGCTTAACGACACCTATCCATCCCTCGTTTTCCAGATTTCCTGTGAGAACGGACACCCGGAGGACTCCTCAAACCTTGGCTACGCGCTTCTGAAAAACGGGGCGATAGCCACTGTCGCGGCGTCGCGCGTTTCATGGTATGAACCGGGCGTATGGGACCCCAGCTTCGCCTCCGGCGGCGACAACGCCAGCACGGGCTACCTGTATTTCTCTGAACTTCTCAGCACGACCACCAAGACAACCGCGGGCATGGCCAACTCGTCCATCAAGAGCACCTCGCTGGGCAACGGCTTCGGCGCGCCGTCATGGATGAACAAAATGGACTTCAACCTTTACGGCGACCCGTCCACCACCATGTTCTCCGGGGTTACCTCGGCGCTGTCGCCCGTGATGGATTCCGTCAGCTACGGAAGCATGAGAGCCTCATGGAAAGCGGTATCCGGCGCCAGCTACGTGGTGGTGCTGTCCACCAGCCCGCAGTTTACGACTGCGGTAAGCGGCTCCAGCCGTACGATAAGCGGCAACACGGCCTCCTTCTCCGGGCTGGACCCGCTGACGACATACTGGTTCGAGGTGAAGCTTTCCACCGAAAGCGACTCCGCGTTCTACTTCAACCGCATTTCCGCCGCCACCACCGACAGCACCAGAGCGGAGGAAGCGCGGGCCTACCCGATACCGTGGCTTAGAGGCTCCGGCGGCAAATTCGATTCCGCGACCGTGGCCGGCTGCGGGACCGGCCTGATATTCGACACCCTTGGGCCGGAAGCGGCGATAAGGATTTACAACATCCAGGGCGACAAGGTGCGGGAGCTGTCGGTCGGACCTTCGGATAAAGGCTGCACGGCGTGGGACGGCAGGAACGGCGCCGGACGCGAAGTGGCCAGCGGGATTTACCTGGCATTCATAGAAAGCGCGGGCACGTCCAGAACCATAAAACTGGTGGTGGAGAGGTGATTATGAAAAACATTCTTCACTCAACAGCGCTTTTATCAGCCATAGTCGCCTGCGCCGCTTCGGCGCGGGCGTCCGATTCCGTCGGCACCACCGGAGCCCAGTTCCTTGAACTGCCGGTCAACGCGAGGGCCATAGCAATGGGCTCGGCCTATTCGGCTGTCGCGGACGACGCTTCCGCCATGCACTACAACCCGGCCGCGCTCTCTCTCGTCAAAGGCAACGATGTGGTACTGATGCACGCGCTCTACTTCCAGAGCATGAAATACAGCTACGGCGCGGCCGCCGCAAGGCGCGGCGAATGGGCCTTCGGCCTTCAGGCGCAGCACCTTTCCGCCGGGAGCGTGGACGAAATAGACAACACGGGCGCGCTGACAGGGGATTCCTTCTCCCCGCGCGACATAGCCGTGGGCGCGGCGGCCAGCCGCGAATTCGGAAAGCTGTCCGTGGGCGCCGGGGCGAAATACATTTCCTCTAAGCTGTACGACACCGCGTCGGCCTTCGCGCTGGACGCCGGTTCACTGTACAGGATGGGGAAATTTTCGTTCGCCCTCTCGGTCGCCAACGTCGGAAGGGGAATGAAGTTCCTTTCCGAACGCGACACCCTGCCCATAACGGTCCGAGGCGGAGCGGGCTATTCCGGGGAAAGCTTCACCCTGTCAGCGGATGTCGCGGCGCCAAAGGGCGCGGACCCGTATCTGGCGGCCGGCGGAGAATACAGGTGCGAGCGTTCAGAGGAGCTTGGGGTCGGGCTGGCGTTGCGGGCAGGATATAACTCGCGAACCACCGGCAGCAAGCTGGGCGGTTTGACAGGGTTCAACGCCGGGGGCGGAATCATGATGGACAGCTTCAACTTCGACTACGCCTGGTCTCCCTTCGGGGACCTGGGCTCCGCCCATTACTTCTCCCTTCACATCAAGTGGGGCGGAAGAGGATAGCGGTCCACATCATAATTGCCAATACAGGGAAGGCCCCCTATTAAGGGGGCCTTTTCCATATCAGGGAAAGACCCTCCGCATAAAAGCTAGAATCTAGCCATGCAAGACCTTACGGAAGGTAATGAAGCGAAGTTGATACTCGCCTTCACCATACCGATGTTCATCGGAAACGTTTTTCAGCAGTCCTATAACATCATAGACAGCATAATCGTAGGAAAAGTTTTAGGGAAAAACGCCCTGGCGGCGGTGGGAGCGAGCTTTCCCATCCTCTTTTTTCTGCTCGCGCTCATAATGGGCGTGACGATGGGCTTTTCCATCATGATTTCGCAGTTCTACGGCGCGAAGAGGATGGACCAGGTGCGCCGCACCATAGACACCACATACGTCTTTCTGTTCGCGTCCTCGCTGGTCTGCAGCGTCGCGGGCATACTGCTGTCCGGGCCGATACTGGAACTGCTTAAAACCCCGCAGGAAATAATGCCGCAGGCCATCACCTTCATGAGGATACTGTTCGCGGGAGTGTTCTTCATGTTCGGGTTCAACTCGGCCAGCGCCATACTGCGCGGACTGGGCGACTCCAAAACGCCGCTGTATTTCCTCATATTCGCGACGGTTTTGAACATCGCGCTGGTCCTGCTGTTCGTCCTTAAATTCCGCTGGGGCATAGCAGGCTCGGCCTGGGCCACCGCCATAGCCACGGCGGTCTCGTTCATCATGTGCGTGGCGTACCTTAACAAAACGCACCGTGTGCTGACCTTCCGCCTGCGCGGCATGACCTTCGACTGGGATATCTTCAAAAAAAGCGTGATGATAGGCCTGCCCTCAGGCATACAGCAGATGTCCATCGCCATGGGCATGATGGCCCTGACGCGCATAGTAAACGGCTTCGGCACGGACGCCATAGCGGCCTTCACGGCGGCGGGCCGCATAGACGCCTTCGCCGTCATGCCCGCGATGAACCTGGGCATGGCGGTATCCTCCTTCACGGGCCAGAACATCGGCGCTGGGAAAATGGAGCGCGTGTCGCGCGGGCTGTGGGCCGCGCTGAAGATATCGGCCTACATCTCCCTGGCCACCGCCGCGCTGGTCATGCTGTTCGGCAGGCGGCTCATAGGACTTTTCAGCACCGACCCGGGCGTCATCGCCATCGGCACGCACTATCTGCTCATAGTGGGCAGCTTCTATATCATCTTCTCGACCATGTCCACGATAAGCGGCGTCATGCGCGGAGCGGGGGACACCATCATCCCCATGTTCTTCAGCATATTCTCCCTGTGGCTGGTCCGCATACCGCTGGCGGCGTGGCTTTCCAGTCATCTGGGCACCGATGGAATCTGGTGGGCCATGCCCGTGGCCTGGCTGATAGGACTGATACTTTACGTGGTATATTACCGCATGGGCAGGTGGAAAAACAAATCGCTCATAGGCCCCAAGCCAAAACCAGCCGAACTGCCTCCCGAAGAGGAGGAAGCGGAATGGAACGTGTCGAATTTCTGAGGCGGGGGGAAGTCTCCGTTCCGCAAGCCGGAGGCACTATAAAGATATGAGGAAAACGAACAGCCGCACAGGATATTTCAAGGATTATTACAAAATACTCGGCCTGTCTCCGGACGCTGATGATATCGCCGTAAGAGACAGGTGCGACCTGCTGGAAGCCCTCTGCGACCCGAATCTTCCTCCCGGGGAGCGCGCGGCCAGCCCCATAGGGCTGGCGGACGACGTGGCTCGCGCACGCAAGACCCTCCTTGACCCGGCGGCGAGATTCTCGTACAACAAGCATTATGTCGCCGACAGACCCGACGTGGAATATGACCTTTACGGGAAACCGCTGGTGGAACCGCTGGAGTACAGCGACGAGGATATCGTGGCCCACTACCGCCGCCCGGGATATTCAGTCAGTTTCGGCGTCAAACGCCATATGCTTGTCACCGCCGGGACAATAATTTTCATGCTGATAGCGGCGCTGCTTCTGATACGTTTCGCCGTCAGCAGGCTTATCCAGTCTCCTTATTAACAGCCGTCATGAGCAAAAATATCGCGCGCGAAATACATATACACGGCAAGGCGTGGCAGTCCATGCACGGCGGATATTTTTCCGACCCCGAAACAGCGAAGACGTTCATCGAGGAATTGAGCTCCGCCGCGCTGAAAACCATGCCAAAAACCGTGGCGGATCTGGGCGGCGGGACCGGCTTCATCCTGTCCGCCCTGAGCAGGAAAAAAGCGTTTCGCGGCGTCAGGCTGGTCAACGTGGATGTCTCAAAAAAGCAGCTCGAGCAAAGCTGCGGCCCCGGGCTTGAATGCCTGGCCTGTCCGGCGGAAGAACTGACAAGGGACAAACTTCTCCCGCCGGGAGAGAAGGGCCCGCTGATGCTGGCCATGCGCTCGCTGCTGCACTATTTCGGCGGCAAGCGGGAACAGGAGGCTTTTCTGAAGAAGGCCAGAAGCCTTGTACGGCGCGGGGAATATTTTGTTCACCAAAGCGCGTGTTTCAACCGGGAGGAGGACGCGGCACTGATGAACAAGGCATACCGCCTCATGAGCGTGAGTAAAACATATCTGACTGTTGACGGTCTTGCCGCCATGCTCGGGGACTACGGCTGGAAAGTGGAAAAAACCATCCCGGCTCCGGCGCTTGATTTCACCTCCGCCGAAATGGTCCGCCGCTACGGACTTTCCCCGCGCGATATAACCGTCATACGAGCTTCCGCAGTTGATGACGGGAGCGTCTTGCGCACACGGACTGGCTTTGCCGGCAGGCTTGAGTATTCAATATTCGTATGCCGCGCTGCCTGAAGCCAAACTCCGCGATTTTCCCACCACCGAAATACCGGCCATGACAAACCTCCTCATAGCATCAACAATCTGGGCCCTCTCCTTCGGGATAATAAAGTACTTCCTGACGGACCTGCCTCCGCTGTTCGTCTCCGCCGCGCGGCTTCTTACTACATTCCTTATCTTCGCTCCATTCCTGACAATCAGGAAGCTGCACAAAAGCGACGCGGCCGCGCTGGCCCTCACAGGCGCGGTGCAATACGGGCTTATGTACATTTTCTACATCTCTTCCTTCCGCTATCTGCTGGCCGCGCAGGTGGCGCTGTTTACCGTATTCACGCCCCTTTATGTCGTACTTCTGGACAGCCATGCCGAAGGCAAATACAACGGACGTTTCTTTCTGTCCGCGCTTCTGGCTGTTTGCGGAACAATAGCCGTCATGCGTTTTTCAGGAGGCGACCTGCGCGGTTTTATTCTGGTCCAGCTTTCCAACATCTGCTTCGCCTGGGGACAGCTGCGCTACCGGACTATCGCGTCCGGCCTGCCCTCCTGCGGAGATACCACCCTCTTCGCCTGGGTATCCGCCGGCGCATGCGCCGCGGCAATGCTCCCCGCGCTGGCGGGCAGTATTCCACACTTCACGGCCCGGCAGGCGCTCTGGCTGCTCTACTTGGGAGCGGTTCCTTCCGGACTTTGTTTTTTCCTATGGGCAAAAGGCTCCAAAACGGTAAACGCGGGCACGCTGGCCGCCTTGAACAATCTGAAGATACCCCTTGGTGCGGCTGCGGCCGTAATGCTGTTCGGCGAAAGGCCGGGCTGGGCACGCTTTACGCTGGCCATAACGGCCATAGCGGCCGCGACACTGCTCTCTGGCAGAAATAACGGAAATAAAGCCTGAGAATTCGTGCGGACGCGCTTATTTGCTATAAATTATTGCGACGGGAAAACACCATGACCAACAAGGACATTGAAGATATTGCCGAGAAAACGATAGCGGCCCTGCCGGAGTACTTCCGCGGGAAAATGGACAACGTGGTGATACTGGTGCAGGATAAGCCCACCCCGTCCCAGATACGCAGGATGGGGAAAACGCTGCTCGGCCTTTACGAAGGCATACCGCTTGCTGAACGCGGCACGGGCTACGCCGGAGCCATGCCGGACAAGATAATCCTGTTCAGGCTCAACATAGAAAGCGAATGCAACGACGAAAGCGAAGTGCCGGACATGGTCGCGCACACACTGCTGCACGAGCTGGCCCACCACTTCGGCATCAGCGACGAGGAACTTCTCCGGTCCGGCAATTACTGAAAATCAGTCCGGCAGTCCGGTTCACGCCGGGTAGATTATGACGTAGAAGCACTTCCCGCCGGACAGGCAGCGCGCCGCCTTGTGCAAAACCTTCTTCCCGGGCCTGTCCAGCAACTCCGCCTGCGACGCCATTCCGCTTTCCGCGACGGTTTCGCCGGCGAACACCGGACGAGACAGATAAATTCCCAGCGCCGCCCTGTGCCTGTAGCGGATAATAAATCCATAAGTTCCCTTCCCCACAACCGAAGAAGACAGCACTTCCAGCCCTTCCACGCAGGACATTTCCTCAGCTACGGCCAGCATTGCGCCGGCGGCCTGCCTCCGGCTCCGGTAAAGTTTGAGGCTCGCGTATTTCCTTGCCGATGAAACAGAGGATTCCCCGCCTTCCTCCCTTCGCATTCCCTGACCGCCTTTCCCTCCGAAAGACTGACCGCTCCCCCGCTGTCCGCCGCTTCCGGACATACCGGCGCTCATGCCGCCGGGGAAAGACGTTCCCTGCCCTGCCCCGCTTCCGGCATGACCGCCGGGAAGTCCCCCACCCCTGCCCCCTCCTGCCGCAGACGGCGCACCGCCATTTCCCATGCCGCCACCGCCCGACCGACCGCCTCCGGCATTTCCGCCGGGAGAACCGCCGCCTCCACTTCCGAAACTTACACGCCCGCCGCTTCCCCCAATACCGGAGGGAAGGGAAACAAGCTTGAGCTTTTTCTTGACCGGCGTCACGGTTTCCGTATCAGCCGGATAACCGTCACCGGCTGGGTAGTCCGCCACGGGCAAAACCGTTGAGGAGGAAACAGACGCGACGCTCCCGCTTCCGGCATACACATCCGCCGCGCCACAGGAACGACAGGTAACACAGAAAAAGCCAAAAAACAATACCAGACACGAACCACGAATCATAAGCGGGCCTCATTATTGAAACGGGGCTCGCGGCGTTAAAATTGCAGTCTCGCGGAATTGCGCGGAAGAAAGAGGAGCGGATTAATGGCGGGGGAGATAGGCAATCATGTAGGTAAAATGTCCATCAGGCATCCGGCGCACGCCAGCGGCCCTGACAGAAGCGCCGCCGGTTTCAAGAAATTTGCGCTGAAGCGACAGCCCATTCGAGGCCGCCGCCGCGTCAGCCAGAGGAAGCGCGGGGAAGTAAAAACGAAGCTCTTCCGGATAGCGGTAGTTGAGCGTGAAACCGAATCCGGCGCCGCGGCGTCCTGTTACGGATGAGGAGAGTATTTCCATTTTTTTGAGGCCCGACAGCTTTTCCACGGCCAGCGACATGGCCTCCCGCGCGGAGTCCTCGTCGCCATATGAACGGAGCGAGGAGAAAATCCATGCCGCGCCCGCGCCATGCGCCAGATTATTGGCAAGACCCTTAACATCTTTCCACGGGCACGGAGCGTGTTCCCGGGCGCGATTGTCCCGGGCATTGCCGGCAAGAACCCCGGCCACGCCCTCAGTGGTTCCCCCTGATTTTCTGCCCACAGGGGACGGAGGACGAAGAAGAGACTTCCGCTCATGGATTACGGACTGGCTGGCTTTTTCCTGGGGATTGCCGCCCACGGGCAAAAGAATAACTCTGGCGGCAGCGGAAGATGATTCGACCGCTGGAGTGTCCTGTGCGGCCGTGAACACCGAGCAGACTGGCAAGCAGGCAAGGGCAAAAGCCCAAACAGGTATTTTCCTCATGGTCTCCCCCGCTGACAGTATACCACAACCGCCGCTCCAGACTGCTACAATTACCTTATGGCCGTGAAAAGATTCCGCAGAGTGTTTATAGAGATAACGAACAGGTGCAATCTCTCCTGCGAATTCTGCGCGCCGTCAAAACGCCCGGCACATTTTATGACCGCTGAGGAATTCCATTCTCTGGCGAAACAGGTGGCGGAGCTTGCCGGCATGGCCTCGCTTCATGTGCTTGGAGAACCGTTCATGCACCCCGAACTTCCGGCGATACTATCCGTCTGCTCGGCCCTTTCCCTGCCAATCAATCTCGTAACAAACGGAACCCTGGCGAAAAAATTCGGACACAGTCTCTATAACGAACCGTGCCTGAGGCAGCTGTCCGTTTCCCTGCACGCACTTGCCTGCCTTACGCCGGAGAATAGAGAGGCGGCTCTGTCCTCCCTTATCGGCCTCGCGCGCGCGAAGCGAAGGGACCTCATCATATCCTTTCGTCTGCGGGGGAACAGGGGAGAGCCGTTCCGTGAACATATCGCGCGGGAATTCTTCCGCGCCTTTGGCGTGGAAAAGGCGCAGGCCGGACTTCACGGCGGAATAGAAATGGCCGACAATGTCTTCTTTCAGGAAGGTGAATTTTTCTCCTGGCCCGGCACAGGTTCCGCTTCCGGGAGGAAATCCTGCCTCGGGTTAAGACATCATTTCGGCATACTCTGCACCGGGGAAGTCATCCCCTGCTGCGTGGCGCACGACGGAGTGCTTGCGCTAGGCAACGCATTCCGCGAACCGCTGTCCGCCATCCTCTCCGGCGCGAAAGCGCAGGAACTGCGCAAAAAACTTTCCGGACGGGCGGCCATGCCAGCATACTGCGCGGGCTGCGGCTTTCACGCGCCGGAAAGCGGCGCAATATGATAACTTCTATACGTATGGGAAAGAAAACCCTATTCATTCTGGCCAACGCCGCGCTGCTCGTCTTCATAGCGGGCAGGGGATACGTCATCAACGCGGACAGCTACGAATACATAAACCATTTCATTTACAGGTCGCCGCTATATCCGCTGTTTCTGTCCGCCCTCGGCTCGCTGTTCGGGCAGAACTTCCTTCTCGCCGCGGCGGTTATACAAACAGCGGCGATACAGGCCTCAGCCGCTTTTTTTGCCAATGTCATGCGGCAACTTCTGGACCTGGGGGAAAAGGGATTTCTCATCCTCTTCGCGGCCTGCCTGCTCCCGCTGTTCGACGTATTCGCTAAAATAGGCGGAGCCGGCAACGCCATAATGGCGGAAGGCCTGTCCTACGCGCTGCTGCTGTGCGCTCTGGCAACTCTTGCCAAAGCGGCCTTTTCGCGCGACGCCAAACACGCGGCCATGTTCGCGGCGCTGGCGGTAGCCTCGACATGGCTGAGACCCCAGTTCGCATTCCTGTATCCGGCGGCCATAGGTCTCGCCCTGCTGAAGCCGGAAAAGCACGGCCAGCTGAAAAAAATTGCCGTGACCGCTGCGGTCATGGCCTCGCTGACGCTCTTCGGCAATTACGCGCAAAAAGCGTTTCAAAAAGCGAAGAACGGATATTTCGCCAAGCCTTCAGTGACAGCCCAGCACATGGCGGGCAAGATGCTTTATTTTTCGGATGAGAAGGAAATAGCGGCGCTGGACCTGCCCGTGGAGGACAGAGCCGCCGCCATTCTGGTCTGGCGGGAGATGGACCGGAAGAAACTGCTGGCCCGGCACCACCCGGCGGACAGGCCGGCCATATCGGTATCCGCGCCCCTTAACGACATCTGTTGGGGAACGCTGGCGAGGATATACCGCCAGACGCGCTGCGCGGACTGCCCTCCGGCGCGGGAGTATATGGGCCTGAGCGCATTTTCGGCCCGACTGGGCAGGAAACTTCTCCCCCTGCACGGGAAAACCTATGTCGGCCTTTCCGGGCGGGAAATGCTGAGGCGTTTCGATTTCATGACGCTGCTGTTCTGCGGGGCTTTCGCGCTATCTGTTTTCGTGCTTAAGGAAAAGTCGCTCATCATCATTTTTACCCTGGCGGCAACCGCCCTGGCGGCGAATTGCTTCGCCGTCGAATACTTCGCGGCGGCGGCGCCGCGCCTGTACCTTTATTCGGACATGACCGAACTGCTCCTATCGCTTACGGCGCTTCTTGCGCTGGCCCGCTCGCGCGGCCTGTTAAACTCGGTCAACCCATCCGCCACAAAATAAAGACCGCCCCTCCGGCGGGGCGGTCTTCCGCAAAAAACTTTCCGGCTTCAGCGGTAACGCCCGGTAATAGAAGCCTGTCCCACTATATGCCCCTTCACCGCGGCATTGAATGCGCCAAGCCCAGCCTTTTCCGGCAGCGACAGCATTGTGTCCAGCGCATAAACCGTGACGACATAGCGGTGCGTTCCGGAAGGAGGGCAGGGAGGATAATAACCTTTCACTCCGCCAGAATTATACCCCTCCACGGCCCCTTCGGACAGTTCATGCCGGCCAATCACGGAAACGTTCGGAGAGATGTTCCACGCCAGCCAGTGCACCCAATTTCCGGACGGAGCGTCAGGGTCCACTATCGAAAAAGCGAGCGACTTGGCGGAAGACGGCACACCGGCCACGAACAGCGGAAGGACCTTTTTCTCTCCATCGCAGGTAAAGGCCGCCGGAAGCTTGCTCCCGTCCGCGAAAGAGGAGGTCACAGACATCCTGGCTCCGGCTCCACCCGGCGCATCCGTCAAACGGACCACGGAACCTACCTCGAAAACAGTCTCCTTTGCCAATGATGCGTCCTTTTCCTGGGAGCGGTAGACCAGCAGAAGTCCGGTCAGGAAATGTTTCCTTGGATTCGTCGGCATGGGCAGGTCCCGCCAGTTGGGAAATATCATGGGTTCCTTCGGGACGCGTATGGTCACCTTGGGAGAGACATCCCGGTAATAGTAATACTTGTCCGGCTGCGGACCGTCAATAACCTTCAGTATCCGGTTATAATGGGCTACAAGGGCCTTATGAAAATCCAACACGCCCTGCACGCTCTGACGGGCGATTTCATCTTCAGTGACGCCGTTTCCCAGCTTGTCCGGCGTGAGATAAAGGGAAAAGAACAGCGTGTTCTTTATGAAACCGACGGCGTACCCCTGTCCGCGCGCCACAGAAAATTCCGGAAAAGGCTCGCTCGGCGAGAATTTCCTGTCCGCAAGGTCAATATGCCCGTATTTCACGGCGAGATTCTTATTCTGCGAGGCGTAAGCCAGCATATCGCCGCCCCCGGGCATGGAATCCATGTGATAATTCCGCAGCACCAGCAGGGACATGGCCCGCGCGTCCAGTTGCAGCGGGAAATTGAAAAGTTTAAGGTAAAGCTTGTACTTGTCCGGAGCAGGCCTGTCCGGCAGAGTGAAGCCCAGAGATTTAATTCCCGCCAGATTTATGTTGTCTATGTCCGGCATGGAATCCGACGTGAGGCCAAGCGGCGCTACAGTCTCCGTCTTGCCGCCGGGAGTATTTTTCCCGTCCGGTACATAAGCGAACTGAAAACGCGCCGGCGCGTCCACGCGCCAGCCGGCGGACGCGATGCCGCAGGATAAGAGCGCAAATGCCGCCGCCATGAGAGCCGTAATTCTATTCATCCGTAAACCTCCGTGAAACAAATCGTAAATTTATTTTTTCCAAGCGGCGAATTCAATCCCCTCGCCCCAGTTGAGTCCGCTCAGGCCGAGCCAGACCCCGGCGCATATTTCCAGCGCCCTGTAATGTAGGGAGAGGGCAGACCTGTCCAGACCGGTCCGCAGAACTTCAAAACCGCATTTCTCCAGCATGGCGCGGAGGACGGATTCCGTAAAATGATAAAGATGGACTTCCCTTTCCCCCGGCTCGTAATAGCGGAGTAATCGCCCCCTCGCAAGCGGATACATGGCGCGGAGCAGTCTATTGGAGGCGTTTGGCAAAGCCCCGACAAACATTCCTCCGGGACGGAGAAGCGAAAATACACGCTCCATGTTCGAGCGCGGGCTGTGCGTATGCTCCAGCACATGCCACATCGTCACGACGTCGAAACGTTCCTGCCCGAAATCCACGGAAAGCAGATCCCCGCGCCGCACCTCTATACCCGCTTCGGCGACGTGCCCTGCCGCCCAGCCGGAAAGCTCGGTCCCGCGCACATCCCAGCCCGCTGACCTGGCCATTTTGATAAAGGCTCCGTCACCGCACCCGACATCAAGAAGCCTTGCCGGGCCGCTTTTTTCAATGAGGGCCATGCGCCTGCGCCACAGGCGGGCGCGAGCTTCCGACTGCTCCTTCAGCCACGGGCGGTAATACTCCGCGTCGTAATGTTCCGAAAGCGACTTCTGCTCCGGCAGCGGATAAAGGCATATAAGACCACACTGACGGCAGCGCAGGGCGCACACCCCGTCGGAATAGCGTTCCAGTTCGGAAAACGCGGTCCCGGCGCAAAGATCGCAGGACAGACTCATGAAGCGGAAGACTCAGCCGCGCCGGCGGGAAGCGTTTCCTTCTCCCGCCACAGCCAGGCGCCGAAGGGGACAAAAAGCGCGCCGAAAATTATATAGAAGCGCCAGTAGGTGCCGTGCAGTTCGGTCCAGAAAGGGCTTGAGCCGTTCATATGCCAGGCAAGCATCGCAAGACCGAACGTGACAAGAGTTGGCGTCAGCATGAGGGGCATTATCTTGCGCGGCGAGAGCTTCCAGTCCGTCATTATCGTCACGCAGAACATGCCGAGCAGGGGACCGTAAGTGAATGATATCAGGCGGAAGGCCAGCCAGAGCAGGTTGTCCAGATTCTTAAGGCACAGCGCGAACACAAGGAACAGCAGGCCAAAACCCACGAACGCGAAGCGAGAGACCAGCACCGTCCGTTCCTCGCTTGAGCGCGAGCCGAAGAAGGGCTTGTAGAAATCGACGGTGAAAGCGGTGGAGAGCGATGCGAGCGCGGAGTCCGCGCTGCCCATGGCAGCGGAAGCAACCGCAGCCAGCAGCAGGCCGCGCAGGCCGCTTGGCAACTCGGTTACTATAAAGCGGGGGAAGATGTGGTCGGGGTCGGTCATGCCGGCGACAAGTTCCGGGTGCACCTGGGCGTACGCGTAAAGAGAAACACCGATGCTGAGAAAAAGGAAGGCTATGGGTATGCCCAGCAGGCCGGTGAGGACAAGGCTCCAGCTTGATTTGCGCGGATTGTTGCAGGCAAGCAGACGCTGGACCATGTCCTGATCCACGCCATACGCCGCAGATGAATTTACGAACCCCCATACGGTCATGAGAGCAAGCAACCACAGATTCTGCGGCTTGAACAGCTCCAGGAAATTGAACTTGTTGTAAACGCTTCCATCCGGGGCGATGGCGTGGCTGCCGGCCTGCACTATGGCCGGCACGCCGCCCGGAACCTGATGGACAATGTAGACAAGGCCGATGACGGCCCCGGACATGAGCAGGGTGAACTGAAGCAGGTCCGTCCACGCTATCGCCCTTCCGCCGCCTATGGTAGTGTATGCCAGTATGAAGGTAATCACTATGCAGACGCAATAATGATAAGGAAGGCTGCCTCCGGTAACCACTTCGAGGACTTTGGCTATGGCGACTATGCGCACGGTGGAGGCCAGCGTTCTAGTGAGTATGAAATAGCCCGAGCAGATGGTGCGCGCGCGGGAGCCGAAACGCTCCGCCACGGCCTGATATATGGATGTGACGCGCAGCCGCTGGAAATGAGGCAGGAAGACGAAACCGATGAAAAATACGGCCAGTATGTCCCCGGGATTGCTGAGCAGGTAGCGGTAATCCGCGGTATAACCCTCGGACGGTATGGCCACGAAGGACAAGGCGCTTGTACAGGTGGCGATAAAGCTGGCGGCCGTCACCAGCCAGGGGATGGAACGGTTCGCCAGGAAATAATCGTCCGTGGTCTTGGCCGTGCGGCGGGCAGTCCACCATCCGATAGTGCCCAGAACAGCCACATATACCACAAGTATTGACCAGTCGAGAAAACTGAGGTGAAGAGAATTCTGCATCGAGGCTCCGTTCAAGGCCGGGACTATTGTCTGGCGGAACAGCGGGTCCGGCCGGTCAAATAATGTTTAACTGGGAGAAGGTCCGGGGAGGCATAACCCGCGGGCCTGCGGTCCACGGCATACCCGGAGAAAGCCGAAAAGATTGCTGTAAGGGCAGGCATCATCAAGAATTAATAGCCATCTCCCGCGAACTTTCCGCCGAAAAAGAACCGGTCCGGGCGGGTTCGCACGCATAAAAGTATACAAATTAGACTCCGGACGGAAACAGCCCGCGCCGGACCCGCGGGGAAGCGGCTTGAGCCCGGGTCCGTATTTGTATAATAATAGGACAACGGCTGAAACATGAAATTTTCGAACATAGGCAAAAACAGCGTTCCGCAGACCCCGGCGGCGGCAAAACCCGCCGAGCCTGTCTGCGCGCCGGAAACCGCAAAAAAACAATCCGCACCCGCTCCGGACGCACAGCCCGCTCCCCAGCAACAACACGCCAATCAGCCAAGCGCGCCGCAGCCCCATCCTCAGACAGCACCCGCGCATGAAACTCCGCAGGAACAGCAGCAGGAAGCCAGGCAGGAATTCACGCCAGCGGTTCCGCCCGCGGACCAGCCTCCCCACGGCGCTCCGGTGAAGCTGGAGATACCTTCCTGCTCGGAAACACCAGGCTCCTGGAACTGCCAGGAGGACATGGCAGCCGAAATATTCAAAAAACTTTGCGAATCGGTAAAAACCATTCCCGGCAGTCAGGACGGGAACGTGTACGCTGCGTTTCCCGCGGTCTTCGCCCTGGCCGAAGCGGTGGACGCGCAGTTTGAAAACGGCTCGGAAAACCTTCTGGCGCTTCTGCCGAGCATATATGCCAGCGACTCCGTGCGCAACGTACTGTGCGGGATACTGGCCTGCCACACGGCGCGCTCGCTAAACGCGGACAAAAATCTCCGCCTGCTGGCCTGCCTTACGGGACTGATGCTGCCCGCGGCAGAGGCGCCCTCGCTCTCCAAACCGGTGGCTCCCGCCACTCTGCAGGAAATAGCCGAGAGGCTCTATAACATCTCCTCTCTTTCACTGGAACTGGAGCACAAGCTGCCGCTTTCGCTGCACGCGGCGGCCGAATTTATTTTCCTGCCGGACAAAAGGGGCGACACACCGGGCGAGGCTCCAATGGCGGCGGGACAGTTCGCGGCCCTATCCCTGCTTTACGGAAGGGCCATGTCGGCCCAGCACAAAAAGTCCGCGCCCTTCCCCTACAGCGCGATGCGCGCCATGCTTCCTTCGGGGAAGAACTCTTACGCGGAAAAAATCGTCAAGGCCATGGTTGAAGGCCTGTCCATGTTCCCACCGGGCACCATAGTGGCCCTTTCCACCGGAGAAATAGCGAGGGTGGTTGGCGTCAATAAAGGCATGCTCACCCGCCCGAAACTCGAGCTGCTCGCGTCGGCAAGCGGCACGGCGATGCCGTCCGGCAAAATTCTCAACCTGAAAGATGAGCCGCTGGTCCTGATAACAAGCACGGTGGATATCGTTTGATACCGCATGAAATTGAAAGCCCCCGCCTTTAAGCGGGGGCTTTTCTTTTTTAAGACTGATACGGTTCATGACCGCGTTGCAGGCGGGGGAGGTTTCGGAGCGAAGGTCGGCTTTCCCGTAGCGACGGCATCTGCGAAATTTATCACCTGCTCCATGCCTTCAAGAGTCCGGCGGACTATCCTGTTGCGGAGTATGTCCATGAGCTTATACGGTATCCAGCCGAAACGGGATATCAGATATGCCCGGCAGAACCACGATTCGGCCGCTCCCAGCGCGAAGCAGAAAAGGCCCTGCCGCCATCCCGTGCTTAAAGCAATGACCGGTGCGGCCAGCACCAGCCCGAACGCGAAGACCATGGAAGCCCTCACCAGAATATCGGCGGCAACCGGCCTGGAACGGCGCGTCCGCGCTCCGGCCAGCACAAGGATAATCGGCATGGCGAGAACTATGGAAATACGTATCCAGACGTTAAGCCAGGGACTCTCCTGCGGAGGAGGCGGGGCCTTGCGGTACGATATCTTTTCAGACTGCATGGCCGTCTCGGCTGTCCCGGAAGAGACCTCCGCGTTGAGGGAAAAACCTTCCGGCGAGGCAACGGCCTGGGTGTCGGCAGCAGGAACGGCGGCCGCAGGAGAGGAGGACGCGCTGAGCAGCATATCAAGGGAGTCCTGCTCCGGAGAAGGCTGAGGCGCGGCCGGAGTGAAAGTAGTCACCACGACATCGTCCGGCGGAGCATCGGAATCGCGCAGCAGCGGAGCCATGCCCCCCGCGGAAGGAAGCGCGGCTTCGGCCTGGGCCGTGGGCGCGGGAGCACGCCTGCCGGAGCGGCGGGCGGTTGTCACGGCGCGTGGAGAAGGCTGTTCCGGCGCATCCTTGGAAAGGAGTATCGCGTCACGCTTGTCGGTGACGACTGTGTCTTCGTTAAAAGTGCTTTTGATATCGGTGCCGGACACCTGGACCAGACTGGCGGTCCCCTCCGGGCTTGCGGCATGGAAAGCGGGCCGAGGGGCGGGCGTCATCTCCGCCAAAGGGGAAACCACCTGCCGCACCGCCTGATTTCTGTGGCGGCCCAGCACGCGCATGGCGAGAGGCGGCAAAAAAGCCAGCAGACCGAACACTATTGCCATAAGAAGGACCGCGCCGCGCGCGGTATGCGCGGCGGTGTTGATTCCTTCCAAGAACGAGATGCCCGGATCGGTCTCCACTCCGGCAAGCAGTTTGGCTAGCTTGCAACCGAGACCGGGTTTGGCTGGCGTTGCTGACATTGTATTATAGAGTTTATCAAATGCCGCGCCGCACTTCCAAAAAACCACGCCCTCAAATGCGTGTTGAAAGACTCAAAACCTAATTGATACGCTTCCTTATATACGGAAACACATGGCGCATAAAATTCTGGGTATATCGGCGTTCTATCACGACTCAGCCGCCTGCCTTATCGAGGACGGCGTCATCGTCGCCGCCGCGCAGGAGGAGCGCTTCTCCCGCAGAAAGCACGACCAGCGCTTCCCCGCCGACGCCCTTAAATTCTGCCTGGAATACGGGAAAACCGAACCGGACGCGCTTGATGCCGTAGTGTTTTATGACAAACCGCTCCTGAAATTCGAGCGTCTGCTGGAAACCGCCTATCTTTTCGCCCCGAAAGGCTTCCCGGCCTTCAAGGCGGCCATGCCTTCATGGATAAAGGAAAAAGTGTTCCTGAAAAAGCTTCTGGCGGAGGAACTAGGCAAACTTTCCCCCTCGAAAAACATCCCTCCGCTTCTTTTCACCCCGCATCATCTGAGCCACGCGGCCAGCGCCTTCTACCCCTCCCCTTTCGAGGAAGCCGCGGTGCTTACGGTTGACGGCGTGGGGGAATGGGCAACGGCCTCGATCGCGCACGGGAAGGGAGCGGCGCTGACGCCCCTCAGGGAGCTGAGCTTCCCACATTCAGTCGGGCTGCTGTATTCAGCATTCACTTATTACCTGGGCTTCCGGGTGAACTCCGGCGAATACAAGGTAATGGGCCTTGCCCCGTACGGCGACGCGGCCGACCCGCGCGCCTCGGAATATGTGCGGCTGATAAAAACCGAACTGGCGGACATAAAGGAAGACGGCTCCATTTGCCTGAATCAAAAATACTTCGATTACGCCTGCGGGCTGAGGATGACGAACAACGCCCTGTGGGAAAAACTCTTCGGCTTCCCGGCAAGGGAGCCAGAAGCCGAGCTGAAGCCGGAACACTGCCATATGGCGCTGGCCATACAGACCGTAACCGATGAAATAATGCTGAAGCTGGCCGCGACCGCGCAAAAGCTGACCGATTCAAGAAACCTCTGCCTTGCCGGAGGCGTCGCGCTCAACTGCGTCTCAAATTCAAAAATACTCCGCTCGGGACTTTTCGACAACGTATGGGCCCAGCCGGCGGCAGGCGACGCGGGCGGCGCGCTCGGCGCGGCGTTGGCTGCGCATCACATATATTTTGCACAACCTCGCCCCGCCCCCCGCCGGGACGCGATGCGGGGTGCCCTGCTCGGACCGGAATACAGCGACAGTGAGATAATCGCAACGGCAAACAGACACGCCGCCCCCTTCACGCACATTCCTGATGAAAACAAACTTTTCGATTTCACCGCGGACCGGTTGGCGGAAGGGAAGGTGGCGGGCTGGTTTCAGGGCCGCATGGAATGGGGACCGCGCGCGCTTGGCAACCGAAGCATTCTGGGCGACGCGCGCAATCCGGACATGCAGAAGCGCCTGAACCTTAAAATTAAACGCCGGGAAGGCTTCCGTCCGTTCGCTCCGTCGGTGCGGCTGGAAGACATGGGGGAATATTTCGATTTCGACCGGCCCTCCCCCTACATGCTTTTCGTGGCGGATATCACTAGAAGAAGGCGCAATGCGCTGCCGCCGGACTACAGCAGACTCGGGCTTAAGGAAAAGTTGTACTGCCTCCGCTCCGACATACCGGCGGTGACACATCTGGATTTTTCCGCCAGGCTTCAGACCGTGGACAGAAGCGACAATCTGCGCTACTGGAAGCTGCTTTCGGCCTTCAAGGAAAAAACCGGATTCGGCCTGCTGGTCAACACCAGCTTCAATGTGCGCGGCGAACCCATAGTCCGCACGCCGGAAGACGCCTACCGCTGTTTCATGAGCACGGACATGGATATTCTCGTAATGGGGAATTTCGTGTTCGAGAAGGCCAGACAGCCGGCATGGCGGCCGCAGGACGGCGCGGACGAACGCCGGCCCTGGACTGACCGGACAAAATCACCGCAACCATGAATGGAATTGCGCCGCGCTACCAGGTGCGGCGGAAACTTTCCCTGTCCCATTCCTGCGACTGAACGGGACGAAGCATCGACGCGTACCTGTTCGAAAAGAAGCTGTCCGAAACCTTGCGGTTGAAAAGCCGGAAAAGGAAGGCGACTGGGGTCAGGACACAGTAGAAGACCAGGAACAGGGACGCGGCTGAACTGTACCGTCCCAGAACGAGGGACAACGCCATCCAGCCCCGGGCTATCGAATCCGTCAAAGCATTGGGATATACCGATGAGCCGAAGGCCAGCAGGGCGGCCAGGAAGAAGGATGCCGCCGACGCAAGGCCGTGAAGGAACAGCCCCGGTACGGCAAGCGCCAGTGCAAGAACATCCAGGGTGCGGGCAATCTGTTTCGGCGTCATAATCAGAACATAGTGTAGAGGAAAGGCGCCACGGCAGAACCGCCGCCCAGCACAAGCAGCGCGCCCACCGCCAGCAGCGCGAGCACCACGGGCAGCAGCCACCATTTGCGGCGGCTTTTAATAAAACGCCATATATCTTTCAGCGATTCCATAGGGCCGTATTCAAATTGAAGCATACGCTTTCGCGATAGTAAATAGCGCGCGGACGGGGTCCCGTCTAATTATTACATTGAAAAGCCATGTCACATTTTGCAGAATAAAGGCGGTACCGCTGACGAAAGAAAGCAGGCCGAGCAAGAGGCGGCAGGCCTTGTTCAGGGGTGGGCCGCGGGACTCAAAAGGCACTCAAGGAAAACAACATGAAAAAAACCTTCATCATTGATACAAACGTTCTCATACATGACGCTTCCGCTGTCGCGAATTTCGCGGACAACACTGTCGTCATCCCCATGGTCGTGCTTGAGGAGCTGGACAAGTTCAAAACCAGCGGCGACGAGCGCGGCAAGAGCGCGCGCGTTGTCTCCCGCAAGCTGGACGAGCTGCGCAAGCAGGGCAAGCTCAACGTCGGAGTGAAGATGGAAAACGGCGGCCTGCTCCGCATAGAGATGGACCCGGAGAAGGTGCTGCCCCCGTCCTTTGACCTGCACCAGAACGACAACCGCATTCTCAATACCGCGTTCTTCCACCAGAAGAACAAGGAAAAGGCGATAGTCGTCTCAAAAGACATCAATATGCGCCTGAAGGCCGAGGCCGTCGGGCTCGAGGCGCAGGACTATGAGACCGGCAAGGTCAAGATAGACGAGCTTTACACCGGCATGCGCGAGCTGGAAGTGGACACCGCGGTCATAGACGCATTCTACAAGGACAAGCAGCTAGACCTCAAGATATTCAAGGAAGAGTTCTACCACAACCAGTTCATAGTGCTTCAGGCCTCGGGCAACCACAAGAAATCCGCCCTCGGCCGCGTGGACCTCGGCCAGACGGCGCTGCTGCGCCCTCTCGGCCCCGAACCCGCCCCCTGGGGAATAAAGCCCCTCAACAAGGAACAGCGCTTCGCCATGGAGCTCCTGCTGGACGACACGCTGCCCCTCGTGACGATGGTGGGCGTGGCGGGCACGGGTAAGACGCTCATCTCGCTTGCCGCCGGCATGCAGCGCGCCATAGACGACAACGTCTACCGCCGCCTCATCATCTGCCGCGCCATAGTCCCCGTGGGACGAGACATCGGCTTCATACCCGGCACGAAAGAGGAAAAGCTCAACGTCTGGATGGGCGCGATATACGACAACCTGGAATTCCTCGTGGACAAGAAGCATCCGGAGGAAGGCGCCGCGCACAGCGACTACCTGCTTGAAAGCGGCAAGGTCGAAATAGCCTCGGTAACCCACATCCGCGGCAGAACCCTGCCCAAGCAGTACATGATCGTGGACGACGCCCAGAACCTCACCCCGCACGAGATGAAGACGATTCTCTCCCGCGCGGGAGAAGGCACAAAGGTCGTTGTCACGGGCGACCCTTACCAGATAGACAGCCCTTACCTTGACGTCTCCTCCAACGGCCTGACCTACATAGTGGACCGTTTCAAGGGACAGAAGCTCTACGGACACATCACCTTCACCAAGACCGAGAGAAGCCCTCTGGCCGCCCTGGTGGCCGAGCTCCTCTAGGCTCATGCCTGAAGTTTCAGTAAAAGTTAAAAATGTGGTCAAACGCTACGGCGGTTTTACCGCCGTAGCGGGCATTTCCTTTGAAATGTACGGCGGCGAGTGTTTCGGCCTGCTGGGCCCCAACGGGGCCGGCAAGACGACCACGGTAAAAATGCTCTGCTGCATACATCCCATCACGGAAGGCGAGATTGAGGTCTGCGGCCTCTCCGCCCGGAACAATCCGCGCGAAATAAAGGCCATGCTCGGCGTCTGCCCGCAGGACATGAGCCTGGACCCGGACTTCAACGTGGAACGGAACCTGCTTGTCTACGCCCGGTATTTCGACATACCCGCGCATGAGGCGAAACTCAGGGCCGTCGAGCTGATAAGCCGTTTCCACCTGGACGACAAAAGCGGCAAGCCCATAGACGAGCTTTCGGGAGGGCTGAAGAAACGGGTTCTCATCGCCCGCGCGCTGATAAACAATCCAACTCTGCTTGTCCTTGACGAACCCTCAACGGGACTGGACCCACAGTCCCGCAGGCAGGTCTGGGATTCAGTCAACGCGCTCAAGAAAGAGGGCATAACCATACTGCTCACCACCCATTACATGGAGGAAGCGTCCATGCTCTGCGACAGGCTTATCGTGGTGGACGGCGGCAGGATAATAGAAAGCGGCACGCCGGCGGGCCTGCTCGAGAAACACTCCTGCCCCAACCTGGAGGACGTTTACCTGAAACTTACGGGCAAACAGCTGCGCGAATGAAAAAGGAACTCAGCCTTTTCGGCATAACATACCGCGCGTGGTACGTCTGGCGAAGGAATCTGGACGTGGCGCTGGTGACCTGGAAAACCAGCGTATTCCCCCCCATGCTGGAGCCGGTGTTTTACATACTGGCCTTCGGGCTGGGGCTTGGCGCTTACGTTGGAAAGATTTCCTACATGGGCAGGGAGTGCGCCTATCTGCCGTTCATAGCCCCGGGCATGGTGGCGGTGGGGATACTCTTCCATTCGGTCTTCGAATGCATGTACGCGTCCTTCGTGCGCATGTACTATCAGAAAACTTATGACGCCATTATCAGCACCCCGCTTTCCGCCGAGGACGTGCTGGGCGGGGAAATACTCTGGGGAGCGACGAAAGGCCTGTTCGCCGGGACCGCGATACTTGCAATAGTTTCCCTGTTCGGCCTGGTGAACTATCCTTCGGCGCTGATTATACTGCCGGCGGCGGTGGTCGCGGGACTGCTCTTTAGCGGCATGGGGCTCCTGTTCGCCTCGAAATCCCCCAGCATAGACAACCTTAACCTGCCCGTCTTCCTGTTCATCAACCCCATGTTCCTTTTCAGCGGCACATTCTTCCCTCTGGACGGCCTGCCGTTGTGGGCCAAGTATGTGGCATACGCGCTGCCGCTTGCGCACCTTACGGACATATGCCGCGCGGCCACGCTCGGCGTGTTTTATCCGGCGCTGCTGCTTAACTGGCTGTACCTTGTTGCGCTGGCCGCAACGCTTCCCCTCCTCTCGGTCAGGGAGATGCGGAAACGCCTCATCAAGTAGCATCATCCCTTTCCGGGAAAAATAAACAGCCGCCCTTAGCCGGGCGGCTATTTTGTCTTACTAATTCCATTACTTTACTAAAATAAGGATGTTGCGATTGGTATCCCTGAGCCTGTTTATGAATAAATTGATTATTGCGCACCCGGTGGATAATTGCTACTTTGCTGATTAGGGGAACTCACAAATCAAAGAATAAGGGGTAGGTGTATGAAAAATTCAGTATTTTTGTCTGCCATAATGTTATTAGGTATAGTGACTATCGGTTATGCAAATGACCAGAAATTCGACTTTGATACTGCCACTGGTTTTAATTCGCGAAAGCAACTTAAAATAGCCCTGCATAATCCCCCCGACAATTTTGTCCTCCTATCGAAAAGATTGCTGATATTGCCATCTCGACTATACCTGTAGCGCAGAAATCCTTCAGAAAAGCTAGTGCAGGATATTTTTATGGTCCATCGGTACCTAAGATTATTAACCAAGAGCATTACGCTGAAGCGCAAAGATATCCCGCACAGTTACAGGAGTGGACTACTTCTGTGGCAAAACAACTTCTGGTGGAGTGGGATACCATAAATGCACAAAGGACTTCTCTCATAAATGACGCAACTGCCTTTGATAACAAAGATAGTGGACTATATAACCAAATGCGAGTTTTGAATGATGAAGCTGACGCCCAGAATAACGAAAAAGCACAGCTTCAAATTGCAATAGATGACTATAATAAAAAATGTGCGGGTCAACCTATAACTCAAGCTTGCACAAACCAGTACAATAAACTGGCGGCGTGGGTAACGGATTGGCAACATCGGGTAGATACGCATAATGCCCAAGTAACCACTTGGAATAACGATAAAAATAACCTGGATGTCTTGGCAGCGTCTTTTGATGAGACACTTAACGGGTGGGTCAATAGTATTAAAGGCTTCATATCAAAAGCTTTATCTTTCTTGAAGGGGAACTGTACCGAAGAAGAACACGAGAGATTGCAAGCAATAATAGACACCCTGTGCAGTATAAAACGCTATTGCAGTTGGGAGCAAAACTGTGAGGAACTATTCTCGAACCTCGCAAAGCGTATGGCCTGTTATAATGCACGCATGAATATTGAGGAAAAATGCTATGGGGGAAATATTGATCAAGGCCATCAAGAGCAGATTAACAATGAACTGCTCGGAACAGACCGATGTCGCGAAATTATTGCGGCGAAAGACTGTAAACCTCCTGTTTCAAACCCGGCTATTAGTATTTGGAAACAGCGATAGCGCACGGTTTCGGAATTTATGGCGATATCGGATTCAGAAGCGTTGCAGATCAAAGCCAGGATAGAAATGGCATTTAATACTGTTCCCTATCCTGGCGATGATAATATAGCGACAGGACCTCGCACTGAATATGGAATGGTTGCCTCGAAATTCAAAGGTGTGAGATGGCAGGATTGGAAAGAAAATCCCTCTCAATTTCTTGGCGAATCTCCCTATAGCGCTTTATTCTGGATGACAGATTTGGCGTTTCACTATTATCTACCATTGTTTATGATACAGGCATTGCTTGACTACAAAAACGCAAACATCCTTCCAGAATCAATCTTCATCAGTTTTCTTGAACCTGCTAACGGCACCGTCCAGCGTTTGATAAAAAGCCATTGGGGACAACGCTTAGATGATTATCTGTCAGGCACTGCCGCACAAAGAAACCGTGTAAATGCCCGTTACAAGATGATGACCAGGGAGCAGTTGCAAAGCATCCTTGATTTCATGAAGTTCGTAAAACAAAGGTATGGTCACGATTACGGCTGGTCCAACGAAATTGACAGAATTACAAATAAACTTGAAGCTTTGATGAATTCTTGAAGGGCAATAGAACTATCTTTGTAATTTCTAAAAGCAAACAGCCGCCCGACAAAGGGCGGCTGTTTGCTTTTCAATACGGGAGCGCGTCAGTCCCGGCTGTCCGGGTCGGTGCGCCAGGGGCGCCAGAACTGCTCGGTTTCCCTGTCGGAGACGGGCCGCGTCTGATATTCGTTGAACTTAAGCATTACATTGAACGCGAATTCCTGAGAGCCGGTGCGGGAGCGGTAAGTCCACAGGGTTTTGAAGTCGTGGAAATCCTTGTAGTAGGTAAAGCTGCGGTTGAAGAGGCGCAGGTCGTAAAACGCAAAACCGTGGCAGCGCACGAGCGAGCCAAGCGTAACGTCCATGGCCCAGGTGGCGTTTTTGGGATATATGCCGAAGGTCTGGGTGACATAATAGCTTGAGGGGGCGCTCTTGTAGTTGGTAAAGCCGAGGGTGTAATTATTGCTCTTCGGCAGGCCGAAGGTCGACTGCACCAGCACGGCCTGAATGCCGTCCCCGCTGGTATAGTCCACGCGGCCGAACAACGACATCCTGTCATTCGGGTTTACGCCCACCTGGCCGAATATGGGCTGAAGACGCTGGTAAAACACGCGGGTATCGCCGGGCTGCCAGTGGAAATCGTAGCCGGAGCCGAAACGGGCGTAAACCTTGGGATGGGGCAGCCAGAACTGCTCCATTGTGACCTTGTTAAGCTCCTCGCCGCGGTCCGCCGCGTCGCGGTCCACGTTGAAGGTGCCGTTGCTCAAACGGCGGACATAGGTGTAGGTGGTGTCCAGCGTGCCAAGAGGATTGTCCACGCGCAGAGTGCCGCCCGCGCTGTAACGTCCGACGTACTGCGGAGCGTTATAACTGCCGTCGCTGTTGCGCGGCCAGAGCAGGCTTTCGTCGTAGTAGAGAGTGGGCGTGAGGGTTACGCGACGGATGAGTGGGATGGAACGAGTAATTGTGGCGCGTCCGCCCGCCTGCTGATTGTAGAACGTGGAACCCGTTACCTGAGTGCTGTCAAAGTAGCTGGAGAAAGAGGTCAGGAATGGGATGTATTTTGCGCCCAGCTGGGCCGTGGAAAAATCCATCCTCGGTTTGCTCTCCGCCGAGCGGTAGAAGTCCTTCTTGTCGGCCGTGGCGGTGTCGGTACGGGAAACGGACAAACGCGTGGTGGTATATGCGCTCTGGCGCACCACGGCGGCGTTGACTTTCTGGTCCGGGCTAACGGCGTATGGATTGGACTTGAAATAGGTGTTGTTGAAGTCCGGGTCCGACATGAGGCGCATATCACCCTGCGTATAGTAAAGCACCCCGCCGGTGGTGGCCAGACCTCCTTTCAGCCTGAGCCAGTAACCGCCGTAAAGTCCCCACCTGTCCGGCCCGCCGTGGCTTTCCTTTATGTTGTAGCCGGATATCGTGCCGATGAAATTGCCCGGGTCGTTATAAGTCAGTTCGGTGCCCACACCCACCGAGCGCTTGGCGTAATAGTCGAGGTACAGCCTGGTGCTTAATTTCGGCGTAGGATGGTAGATGGTGACTGTCTGGATATAAAAGCCGAGGTCATCGCTGAAACCGGGGAACACGCGAGTGACATACGGATTCTCCGTGCCCAGCGGACGGTATATGTAAGGAAAATAAAAAACCGGCGTGCTGCCCATATACAACATGGCGTTGAAAGCAGTCACCCTGCGGCCGGGTATCACTTTCAGCGTGGATGCCTTGAAACGGTAATGGGGCTTCTTCTCGTCGCAGGAAGTGAACTCCGCGCCCTTGAAAACAGAGGTGCTGCCGTCTATGGTTACATCCCTTGCGCGGAGTATGCGCCAGGGCTCGTAAGTGGCTTCCGCGTTTGTCAGGTGGGCCTTGCGGCCCGTCCAGTCAAACTCTCCGCTGTCGCCCATGATGACATTCACCCCGTCCTCTACAAGCAGCTTTTGCGGGGAGAGGACGACCCTGCTGGACGGATAAACTGTAAAGTCTTCACCGCGTACCTTGCGCTGGGCCAGTCCCCCGGGACGCTCCCGTTCGTTAAGGCTGACATTGCCGCGCAGACGGATGCTGCCGTCCGAACGGTTGTAATCAGCGCGGTCCGCCTCGAAATTGAAACGGTGCGTGCCGGATGACGGCTCGGGCAGGGAAAATTCCTCGGCGGCGAAACCGCGCGCGGCAAGACCGGCCGTCAGCAGGGCCGCCAGCTTCAGAGCGCGAGGAAAAAGGCGTGTCATCCCGAGGTCAGGCCGCCTTTCTGGCGCGGGCCCATTCGAGGCCGAACAACGCCGCGCCTATGCTGCCGAGATTGGATGTTTCGGCCACGACCAGTTTCAGATGCTTGAAAGGCGTGGTTATGGTCTGGCGGCCGAACTCGTCGTTGATGGCCTTGACGAAATACTTGCTCGCGCGAGACACCCCGCCCGTCAGCACTACCGCGTCCGGATTGAGAACAAGGCAAACACTTGCCAGACCGCGGGCCAGATATGTGCCGGTCTCTTCCCAAATCTTGAGGGCTATGGGGTCGCCCATTTCGGCGGCCTTGGACAGGGCAAGGGTGGAGACGCCCTCTTCGTCGCAGATTTTTTTAAGCAGGGATTTGGACGGAGCCTTCTCCAAAGCCTGAGCGGTGCGGCGGCATATGGCGTAATTGCCGGCGTAGGCCTCCACGCAACCGCGAGAGCCGCAGTTGCAAAGCTCGCCTTCAGGCACGACGCGTATGTGGCCTATCTCGCCCGCCGCGCCGGAACCGCCGTGGAACATCTTTCCGTCCAGCACTATGCCCCCGCCCACTCCGGTGCCGAGCGTCACGGCCAGAACGTTCTTATACTTGCGCTTGAGTTCCCACTCATACGCGCCCCAGCCGGCCATGTTGGCGTCGTTTTCCAGCACGCAGGACATCCCGGTCAGCTTCTCGAACGGCTCGCTTATCGGCACGTTGCGCCACTTATTCAGGTTAGGAGCAAAATGTATTTTGCCGTTATCCGGGTCGGCCTCGCCGGCTATGCCCATGCCCACGGCCATCTGGCGGCCCTTGAACTCCTTCTGCCAGCCGAGTGTGAACGCCGCCACTTTCTCTATGAAAGCCTTGGGACCGTCCTCGGGATGGGTAGGAATCTGGTCCTGTTTAAGCGACTTGCCGTTCTCGTCGACGGCCAGGAACTTGACGAAAGTTCCTCCCACGTCTATGCCTATGCCGATCATGGTTTCTCCTTGCCGGAAGCCCTGGGGTGGGCCTTGCCGTAAACTTTTTTGAGACGCTCTAGCGTCACATGCGTGTAAATCTGCGTAGTGGAAAGATTGGCGTGGCCCAGCATCTCCTGAAGGGAGCGCAGGTCCATGCCGTGGTCGAGCAAATGGGTGGCGAAGGAATGGCGGAAGGCGTGCGGCGTGACCTTGCGCGCCATGTGGGCCATATTCGCCAGCCGCTTTACGGCCAGCGCCAGACCGTGGCCGGACAGCCGCCCGCCGTTTTTGTTAAGGAACAACGGGTCCCGCGAATCGGGCGCGTCCCGGCGCGTTTTAAGATAGGAACGGATGGCGTCCAGCGCGCCGTCGGTGACCGGAACGACGCGCTCCTTGCGTCCCTTGCCGAACACTCGCACGAAGCCTCCGTTGAAATCGACGTCGCCCACGTTAAGGCCGGACAGCTCGCTCCGGCGAAGGCCGCTTGAGTAAAGCAGCTCCATCATGGCCCTGTCGCGCTCCGGGGAGCGGGCCTCGTCATCCGAAGCGGAAATTATACCGTCCACCTCGCCCTCGCTCATGAAGCGCGGAAGGCGGCGCTCCTTCTTTGGAAGGGGCAGCAGCAGGAACGGGTCGCCTGATAGCAGATTGCTCTCGGTCATGAAAGACGCAAGGCTCCGCAGCGCGGACATTTTTCTGAGAATAGTGTTGCGCGCCGGACCGGAGGCGTTAAGGGAAGCCAGATAGGCGCGAATCTCGTTGCGGTTGAAATCGGAAACCGCGGTTCTCCCCCTGGCCTTCATGAAGGCCAGGAATTCCTTGAGGTCCGCCTCGTAGGCGCGCAGAGTGTTAGGAGAGAAATCGCGCGCGCGGAGGCGGACAAGGAACTGGGAGACCGTGTTTTCCATCAGTCCTTCTTTTCTTCAGGCTTGGCTTCCGGGGCAGGCGCGGCCTTCTGCGCCGCGTCCACTATTTCCTTAAGCTCTTCCTGCGTCGCGTCCGCGATGTTCTTGCACTTGGGATAACCGGAGCAGGCCAGGAAATAGCCGTTGCGGCCTTGCCTTACAAGCATGGCGCTGCCGCATTTGTCGCACTTGCGGTCGGTCTTTATGGGAGAAAAGCGCGGCGCGCCCTCGCCCTCGATGGACTTGGTGTTCTTGCACTTGGGGAAGCCGGAGCAGGCAAGGAACTTTCCGCGCCAGCCGGAACGTATCAGCATGGGCTTGCCGCAGAGTTCGCACACCTTGTCGGTAACCTCGGGGACAATCTTCTTGCCCTCGCTGTCGAGACGTATCTTGCCGTCGCACTTGGGGAACTTGGAGCAGGAAAGATATTTCCCGAAGCGGCTCTCCCTTATAAGCATCGGCTCGCCGCACTTGGGACATTTTTCATCGCTCTGCTTGGGCTGGGTGACGGCCATGCCGTCATAGGCTGTGTTCAAATCCTTCTGGAAAGCGCCATAGAAATCCTTTATGACGCTGACCCACTTTATGTTGCCCTCGGCCACCTCGTCCAGCTTTTCCTCCACGTCGGCTGTGTAGCCGAGCTCCATTATCTCCTTGAAGAAGCCCTTCAGCTTTTCCGTGACGGTGACGCCCAGTTCGGTCGGGCCCAGCTTGCTCGTCTTGGGCTGACGCAGGACGTACTTGCGGTCTATGATGGTCTTGATGATGGGCGCGTAGGTGGAAGGACGGCCTATGCCGTGCTTTTCCAGTGTCTTGATGAGGCTGGCTTCGTTATACTGCGGCGGAGGAGAGGAAGTGTGGCCCTTGGGCGTGACGCCGGTGAGCGCTAGATTGTCCCCCTGAGCCAGCGCGGGCAGGACGGCGGCCTCATCTTCCTTGTCATCCTCCTGGGAATCGGTATCCGGCTCTTCCTTATAAACCTGAAGGTAGCCGTCGAACTTGACCGTGCGTCCGCCGGCCCGAAGCAGACAGAAGGGCGACTCGGGCTTGCCGGCGGCTATTTCTATGCTGACGGTGTCGAAAACCGCATCGGCCATCTGGCTGGCCATGAAACGCAGCCATATAAGCTCGTAAAGGCGGGCCTGGTCGGAACTTAGGTATTTTTTCATTTCCGACGGCTTGCGGAAAACGGAGCTGGGACGGATGGCCTCGTGCGCTTCCTGCGCGCCCTTCACCTTCGTCACATAGGAAGGGGATGAGGGGGGCATGAACTTGTCGCCGTATTCAGAGGCGATGAATTTGCGCGCCTCGGCCTGAATCTCGGTCGAAACGTTGAAGGAGTCCGTTCTCATGTAGGTGATGAGACCGACGGTTTCGCCCTGAAGGGGAACGCCTTCGTAAAGCTCCTGCGCCAGCATCATCGTCTTCTGGGAATTGAAGCCCAGCTTGTTGTAGGCGTCCTGCTGCAGCGTGCTGGTGATGAAGGGCGGCTTGGGCCGCTGGCGGGTTTCCTTCGCGTCAACCTTGGTGACAGTCAGCGGGCCGGTCTTTATGGCCTCGATGGCCGGGGCAAGGTCCGCCTCCCCGCGGAAGCAGGTGGTCCTGACCTTGTAATCCTCGGCGAAATATTTGAACGTGGTGGTGGTTTCCACCGGAGCGCCCTGCCACTGCCAGATGCGCGCGGTGAACCTGGGCGGGAAGCCCGGCTTTTCCAGCTCCACGGCGGCGCTGTAATATTCAACGGGCTTGAACTCGGCAATCTCCCGCGCGCGCTCGACGACGATTCTGACTGCAACGGACTGCACCCTGCCGGCAGAGAGGCCTTTGCCCACCTTGCGCCACAGAAGCGGCGAAAGCTTGTAGCCCACCAGCCTGTCCAGCACGCGGCGGGCCTGCTGCGCCTCCACAAGGGACATGTCTATCTGGCGCGCGCTGTCCAGCGCGTGGGTAATGGCCTGTTTGGTGATTTCGTGGAAAGCAATGCGGCGGACCTTGGCGGGCTCGGGATTGAGCAGCTGCACCAGATGCCAGGCGATGGATTCTCCCTCGCGGTCAGGGTCAGTCGCCAGATAGATAAGGTCCGAACTCTTCGCGGCCCGCTTTATCTCCTCTATGTTCTTTACCGCCTTGGGTATGACCACATAGGAGGGCTTGAAATCGTTCTTTTCGTCCACGCCAAGGTCCCGCTCCGGCAAATCGCGCACGTGGCCGAAGGAGCTTTTTACCGTGAACTCGTTCCCCAGCATCTTGGTTATGGTCTTCTGCTTGGTCGGGGACTCCACCACCACAAGGAAATGCCCCTTCGCGGATTTAAGCGCGGGCGCCGCCTTGGGTTCGGCTTTTGTCGTGGTCTTGGGCGCGGCCTTGGCCGGCGCTTTTGCCTTCGTGGTTTCGGACTTTTTCATATTCGTTTTGCGTACACTCCGTTGGCGCAGGCGACCGCGCCCGCTGCCTCAAGTTCAAACAGTGCTGCCGCCGCACGCTGCACCGACCAGCCCAGCCGGTCGGTAAGCATATCGAGCGTGGCCTCTTCGCTGCCCAGCGCGGAAAGCGCCTCTCCGGCGTCGCCGCCGAAAATCGGCGCGGACGCCGCGGACTTTTTCTCCCCTCCGGCGGAAGGTCGGAGGCCGAAAGACATGGACAGCGGCACAGCCGCCAGTACGTCGTCAGCTGAAAGTATCGGGGCAGCTCCGTCTTTTATAAGCCTGTTCGGCCCCGCGCTGCGCGGACTGTCTATGGGGCCGGGCACGGCCATGACGTCGCGCCCCAGCTCCAGCGCCTGTTTCGCAGTTATCAGCGCTCCGCTTTTAATGTCGCCCTCTATCACCAGCGTGGCGAAAGACAGCGCCGCTATGATGCGGTTCCTGCGGGGAAAATGAAAAGCCATCGGCCCCTTGTCAAAAGGGAATTCGGATATTATCGCCCCGCCGCCGGCCACAATTCTGTCCGCAAGACCCCGGTTTTCGGGAGGATAGCATTTCCCAAGGCCGGTTCCCACAACAGCCCACGTGGGGGCCTTGCTGTAAAGGGCCGCCTCGTGGCACAGGGTGTCCACGCCGCGCGCGAGACCGCTTACTATCAGCAGCCCTTTGGACGAAAGCTCCCTTCCGAGCGCAGTGGCGGTGCGCGCCCCGTAAGGGGAAACCTGCCGCGTGCCGACCATTCCCAGCTTCGGCGCGCCGGATATGGCGCAGCCCTTCACATAAAGCGCCAAAGGAGCGTCATATAGGTCGGACAGTCCTTCAGGATAGCCCGGCTCGCCGCGCGTGATTATCGAAACACCCGCCGCGGCGGACTTCTCCAGCTCGGCCTCCGCGTCCAGTGCGGACGCCTCGGCCAGAAAACTGGCGGCGGTCTCCGCCGAAAAGCCGCCCTCGCGCGCCAACTCCTGAGGGGAACGTTCCAGCACACCGGCCGCGCCGCCGAAAGCGGCCACAAGCCTGTCATACCAGTCCGAGCGGAGATAAGTAAAGGCGTTCGCCTTGATGAGAGCCAGTTTTTCCCGCTCGGCGGTATTGGTATCCATGCTACAAAAGCTCGTCCGGCATCGCGGGGGTCTGCCGCGCCGAAACCACGGCGATATCTCGTCCGACGGTTCGCGCAACGGTGGCGGTCCGCGCCGTCCGTCCGGACATCAATTCGCCCACGCGGGCGCGGAGGTCCCTGTCGCGGCACAGGCGGGCCCAGGAAGAAGGCAGTCGCCCTACGGAAAGAAACACCTCATCCTCCGATTCGTTAAGGGCGCGCGCCAGCGCGGAGAGGGTATCATCATCCTGCGGAGGATTGCGCTTGCCAGCCAGCATCTTGGAGAGAAGCGAGGGATCGATTTTGCTGCGGCGGCAAAGCTCCCGCAGGGACATGGACTCGCGCTTCAGTCCTTCCGTGATAAGGGCGCAAAAACCTTCTTGCCTTGAATTAACGCTCATCGTGAAGCCGGTCGGGAAACAGCCGTCATTCCTTCTTGACAAGGTCGCCGTTGCCGACGGGATTGACCAGTTTCCTGACCCGGGCGAAAATCTTGCCGTCCTCTATTTTCTCAACCTCCAGCAGCGCCGACACGGCCACGCGCATGCCGACACGCTTGCCCTTGCTGTCGCGGACGTAATCGCTGCGGCGGTAGACGGTGAGGGAATCCCCCACCGCGACCTCGACCTTCATGTCCACCAATATAAGGTCGTCGTCGGAAGCAGTTTCGTCAAATTCGTTTTCCGGGTCGCAGCTTTTAACCGTGCCGTCCTCTTTCCAGTCCGGAGGGACCTGGCGGGAGGCTTCATAAGGAAAACCCCATATCTGGTCCTTGGGCATTATTTCGGACACCGTGTTCTTCGGTATGTTGCCCCAGGCGATTTTTTCCTTCGTCTTGAAATTTTTCGGGGGCTCCGCGTATGCGGGCGGCTGGGCCGAAGGCTGGTTTTCCACCCCGCCGCCAACGCTGACAGCGCCGCCGCCTATGGTTATGACCGGCTTCTGTTTGGCCGGCGCGGCAGAAGCGGAGGCCGAGGCCGAAACCTCTTCCGGAGCGGAGTCCTTGACCGCCTGCGCGGGCTTTATCTCCGCCCCCGTGTTTACAAGCCCCTCCGCGCCCACTTCCTCGAAAGCGCCGGTTCCCTCCTCCTTTACCACCACTACGTCCTCGGGAGCGGGTTCCTCTTTCTGGGGGGCGGACGACACTTCACCGGCCTTGCGCGGCGCGCAGAAGGAAGCCGGAACGGTTATCGTCTGTCCGGGAAAAATCCAGTGGGGATTCTTTATCGAATCCTTGTTAAGCTTGTAAATCAGCGGCCAGGCGTCTGGATTCCCGAAGTGTTTTCCCGCCAGCTTCCAGAGGCTGTCCCCGTTGGCGACGACATAGGATGACGTCTCCTCCGGCGCGGGCGCGGCGTCCTGTCCGGCCTGCGCGAACGACACTCCCCCCAGCATTAAGGCCACGGCTATAGTCGTCTTCATAGTGTCTGCTCCGTTAAGCCGGAACGGTCGAAGCTCCGGTATTGTATTACTTCCATTATATGCTCGCTGGCTATTTCCGTCTTTCCTTCCAAATCCGCTATCGTGCGGGCCACTTTCAGTATTTTATCAAGACTTCGGGCCGAGAGGCCCAGCCTTTTCATCGCGGTTTCCAGTATCCTGCCGCCGCTTTCCGGGATGCGGCAGTGTTCGTGTATCTGCCGGACGCTCATGAAAGCGTTGGCCGTCGCCGGCGTGCCCTTGAGGCGCTCCTCCTGAATGCGGCGGGCAGACAGCACCCTCCCGCGCACCGCGGCGGAAGTCTCCCCGCCCGGCCCTCCGCGCCACTCCCCGTATTTAACCGGGGAAAGGCTGACGGTCAAATCTATCCTGTCCAGCAGCGGCCCCGATATCCGGGAACGGTACTTGCGTATCTGAAGCGGCGTGCAGGTGCAGGCCTTTTCCGGATTGCCCGCGTGGCCGCAGGGGCACGGGTTCATGGCAGCCAGCAGGGTGAACCGGGCCGGGAAGGAGAGGCTCTCCCGCGCGCGGGATATGGTCACCCGGAAAGACTCCATCGGCTCGCGCAGCACTTCCAGACTGGAACGCGAGAATTCCGGCAGTTCGTCAAGGAACAGCACCCCGTTGTGCGCGAGGGAAACCTCGCCCGGCCGGGGCGTGGAACCGCCGCCTATCAGCGCTATGTCGGACACGCTGTGGTGCGGGTCCCTGAAAGGGCGCTCTCCCACCAGACCGCCGGAACGCAAAAGCCCGCATACCGAATAAATTCTTGTTACCTCAAGAGCCTCGTCGCGGGTTATGGGCGGCAGTATGCCGGAAAACCGTCTGGCCAGCATGGACTTGCCGGTTCCCGGCGGCCCCATCATCAAAAGGTTGTGGCCCCCGGCGGCGGCTATCTCAAGCGCGCGCTTGGCGAGAGCCTGTCCCTTCACCTCGCATAAATCCCCGGCAGCGAACCGACCTTCCGTTGAGGAACCCTGTCCGGGCGAACATTTTTCGAGTCCGGAACCTGAGCGCATGAAATCCGCGGCCTGCCTGAGAGAGGACACGGAAAAGGACGCCAGTTTAGAGGAGGCAGCCTCACTGCTGTTGGCTGACGGGGAAACCATCGCCCCGAACCGGCCCGCCGCGGCCATGGCCATGGAAAGCACGCCGGATACCGGCCTCACGCTCCCGTCCAGTCCCAGCTCCCCGGCGAACACGGTGGCTTTAAGCACCTCGCCGGAATATTCCTCCACCGCGCCGCCAGCTATCAGAACGCCAAGGGCTATCGGCAGGTCAAAATGCGTGCCCGCCTTTTTGACCTCGGCCGGGCCCAGGTTTACGGTTATGCGCTTGAGCGGGAAATCGTAGCCGGAATTGCGCACCGCCGCCGCGACGCGCTCGCGCGCCTCGCGGACTTCAGCGTCCGGCAGGCCCACTATGGCGAAAGTGGGCAGGCCGGGAGAAACATCCACTTCAACCGAAACCGGAAAGCCGTCTATCCCCTTCAGGCCCAGGCTCCACACGGTGGCCAGCATATTTGTTTAAGGCGTTAATCCGCCCTTATCTCAACCTGATACTGGTCCAGTCCCGTAACCGAGTAGCGGGTAGGGTTCTGCCTTATTATGGACGAGGCCAACTCCTGCCCGCTGATTGAGTCCACTATTACGCGCAGGGCCGCCTCGCCTTCCTTATAAGAGACCAGCGAAAAGTTCCTGACCGCACGGACGGACGTCAGCATCTCCTGGAACTGCTGGAGCTGCTTGAGGTCGGCCATGCCGGCAACCACGACCATTATGGCCGTTCCCTGCGAAAGGGAAGTGTCCATCGGCTTGACCAGATCCGGCACGCCGAGTTCCGCCGCCGCAGCCATTGCCTTCTGGGAGGCTATCTGGTCGGAAGGGTCCACCCCGCTGGCCTCTTTGGAAACCGAGGCCACGAGCTCGCCGGAGGCAACGGCGTACACCTTCATGGAAACCTTGGAGCGCCAGGAGGCGAAAGCCTGCCCCAACTGGTCCGCCGCGGGCAGCTTGTAGGAAACGGCCGAGACCGCCACCGCGAACGAAGCACCGGCGACGCGGGCCGCTTCAACCACGGCGCGCTGATTATCCACATCCGCCGGAGAGGCAAGCGGAGCCTGGGAACCGGCCACGGAGTATCCCTTCTTCACGAACGCGCGCTCAGCCGAAGAACGGAGGTCCGGCGCGAAAGCCTGCGCGCCGCCGCTGTTGTCCGCGGCGAAAACCGCGACCCTGCTGCCCTGCCTGTTGGCGGCCAGCACTTCCGATATGACACTGCTGACGCTCTGGAGCTGGACAAGGGCTTTTATCCTGACGCGGTAATTTTCACCGTCGCGCCCCTCTTCCTGAACCTTGTAGGTCTTTATGAAGCCGGCGGTATTGGCCGATATTTTCTGCCTGACCGCGACAGCGTCGCGCACATCGGTGCTGCCGGTGATGAACACTCCCACCACCTGTTCCACCGCGTCGCGCTGGGCCGCGGCTATGGCGTTCTGCCTGACGACCTGAAAATCGCCCGAAGCCACGGGCGCGTACCCCACGCCGATGACAATCTCCCCTCCGCCGCCGCGCGAGCCTGAGCACGCGCCCAGAAACAGCGCGCACGCGAGAACCGCGATAAATCCGCTTAGCCTTTTCATCGTATTCCTATTCTCCCGCGGGCAGATCGACATTGATGAGCTTGAAATTCTCGCGCGGTATGCGCAGTATCACGGTGCAGCCGTCGTCGGTAAGATACTCGGTGGAGAACACCTCTCCGCCGCGCACCGCGCCGTCCACCTTTGTCTGAAGCGTGGAATCCTTCGCGACCGCGTCCACGATTTTGACGTTCGCCACCACGCCCGCTCCCTTGACGTATTCAACGGCGCGCTGGTAGCCGTTGGCTATCGCGCCCTCGCGCGACATGGCACGCCTCTGCGTCTGCGTCTTGAAATCGGTGTTGGCGGCCGCTATGCCGCGGACCCAAAGGTAGCGCTTGTCCAGCTTCGTGTCCGTGAACTTCGGGGCCAAATCCCCGGAGGACGTAACGGCGCTGTTAAGTCCGCCGCAGCCGGCCAGCGCGAGAGCGCAGACGCACAGCATAAACAGTTTCTTCATAAGTTTTTCTCCTTGCCTTTATAGTCGGCGGCCGAAACGGCTACCGTACGAGATCCAGAAGGGCGCGCAACTGAGCCGCCTGCGACGGTCCCTTTATATAGTCGACCAGGGCGCAGCGCACAAGCATGCTTTCAAGCATATGGTGCGCTATGTCCCCGAAATCCTCGACCGCCGCGGCTTCCGCGTCGCTCTTGGACGGCCCTATTATGAGGGCGCCCTGCAATTCCTTGTCGTCGCCGGTGTTCGCTATCCTGAACGCCGAGCGGACAAGGTCAGCGTCGTCATACTCCCTTTCCACGATTACTTCAAAGCAGTCCTTGATGCCGAAACGCTGTTCCGCCGTGACCGCCAGCCGGTGCAGAAGCCACTTCCCGTAATCCTTCGCGCCCTTGGGATAGAACACGCCGATGCGACAGCGGCCCTTCCCGGCCGGAGCGGAAACAGCCGGGGCAGCGGCCAGGTCCTCGGGCGGAGGCAGGGCATCGAGAGACTCCTCCACGCCCAGTACCATCTCCAGAAGCTGGAACTCCTTGTACTGCGCCGCTTCGCCGGGAGGCAGCAGCCTGCCAAGCGTTTTCATCCGGGTCACGTTGCGCAGGACGCTGTTGAGCGGCATCTGCGTGCGCCCGAAAAACTTCATCGTGTCTTCGTCGGAAAGGACTGTGTTGAACCCGTCCAGTATGCGCTTTACCACCGAGCGATAAGTGGTCGCGGACGAGACTTTCAGCTCCACCACCCAACCCTGCTTGAGGGAGAAGTCCAGCATGGATTCCAGCTTCGCCAGATTGCGCGGGGGATACGCGGAAGTAAGCACTATCTGCTTCCCGCCCTGCACGAAGGAATTAAGCCACCGGGAAAGATAGGGCTTGTTCGCGTCGTTGACCGAGAGAAGATGGATGTCGTCTATCAGAAGGGCCTTCACGCTGTTGCTGACCAACTGGTCAAGCTGCTCCATGTTCTTTTCCGCCGCGAGGCGGGCCACCACGCGCGACAGGCGTATTCCGTCCGTCACCATTACATTGGCCTGTCCGACAGCGCCGTTGAGGCTGTAGGCGATGGCGTTTAGAAAATGGGTTTTGCCGGTTCCCTTCGGCCCGAAGAGCAGAAGGGGATTGTACATGGTGCCCGGATTCTGCATGACGCTCATCGCCGCCGCGTGGGCGAAACGGTTCGCACCCGGAACGAGGGCGTCCATGTTGAAAATAGGAATAAGCGGTATTTCAGGGCCCCAGCGGTAGCGCTTGGTCTTGCTACGGGCGCTCCTTCCTAGAGGAGTCTGGGAAAGGTTGTCGTGCAGGCTGACATCGGCCGCAGCCGCGCCTCGCTGGGTAGCGTCGGCTTCCTCCGGCAGCGAGGCCGGGGAGGAAGGAGGCGTTTCCAGGGAAGGTATAGGAATGGCAGTGGAAGAAAGCTGCACCCCGCCAGCGGGCTGCTCGGGCAGATTTACCGGCGCAGGCTCCGCCGGCGCTATGGCTGGCAAAGGCTGCACTGGCGGTTGAGCCACGGGAGGCTGTTCGGCAACAGGCGCGGCCTGCGGCTGAGGGGGCGGCTCCTGCGGAACGGGTTCCGGAACGGCGGCCTGAACAGGTTCCGGCTGAACGACAGGCGGTTCAACTGCTGGAGCCGGATGCTCCGGCAAAACAGGAGAAACAGCTTCCGCGACAAAAGGCTTGGGTTCATCCGCCGGCGGCTGAACGGGCGTTTCCGCCGGGGCCGCGGTCTCCTGAGCAGGCGGTACAGTCGCCTGTTCCGGCTCCTGGGCGGGCGGCACCGCTTCCGCCTGAGGCGCGGCGGTTTGCGGTGAAACAACCTGCCCCGGCTGCTCGGGCTGAACGGGAGAAGCTGCCTCCACTACCGCGAGGCCCGATTCTTCAGACGGGGCCTGTGCCGCGGCTTCCTGAATTTGAGGCTCCAGCTGGACCTGCTCCACGGCAGGAACGGCTTCAGGAGCTGGTGCGAACTCTTCCTGAACAGGCGCAGGCTGCTGGTAAACCGGCTGATATTCACGCGGCGGCATTTCCACCGGCATTGGAGCCGGAGCCGGGGCCTGCGCTATGGTGAACGGTTGCACTGCGGGCTGACGGACGGGACGGTAGACCGGAGCGGGAGCGAGTCTCGGCGGAGCTATCCTGCGGCAGCGTTCGCCGAAACGTATTATCCCTGCCACATGGCGCTGGGCCCTGTCCAGAACCTCCGTGTCGGCGTTCAGCAGGGAAATGGCATAGGTGTAAGGCGGGGCCACGCGCTGCGGCCTGCCGCAGTGGTTGCCAAGCCTCATCAGAATCATCCTCACGTCCCCAGCATCGCCATCGATAAGGATATGATGCCTGTCCGGGTCGGACGAGGAGGGTGTACGCCTTATTTCCCAGTGTGTAATCACTTTAGTTCTTCCGTCAGTCGAAAATAACTTCTATGCCTTCGTAATCCAGCCAGTCCCGGGCAAGCGGGCTTATTATCGCGCCAGCCGGGACCCGTATGAACTTTGCGCCGGGCTTGCGAAGACGGCGCAGTTCCCAGTCGCTCATAAAGACACGCCGGGGCTTCAGTGCTGCCACGAGCCGGATGTCCGCCGGCGGCGCCACCGGCTTGATGGGGCCGGGCGGCACGTTCCGCGGGGACCGGGGAAACGCTGGAGCCGTGGCATTCGCGGAGGCACAGCCGACGCCGCCGTCCGCGGCAAGCGCGGCGGCGATTTCAACTATGGCGTCCAGCAGATCCGAGCGGGTGAACATGCGGCCCCTTTATTAAGGAGAGCTAGTCTCCGGTCTTTACGCTGATTTTGGCAACGTACTTGTCGAGGTCGTCATGCGGCCTCGGTATGACGTGTATGCCGATAAGCTCGCCGACCTTCTGCGCGGCGGCGGCGCCGGCTTCCACGGCGGCGCGGACCGCGCCCACTTCGCCGCGGCAGAGCGTCGTCACATAGGCGCTGCCGATCTTTTCGTAACCGACGAGATGCACCTTGGCCGCCTTGGCCATGGCATCGGAGGCCTCTATCATGCCGATAAAGCCTTTGGTTTCCACCATGCCGAGAGCTTCTTTGGGTTCAGACATTTTAGTTCTCCTTGAAAAATCCTGACTTTAAAATAGCACGTCCTGAAATCAATACTTGCCGCCCTTGTCCGCTTCCTTGCCGGTTACTATGCCTATGGAAGCGCTGGTGCCGAGGCGGTTGGCTCCGGCTTTCACCATCGCCTCCGCGGTCTTGCAGTCCTTGATGCCGCCGGAAGCCTTAACACCGAGGCCGGGGCCCACCGTTTCGCGCATGAGGGCCACATCCTCCGGGGTCGCGCCGCCGGGGCCGAAGCCCGTTGACGTCTTGACGAAATCGGCGCAGGCGTCCTTTGACATGCGGCACGCGCGTATCTTTTCCTCGCGGGTGAGGTAGGCGGTTTCGATGATGACCTTGAGCACCTTGCCGCGGGTGGCCTCGCGCACGGCCTTTATGTCGTCCAGCACGAGGGCGTCGTTGCCGGACTTTATCGCGCCGACGTTGATGACCATGTCTATCTCGTCCGCGCCGTTGGCTATGGCGTCGCGGGCCTCGAGCGCCTTCACGGTCGGCGTGGTGGAGCCCAGCGGGAAGCCGATGACCGTGCAGACCTTCACGCCGGAGCCGCGCAGCAGGCGCGCCGAAAGGGCGACGTAGCTGGGGTTGACGCAGACCGAGGCGAAGTGATATTTGGCCGCTTCCTGGCAGAGCTTGCCCACCTCTTCCTGCGTGGCGTTGGCCTTGAGCAGGGTGTGGTCTATCATGCCCGCGATGGAGGAGC